>Ga0315902_10000202_pt1 | contig 102763 bp, 87 predicted proteins | sample LakEriMetagenome_9_FD_203523 | JGI IMG/M metagenome (GOLD analysis project Ga0315902, IMG submission 203523) | Freshwater fungal communities from buoy surface, Lake Erie, Ohio, United States - Buoy 12 MA117 | ecosystem: Environmental > Aquatic > Freshwater > Lake > Lake biofilm | place: USA...
CCTTGTGGACCTGCTGCGCCATCTACTCCATTGATCCCATCAATACCATTTGTTCCCGCTGGACCTTGTGGACCCGCCGGGCCAGATGCGCCTGTTAATCCTATTGGACCTTGAGCACCAGTTAAACCAATCGGACCTTGTGGACCCGCTGGACCTGCTGGACCGGTAGCACCTGTTAATCCTATTGGACCTTGTGGACCTGCTGGACCTGCTGCGCCATCTACTCCATTGATACCATCAATACCATTCGTTCCCGCTGGACCTTGTGGACCCGCCGGACCGGTCGCGCCCGTTAATCCTATTGGGCCTTGTGGACCTTCTGGGCCAACTGCGCCATCTACTCCATTGATACCATCAATACCATTTGTTCCCGCTGGACCTTGTGGACCCGCTGGACCGGTAGCACCTGTTAATCCTATTGGGCCTTGTGGACCTGCTGCGCCATCTACTCCATTGATACCATCAATACCATTCGTTCCCGCTGGACCTTGTGGACCCGCCGGACCGGTCGCGCCCGTTAATCCTATTGGGCCTTGTGGACCTTCTGGGCCAACTGCGCCATCTACTCCATTGATACCATCAATACCATTTGTTCCCGCTGGGCCTTGTGGGCCCGCTGGACCGGTAGCACCTGTTAATCCTATTGGGCCTTGTGGACCTGCTGCGCCATCTACTCCATTGATACCATCAATACCATTTGTTCCCGCTGGACCGTGTGGACCCGTTGGACCTGCTGGACCGGTAGCACCCGTTAAACCTATTGGACCTTGTGGACCTGCTGCGCCATCTACTCCATTGATACCATCAATACCATTCGTTCCCGCTGGACCGTGTGGACCCATTGGACCTGCTGGACCGGTAGCACCCGTTAAACCTATTGGACCTTGTGGACCTGCTGGACCTGCTGCGCCATCTACTCCATTGATACCATCAATACCATTCGTTCCCGCTGGACCTTGTGGACCCGCTGAACCGGTAGCACCAGTTAATCCTATTGGGCCTTGTGGACCTGCTGGACCAACTGCGCCATCTACTCCATTGATCCCATCAATGCCATTCGTTCCCGCTGGACCTTGTATTCCATTGCACACATATGAGTTCATAGAAGCACTTACTTCACTTGGATCTAAAACATTATTGTTATTCACATCAAAACCAAATGACAATTGTACACCGCCTGTAGAACATATCGCCCCTGGTGCTATAGCATTTGATGAAATTAAGTAACTGTTTGTACTCGTTGTACTGCTGCACAATGATTGCCATGCTGATGACAAGGATGAATAAAACATAAAACAATCCACGTCCGTGTCAAAAACCAATAATCCATTCGCCGGTATTGCTATGGCATTTCGTTGAATTGTAGTTACTCGAGGTATTAATATGCCTTTTGAAGTGGAATAAACCTCTAGTATACTGCTAACATCGGGGGTGATTGGGGTTTCAGAGATTCCAACATTTTGCTGGGCAAAAATGTTGTTAATGGAAAGTAAACAAATACAAATAACTGTACTAATGCGAATAATAGTAGGTTTCGAAATTATAATAATTTCTGTTTAGGCAATTAATCTAGTTTAGGCAATTAATTCATTGCGACACGAATTTAATTTAATTATTCAAAAAACACAAAAATTGATATCATTTATTTTATGAGTTAATCAGGACTATTTGAAACTACAACGATTTTATATTTAAATGGTTACCTTCCATTACTTCACTATTTTACAAACCAAAAACGGCGCCCATAATTGAGCGCCGTTTCCGTTTTTACGATATGCAGTTAGTCTTGTAACATTGGTACTTCTGCACCACCTGCTCCAAGAGCTTCTTTAATTTTAATTTCTAACTCTTCCATCAATTCAGGATTGTCTTGAATAAGTGATTTAACTGCATCACGACCTTGACCTAAACGGGTTTCTCCATATGAAAACCAAGATCCACTCTTTTTCAAAATGTTCAAATCGACTCCTAAATCAATGATTTCGCCCACTTTTGAAATACCCTCGCCATACATCACATCAAACTCAGCTTTTCTAAATGGTGGTGCTACTTTATTTTTAACAATTTTCACCTTCACACGATTCCCCATAACGTCCTCACCCTCTTTAATTTGGGCGGCTTTTCGAATATCAATACGTATAGAAGAATAAAATTTCAATGCGTTTCCACCGGTTGTTGTCTCAGGATTTCCGAACATAACACCAATTTTATCGCGTAGCTGATTAATAAAAATACAACAGCATCCAGCTTTATTGATAGATCCAGTCAGTTTTCGCAACGCCTTTGACATTAATCGAGCTTGCAATCCCATTTGAGAATCGCCCATTTCACCTTCTATCTCTGCCTTTGGTGTAAGAGCCGCAACAGAGTCAACAACAATTAGGTCAATTGCTCCAGAACGAATTAAATTATCAGCAATTTCCAATGCTTGTTCTCCATTATCTGGCTGGGAAATCAAAAGGTTGTCAATATCAACACCCAACTTCTTTGCATAAAATTGATCAAAAGCATGCTCCGCATCAATGAACGCAGCTATTCCACCTTGTTTCTGAACCTCTGCAATTGCATGAATTGCCAACGTTGTTTTCCCTGATGATTCAGGACCATAAATTTCTACTACACGACCTTTCGGGTACCCGTTTACACCCAAGGCTAAATCAAGTGTTATAGAGCCTGTTGGGATTACTTCCACCTTTTCAACTGGTGAATCACCTAATTTCATTACTGCTCCTTTTCCAAAAGTCTTGTCCAATTTTTCCATCGTCAACTGGAGCGCTTTCATTTTTTCTGCATTTACTTCTTTAACTGACATATCGTTTGTTGTTGTGCTTCTGCTCCTATCGTAAAAGAGCTTTCGCGGTTATTAATTTGATTTATTGAAACAAAGGTATTGAGGTGGATCGTAAACAATTTACGAACATCTATTTTATTTAAAAATTTCTAAAATTTCACGAGTATGGTCTTTCGTGTTTGGCTTTTCAATAATCCCCACGATGACCTGAGATTCATCTATTAAAAAAGTTGTTCTGTGAATACCATCGTATTCTTTACCCATAAATTTCTTTGGTCCCCATACTCCAAATGCTTCAATAACCTTTTTGTCTTCATCAGCAATCAAAGGAAAAGGCAAATCAAATTTATCGATGAATTTTTGGTGAGAACCCATTGAATCCATACTCACTCCTAAAACTGATATATCATGCTCCTTTAAAACTGAATCATTGTCACGAAGATTACAAGCCTGGGCTGTGCAACCAGGAGTATTGTCTTTCGGATAGAAATACACCACAAGTTTCTTTCCTTTAAAGTCATTCAAACTAATTGTAGTTCCTGACTGATCTTTTCCTTCAAATGCCGGTGCTTTATCACCTAATTTCAAATGCTTCATTTTGTTGATTATTTAAACACTTATTGACGATTTATTAATCAAATATAAATCGAATTATCATATAAACAAAAAATAAATAGAAAAAATGTTTAGAATTTCGTCAAAAAAGAAAGGCTCTCCAATTGGAAAGCCTTTACCATAGTGCGATAAAATAATTATTCTTCTGCAGGAACTAACGTTTGGTATTTATCTCTTAATACTTCAAATTGCTTTTGTTTCTTTCTTGCCTGGTCGGCATAGGCTGCGTCATTGTTTTTCTCATGAGCCATAATCTCCTCTTTTATTTCATCAATTCTAGCGTTAAATGCTGTAAGTAAGAAATTGATGTTCTGTGGAACAAACATTTGCGTATAAAACCCGCCGTCTTTTGCCAAAAAGCTATACAACTCAAAAGCACGATCCATCTCTTCTGGCTCCTGGCGAGATACATAATAAGTCAAAGAATTCATAACTCCCAATTGATCAAATCCTTGCAAAACATTCCCTTTAAGTGCTGTTTCAAAAAAAGAATAGTTTTCCTTTTTACCTTGTGAACCATAGAGTTGGGCAATACCCGCTATCATTTTCGATGAACGCTCTTGTTCAAGATTTTTTGCACTTTTCATTGCAAGTTCAGCATCTACTTTTCCAAGATTCTTTAGTGCCGTTGAAACCACCATATAAGATTGGTCTTTCGTGATCCTGTCTACCAAGATCTCTTTAAAGTTTGCCAACTCCGAATTAGTCGTAAGGAAATTCAATGCTGAAGATCTAACCTGAGAATTCGGGTCATTTAAAGCTAAGTCGTTTATAATTGCAAGTCCTTTCGTCTTGTACTCATCTGATAATTTTACTGCCTTTTCTATTGCCAACAATCTAATATCCCAAAACTTATCATTCAAGGCGTCCACGATAAGTTGCTGAGTTTTTGGGTCCTTACTTTTTGCAGCATATACTAGGCCTGTACGTCGCGCCTTGTAACGCACACCGTTGTAATATTGAAAAAAGTACTGGTTTGATGGTTTTTCTTCACGTATTTTCGCCAAAAGCATTTGTTGGTCATCGAAAATGACACATTTCAATTCTCCTACGAACGGCAGAACAAATTCTTGTTCCAACTTGTCTATAACAACTTTTTGAGTGTGTTTACCCTGCTCGTCGAAGATAGCAATTTCAACAGGTAATTTAAAGATCGGAGAAAGCTCCAAACTTTGCTTTTGCTTTACAGACAAAGTGACTGTTCGCGCTTCAAGATTGATTTTTTGGCTAACATCCAATACAGGATGACCCGAGCCTAAAAACCACTGATTGAAAAACCAATTTAAATCTTCACCACTCACTTCTTCGAAGGCCAGTCTTAACTGATGAAATTCTGCTGGCTTAAATTTATTTGTGTTCAAATACAAACTTATCCCTTTGAAAAAGGCATCGTCACCTAAGTAATTGCGCAACATATGTAATATGCGTCCACCTTTATTATAAGAATGACCATCAAACATTTGCTCCTTGTCGTCGTAATCAAACCAAATCAAGTCATGATAACCTTGTCCCTGTGCGCTTTGGAAATAGCCATCCGCTTCTGATTCCGCTTGATAATCTGCTTCGTCCAGACCAAAACGATGTTCATCCCATAAATACTGGGAGTAATTCGCAAAAGACTCATTTAAAGGTAAATTCGACCACGATTCACAGGTAACAAGATCCCCGAACCAATGATGAAACAACTCGTGCGCAATGGTAGATTGGTCATTGCCATCAAGTAACTCCCGATCATTTTTGTAAGCATAATCACCGAAAATAACTGCACCCGTATTCTCCATCGCTCCTGAAACATAGTCGCGCACAACAATCTGATGGTATTTGTCCCATGCATACTCATATCCCAACAACTGAGAAAAATGTTTTATCATAGCGGGTGTTTCTCCGAAAATCGCTTTTGCATAAGCTTCCCATTCGGGTTCCACGTAATAATTAACCTCCATTTTTGATCCATCTGGACGAGTATAGCTGTCTTTTACAACCTTGAACTCTCCAACTCCCATCATAAAAAGATAAGGTGCGTGTGGAAGATCTTGTTTCCAATGGTCTGTGCGTGTGCCGTCAGAATTCTTTTTAGAGTCGATCAGCTTTCCATTTGAAAGAGTTGCGTATTTATTGTCCACAGTAATGAAAATCTCTTCTGTAGATTTCATATTTGGTGAATCTATGGTTGGAAACCAAACGGAATTTGCCTCTGTCTCTCCTTGGGTCCAAATCTGCGGCATTTTAGACTTTTCTTCTCCCTTTGGATTAATAAAATACAAGCCTTTATCTGATGTAATTGCTGCACTGCCGCCTGTTTGACGTTCGTCTGGTTTTGCGACATAATGAATTACAACTGTATACTTATCATTTCTCGAATAGATTTTGGACAACTTGATTCTTAAATAACTACTGTCGTATGAATAGGTTAAATCTTTGCCTTCGCTTTGAACTTTTTTGATGTCCATTCCCTTCGCATCAAGAATCAAGCTGTCTGACGCATAAAAATGCGGCTTAGCAGTTATTGTTGCTATTCCATTCATTCTCGATTTTTGCCAATCAAAGTTTACCTCCAATTTGGTGTGAATTAAATCCGTTAACACTGTTTCTGTGGACCGATAGACGGGTCTTTGTTGATCAACCTCAAGATTGATTGCAGACAGAAGCGTATCAGCAACTGAGTTATTTTGTCCAGTATTTCCTGCGACATTCCCAGAACTATTTTCTTTTTTAGAGCAAGCAGTCATCAAAAGGATTGTCGCTACGAATAATATTTTTCTCATTTGTCTAATTTGATTGATTACAAAACTGATAAATAAATTCAAAACAGCGCCCTCAAATTACAGCAAGGGAAGCTGATTCTGTTATTTTTGCATTAAATACTTGATAAATGGCAAATCGCAATTGGTATTTCGACGGAAAAGAAGTAATTGGAACAGATGGAGCAGCGCTTCGATGGGATGATCATCAATTTTTTACGTTGACATTCAAAGGGCAAAAGTTTTTTGGAGAATTATTGGAAAACAATACTGAATCAAATGCTTTGACAGTGAAAATTAATCACCGTGTTTTTCAAATAAAGAAGAAAGGGGAATTGGATGATTTGATTTCAGCTTTAGGATTGGACGTTCCGAAAGTAAGAAAACTGAAAGAACTTGCTGCTCCGATGCCAGGTCGAATTGTTCAAATAGCTGTTTCTGTAGGTCAAGAACTGAATCTCGGGGATGAAATTCTTTCGCTAGAAGCCATGAAAATGGAAAATGTGCTTAAAGCAGAAGGTGTTGGTACGGTGAAGACTATTTTAGTTCAGCCAGATCAGGTAGTAGAAAAAGGTTCTGTAATGATAGAATTTGAATAAAGCTTTGTAATTAAATTAATAACAATGAAATGGGAGCCTAACAGCTCCCATTTTTCATTCGCTTATCCTAAAGCGAATGCCTTTTTAATAATCATCGGATATTTAAGTCCGAATTCACTTATACACCATTCTTTAAATTTCCTGAGTTCTTCAGCATCCGTGATCCATTTTAGCGCCTTTTCTAGTTCCTTTTGAAACAACTTGGCATCAAAACTCACAACCGTGAGAATCTTCTTAGTTAAATCAAGCATAGTTTTAAGCATTGGTTAGGCTTAAATTAAAAGTTTTGAATGAAAAAAACAATTAATGCTCAATTTTTTGTCATTTTAAGGTGTAAAATGTTTTTCAATCGCTTGATAAATTTCCAAAGTTACTTTATCATAAACACAAATGAGTACATGCATGTTTTCTGCGTTATAACCCGTTGAGGCGGACCCTTGAGGCACTAACTGATCTGGAATAATCGCACTGTAATCAAGGTAGTATTTACCGTTTTGAATCAAGTCAGAGGTTAGGGTTCTGCCCCATAGTTGATTATCTATAGTTCCCCTAAAAATATCACGGTGTACATAGTCAGGAGTATAAACATTGCTTACGTTTTGTGGACCAACCAATGAATCTTCGAGCATGTAAACAACCATGGCTAAATCGTTTGTCAGATTATTATCAAGTTTTTCAACTTCGGTGTGCAAGAAAAAACCATGCTTTGGAGATTCAAAATAATTGACCTTAGCCTTTATTGCTACTTTCAAAGGATCCGATAAAACAGCATCTACTTTGGATTGCCAGAGTCCCGTCCCTGAAAAATATTCCCCTGCAACATTGGTTCTGTTTATGGTCCCTGCAGGATTTCCAAAAAATCCAGAGTTAACAAGTGTTGTACCAAAGTAAGCTCCCAACTCCAAACTTTCATTGTTGTAAAATTGAACCGTATAACCTTGACCAATATTGAGTGACTGAAATGACGACATACCGTCATTCGTATTCGATGCATGAATACTTGCCACAAAAACTCTTGTTGGATTTGATTCATGTATACTATGAGCAATTTCTCCTGCGGCTGGACAAAAACTACAGTTATGTCCTGTAAAATCTTCAATTAATGCATTTCTATTTGGATCATCCAAAGACAAAACACTAAAATCCGGCCATTCATTAGAAACATAGTCACTCCAATTTCCTGGATATATAGTTGTGTCCAAATCAATACTAACTGAAGGAGGAAAGGGATTGTCCACCTTGTCGCATGAAACAGAGATAAAAAACAGTCCAGAAAAAATTATAAAAACTAGTTTTTTCATAATTCAAAGATTAAAAACTATGTGTAAATGAAAGTGTCAATCCATTTGATGCAGGCACAGGTCGACATACTCCACCAACACAAAATAATCCTGCACGTTGACGGCCGTAAGAAACCGTTAAACGTGTCGCTTCTCTCACATAACCAATCGTTAAATAAGGGTGATGTTCGCGGTATGCTTTTTCAGGATTTCCAAAGTTATATTGATCCATTACACTTACAAACCAACTTGAATTGATTGTATATTCTATAAGTAATGTTACCCAATCTCCTTTATCGACTGGTCGTCCGGAATGATAAAAAGCAAAATCACGCTCCACTTTTTGAGTTTCTCCTGTGATCGGACTTGTGACATCAACACTGTCTCTTCGGTTAACAAACAATGTTTGAAGCTCTGTTCGAATTGATTGCTTATTGTTGAATTTATAGCTGGTCTCCAAAACGAAAACATTTGAGCGTATAAAACCTTGTTCTTTGGTAACCGTTGCTACGTCATTATTTAATGTAATATTGAAGTAACTAACTATCACATTAAAGTTTTTTGAGAATTTTTTCGTGATGTTAAAATTAATATCTCTCCAATATAGACTATCACTTATGTCAAATAGCCCGGAAGTATAGGTTACACCTGTTGAATCCAGAGGATTAATATCAGATGTATGGCGCATAGGCCTGTACGCAGATGAATAATTCAAGTCGATACTTGTCCCATATTTTCCGCCAAGCTTTGATCCTTTTTTTATAGTGTAAAGAACTTCTCCTTGGAAGGCCATTTCACCAACTGGCTGGGTTGCATATGGATACAATGAAGCTACAAGATTATAAGTATGTGTTTTATTTAATGACGGCAAATAATTGATGAGGACATTCTGCAGTTGCTTGGTTCGATCAGCCCGATAACTCATATTATCTACAGATTTTGCAGAAACAATTATTCCTAATCCTTTTTGGGAGTATCCTAAATTAAAAACAGCAGCATGGCCTGTGTTATAGTTGTATAGGTTATCCTCAGAAGGATCTTGTCCTTTGAATACATATTCTCCATCAAAGGCTATTTTCCCATACTTAATTCTCATTCTTCCCCCATAGCAACCTACATTTTCTGGCAGAACTAGGGTTGAATTATCATCTCTTTGGTATTTACTAACAAACGATGCGCCAAGAGTTATATCCAATTTTTTAGATTCCCACTTTTTAAGGGCTTCATTAAGATGAAACTCACCATCCACACCTCTTACAATCCCATCGCTATGAACTATTCTACTATCCAAAAATGCATATCGCAAGAAACCATATACTCCTTTAACTGTAAAACCTTTTTTAGGGGTTATTTTTACTCTTACACCATCAAGCTGACTATCGTATCCCAAGCCCATGTTTTCGTAGGTTCTTAAAGATAAGCCTGATCCAAATTGTTCGTAAATAGATCCCAATGTTACATCCACAAAATCGTTTGCATAGCCAATGTAACGCATACCCAATCCTGTACCATCAAAAGTTGCGGGATAACCCTGTATTCTTGGTAAATAAGACTCAAATCGCATACCCGCCTTGAAATTGCCTTGCGTGTAAAAGACATTCATATATGTGTTCAATAAACCTTTGGAATCAGGTTGAGTTGCGCCAATAAGTGAATCCGCGTTTAAATACTGAAAAGTGCTTTCAATATTGCCGGTAAAATTTCCGGGGGCAACTTGACCAAACGTGGAAGTTGCGCTCCAACCAAGGAGCAATAGTAAAGTCAGTTTTTTCATTAATCGTTTAAGGTTCAGGTAATGCTAATTTTACTTAGACTTTGGTTTGGCAATTTTCTTAATTTCCTCGAACAATTTTTCTTCATCCCCAGGAGCATAATTATTGTGCGAATAGACAATGTTTCCTTCGGCATCAATTAAAAAAGTGTGGGGAACATTGTTTACGCCCATTGCTCGTTTAAAGTCTCCATTCGGATCCATTAATACAAGATAATCCCACATTTTTGAGTTCACATAAGGTGATACTTGAGCAGATGTTTTTGTGTCATCAATTGAAACAGCGACCAAATTCACGCCCGTTTCTTCCTGCCAACTCTCATACAAATCATGAATCGTATTCAATTCCCGCTTGCATGGCGAACACCATGTTGCCCAAAAGCTGATAACCACTGGCCCATCAAAGCCCAAAGCCGAGGTATTGACTGATTTTCCGTCCATATCTTTCAATTGTACAGATGGAAGTTTCTTCACATCCAATACATGTGCTTCTTCTTGTGCATTTAAACTGTTTGATAATGCGAAACCAATAAATAACAATGCTAGTTTTTTCATAATTCTTTTTTAATTGCTGGCTTTTCAATCTTCATGCCGAAATCAAAGATAGTCTTGAGATTTGGGATTTTCAAAAATACAATGCATATATTCTTGTATTCCTAAAAGGAAAGTTTAACATAAATAAATTGTTTTTTCGGCATAAAATTGGCTCTAGGAATTCAATTGATGTTGAAAATGTCATTTCTTATTTTTACCTTTAAACCTTAGTTTTGATTAAAGAAAATTAAAATGAAAAAATTTACACTTTATTTACTTGCTTTTTTAATTGCTCCGTTAGCAGCAATTTCACAAAGTGGTATTGACATACGTTACGACTCTGATGGGGCTTCAGGTCCTAATCCACCTTCTGGACCCAACATTGCTGGCGGTGTCCATTCAATAAGTTTATTTCCTACTTCTCCAGATTTAGTTGGAGGTATCTACGAAGTTAGTTTCAACATAACGAACAATACAGGCGCTGACAAACAGTGGCAAGTTGTACGAAAGAAAATAAACGTTCCATCGACATGGGTTGACCAAGTTTGCTGGCCTCCTCTCTGCTACAACACAAGTGGAGATGTTTATACTACACCTAATTCAATAAGCTATCCTGCACCAACAGTTTTGGATGGTACAAATACTACTACAGAGGGTCTTATTACTGAATTAAAGCCGCGTATAACACCTGATCAAAATAATGCTGGATACGCTTTGTACAGATATTACATTCGCGAGGTTGTTAGCGGAGTCAATATAGATTCTGTGGATGTATCAATAGGTTTTGTCTTAGGAGTAAACCCAGTTAAACCAGCCAATACTTTCTCCGTAAGTCCTAACCCAGCAGACGAGTATACGAATGTGACACTTGGTTATGATGACAATGCCACAGCAAAAATTGTAGACGCCCTTGGTAACATCGTTCGCATAGAAACAATATACAATGGTTCTAAATCTCTTGATGTTTCTGATCTTAAAAATGGGGTTTACTTTATCATGATTGAATCACCTGGAAACAAACCGCAAAACAGAAAGTTGATTATAAGACATTAATACTGAAAAGACCGCTCGTCGGTCTTTTTTTATACCCATTCGGTTGAATTATTATCTTTGGATAAAAACCGCGTTTAAGTGGGCTTTACATTGAACTTGAAAATACATAAACTGATTGTAGATAGTCCATAATACCGGATGATGAATATTAAGTAATTCGTTGTAATATTCAATAACTCAAAAAATGCTTTATAGGAAATCTCAATATGCAATACTCCAAAGTAAAATCAGGTGATTTTAATGTTATTTACCAATGAAACATGTACTCTTTTTAATAATAACACTTCATGGATTCCTGTTTTTTGCTCAACAAAATTCAGTGTTAATTAATTCATTTTTTAAGGATCGTTTACTCGACAATTCTGATTCTAATCAATATAGAGGGACTGGTTTTTTACCTGTATTTGAAAGTGAGTACGATCTTAATAAAGTCATTCGAGATTCAAGCAGGCAATTCTACACTCTGACGAATATTCTTTTTAAAAAACACCTGTTCGAACTCAAAGGAGAAAATTATTTTCTGACTATTTCTCCTGTTGCTGATCTGACATTAGGAAAAGACAGAACAGATACAACGGGCCGGCGTCTTTTTCAAAATACACGTGGTATATTTATCGAAGGTGACCTTTTAAAGAGTTTCTCGTTTAGCACAGCTGTTTACGAAAATCAAGCACGATTCTCAAGCTATGAGACTGCCTATTATTCATCTATCGGTGAATTATATCCAAATCAAAGTGCAGGCACTTATTCTATGCAAAATGCTGTTGTTCCCGGAGCAGCAAGAACAAAACCGTTTAAAACCGATGGCTTCGACTATGCTTATGCCGTTGGCAACGTCATTTATAGACCTCATCGTTCCATAATCCTTTCAGCTGGAAATACTGCTCATTTTATTGGTGATGGTTATCGTTCCCTTCTTCTATCTGATAACAGTGTGCCCGCTCCATTTGTAAGAGCTGTAATAAAACTTTCTAAAAAATGGGAGTTCAACTATTTAAGAATGCGCCTTTTCAATCTTATTCGTCGACCAATTAGCTCATCGGTGGAATCATATTATGAAAGCAAATCTTTTTCTGCAAATTATATTTCCTACCGTCCAAACGACAAGTTTTCTGTAAGCTTGTTCGAAGGAGTAATTTGGTCAAGAGGAGATTCGATTACTTCTAAACGGGTTCACCCATTGTATTATTCGCCAATTCCTGGCACTGCCTTGGCTATGCTATCAAAAGCAGAAATGAACCATTTACTTGGAATAAACTTCAATTACACCCCGCTATTAGGGCATCGCATTTATGGACAAGTTGCTGCAACCAATTTAGCTCTTTCCAAATTAGGATTTCAAATTGGGTATCGCAGATACAGTTTATTCGGACAAAAAAATCTCCTATTACAAGTTGAATTCAATCATGTTCCAAAAGGAATGTATCAAACCGGAAATACGCGAATGAATTATAGCTATTATAACCTTCCAATGGCCACGGTTAAAGGAAGTGGTTTTGAAGAGTTAATTGTTAGACTCAATCATGAATGGAATCGCTGTTACATCGATGAAAAATTAGTTTATTATTCATTGAATAAATACATTCCAAACAGTTTATTACCAATTGCAGTAAATAGCGGTCCTATGAACGGAAACATCGTGATTAACCAGGTTGAATTGGGTTATCGCTTCAATAAAAAAATGAACTTGACTGTATTCGGTAATTGGCAAGTTCGCAGCGAAAAAACAAGTGATGATAAGCTCAACAATCTATTATTCGTTGGTTTCAGAACAGGTATATTGAATCACTATAATGACTTTTAAGAAATGAGAATTCTCATCTATATTGCTTTATTACTCCCATTTCTTGCTGCTGCACAAGGGAAAGTTGGACTGGTATTTGAAGAAATGCCAAACGATACCAATAGAATTAATTCGGTTAGTGAACATTATGGCGTTTTGCCAGTTATACGGCTTCTAGACACGAATCATCGCGCTAAAAATTCAGAAACTTCCACTAATTACTTTTCTGTCCATGCACTTGCCGATCTTGGATTTCGATACAATTCAAGCGCTGAATACCGCGCTGGTGCTGGAGTGGGAATAGAATCTGGAATCAACAACAAATGGTATTTGAGGGCCTGTGCTATTGAAGGTATTGGTAACTCAGATTCTCTATTTCAACCAAAAGCATATGTTTTAGACCAACGAACTAACAACTTTATTTACACTGATATTCGCGGCAGGGTGTCCTATACACCAAATAGTATTTTCAATTTTCAAGCTGGACTAGACCACAATTTTATTGGAGAAGGAAATCGTTCGCTATTTCTCAGTGATTATGGAAAAGCTTATCCATTCGGTCAAATTCGTGCGCGATTCTGGCGCATGGAATACAGCATACTCTATCAGTCTTTTAAAGAACAAACTTCGGGTGGTTGGCGCATGAAAAATGGTGCCACACATCACATTAGTTTCAATGCTGCAAAATGGTTAAACATCGGCATTTTCGAAACGGTCGTATTTATGCCAAAAGACACTATGCTCAATAGGGGATATGATGCTGAATATTTGAATCCAGTAGTTTTTTATCGCCCGCAAGAATATTCAATGGGTTCTTCAGATAATGTGCTAATTGGAGCAAGTCTAACAGCACGATATAAGCAACATTCACTGTATGCACAATTCATTTTAGATGAATTTTTTCTTGCTGAAGTGAAAGCAAAAAGTGGTTGGTGGGCAAATAAATACGGTGGACAGGTTGGAATCAAAGGGAGAGGAACTTGCAATGGCATTAAAACATTCTACCGTATAGAATACAATACTGTTCGACCTTATACATATGCACACCTAAATTCAGGACAAAATTATGGCAACCAAGGAATGACATTGGCCCATCCTTTAGGCGGAAATTTCATGGAAATACTCGGGGAATTGAAGGGTCAAAAGGGAAAATGGACAGGAAAATTATTTGCATCCTATTTTCTGCAGGGACTTGACAAAGATGGGTTCAGTTACGGAGGTGATATTTACCAACCATACACCAATAGGCCCTACGAATATGGGCATTTTGTGGGGCAAGGAAAGGGAAACAATGGTTTGCGCATCAATTTATATGTGGGGTATTGCCTTCAAAAGGTAACCAATCTTCATGTTTTTATTGAAAATCAATTGCGATACGACAGTGCATTCGATCGCCTGAGCTATATACCAATGCTTGGGGTTCGAAGTCAACTTTGGAATGATTACCGTAATTATTAAAATCAAAAAAGCGACCGTAAGAACGATCGCCTTTTGATTACTGCATAACGTAAATGGTAGGTTAGGTGTAGATTTAGTGTAATCCAACAATGTGCTTCAGTTCTACTTCTGTTACATTGCGTTTTTTGCCTTCTTTGCTGAGGTAGGTTCTGTTTACCAAGCGTCCATGGATGGCCACTTTTTTACCTTTTTCACCATAGGATTCGATAAACTGTGCCAAATTTCCCCAAGCGAAGATGCGATGCCATTCACGGTCAGTTTTCATTTTACCATTGTTCGACCGATAAACTTTATCTGTGGCTAAATTGAATCTGGCAACTTTTCCTCCATTTTCAAAATTTGTGACTTCAGCATTGGTGCCAATGTTTCCAACCAAAGTGATGTGATTTCTAATCGTTGTCATAGTGTAGATTTATAGGTTAACTTTTTCTGATTTTCTAATATATTTCATCAATCCGGTGATGATCTTCGATACCTCCAGGGCCTGAGCATACAATTGTTCTGAAGACTCTTTGCTGATGTAATTCAGTTGGCCTGAAAGAATAATTTGAGAAGACAATCGAGCCGAGGCGCCCTTGGCATCCTCCAGGTCTTTTAGTTTATTGGTCAGGTCGAACTTACTGATACCTTCCGCTATTTTCGACACAACTCGTAATGCGGACTCCTTCATGAATTCAAACAATATTGGATCTACATCATTCACCGTTCGAAAAATATCCAAGGTCAGTTGATGCCCTTTTTGCCATGCAATGAGGTCTTCGTGTGTTTTATTTTTTTGCATATCAATGTATTTAAAGAATTACCAAATCATTTATTTCAACTTCGGAGATGAATTTTCGTTCTCCTCTGTTCTGGTAAAATCGTGTTACCAATTTGCCTTCAATCGCCAGGTCCATTCCCTCTTGACACATCTCCTCGAGTATCTTAACCCACTTTCCCCAGGCTGTCAAACGATGCCAATTACTGCGTGATTTTGTTTTGCCTGTTGCATCGAAATACATCTCTTTAGTAGACATTGTAAACTGAGCTATTTTTCTACCATCTGGCAGCTCTACAACCTTTGGGGCAGAACATACCTTTCCTATTAGATTTACGTGATTCATTGTGTTAATTTTAAAAATGGGAGCCGGTTTCCCGACTCCCGGGTTGAGGTTAGGTTATTGTTTAGGTGTAGATTCGCTTTTTGGAGACAGCAATAAAAACTCAGTCGCTTCAATGATCGTGGAATAGCGTTTCTCTCCCGCTTTCGTTTCGTAGGATTGGTTTACTAGTTTTCCCTCGATCATCACTTCCTGGCCTTTGTTTAGCGCTTTTTTTACTCGATCTGCAGTGCGACCCCAAGCATTGATCGTATGCCATTGGGTATTGTCCTGCCAATTGCCATCTTTGTCTTTGTATCCTTCGTTCACTGCCAGGGTGAATCGGGCAAGCGTTCTGCCTGTTTCAAATGTTGTTACTTCGGGCTGTGCACCCAATCTTCCAATCAAACTCACTTTGTTTCTTAATGCATTCATGTTTGTAATAATTAATAGTTTGAAAAATCTGTATCTCACTGTCAGCGTTCTATCGCCGAATTCGATGATGCAAAGTTGTGTTGGATCAAAAACCACATTCGGTATTTTGTCGATTTCATTCGATTATTTTTCGTTTACAACCGATTAAATTCGTTTTTATAATTGAATATGAGATATTTAAGCTCATTCAGAAAATCAGCAAAAAATAATTTCAATTACTGTTTTTGATTGCTTTTTTAAAAAACGGCTGTTAGTCCAACAGTAAAAAGGACCATGTTATCGCCGAAATTTGATGACGATGATGGGAAAATAGGACCATTTATTGAATGAAGTGTTTTGCACTCTGCTCGAAATAAAAGAACTGGGATTAGATATTTATTATATCCAATAGAGGCTCCAAGGCAATTAAATCCTAAATTCTGGTTCAAACCTTGAATTAAGGTGTTGTGATTATCTTTAAAATATTCGACTCTTCCTGAAAACGACCCCAATTTTTGCATGCTGTACCGAGCTGAAAAGTTTACTTGTCCCCAGGGACGCACATCCAATGCACCATCCAAACCTGCCACTTCTTGAAGGCCATAAAATGCGCATGTAGCAAATGAAAACGCCCCTTCAAAATTATGTGTCCAAAAAATATCTGTAAAATACCGGGTTCTATAATTTGGATTCTGCAGCGATCTCTCACTTCCGATATAGGTATTCCAATTAAATACATCCTTGGAATTCGGTTTATACTCTATCTGTGTTCCTAAAGACTTATTGGTATTGAGATCATAAATTTGCTGCCAACCATTTAGCAAATAAAGGCTGCCCTTTAATTTCTGATTGTGCTTATAGGTAAACTTAAATCCTGCCTGATAATAGGGAACATACTCAGCAGCTAAACTTCTTGTATAGGTCAGATGTTCTTGACTATACGGATTTTCATTCGTGTATGGAGAACCTAAGACACCACCTTCTAACCAAAACTCTTTTTTCTTGCTTAGTTTTATAGCAACATTCGCTTCTAAAATATTCTTAAAAACTCCTTTTTCTGATGCTGAATTAGCCGTCATGAAAGAGCCAATTGCAGGAATAAATCGTGCCTTAAATCGTTTGGATTCATATTTCAAATCAATATAACTTAAGTTGTTATTCACTTGATTGTTTTGATTCATCGATACATATAATGGAATAACATCGGTTTTCGGTGCTGAAGAATTATAGGCATAGTACCAATCAGCAACAATGTGCATCTGAAACTTAGGTGATTTCAAAGAATCAGTTTTCAATGTGTCCAAGGATTGAGCAGCTGCACATTGAACTAAAAAAAGCATAATTACCAATAGTACACGCATCTTTACAGGGTTTGAATCAAGGAAGCAAATGGTTTTTCTATCTTTGAATCAAAAATACAATGTTTACAGGAATCATTGAGCAATTAGGAGTAGTTAAGGCGATCGAAAAAGAAGGTGAAAACGTGCACTTTACAATTGAAGCCTCATTTACGCATGAATTAAAGATTGATCAAAGTGTTGCACACAATGGCTGTTGCCTAACGGTCGTTTCAATAAATGGTAATGAATACTTAGTGACTGCTATCTTGGAAACGTTGAATAAAACGAACCTTGGAAGCTGGTCTGTTGGCACAAAGGTAAACTTAGAACGCTGCATGGTGATGAATGGACGATTAGACGGACATATTGTTCAGGGACATGTGGACACAACCGCAACATGCGTGGCAATAGAAGACCAAAACGGCAGCTGGAAATACACTTTTCGTTATTCAGAAGATCTTGTAACCGTTGAAAAGGGATCCATTACTGTCAATGGAACGAGTTTGACCGTAGTAGATTCAAAAGACAAAGCGTTTTCTGTTTGTATTATTCCATATACTTACGAACACACAAACTTTCATCAATTACAAGAAGGCGATACCGTGAATCTTGAATTTGATATTATCGGAAAGTACGTGGCGAAGTTGTTAGGGAAAGTTTAATTCCCTTTAATTTTTTCTACTTCCTTACCAAGGTAATCTACTCGCGCATTTAGTTGCTGGACTTGTTGAATCAACATATACACTTGTTGTGTTAGACTTGTAGAATAATTTTCAGTTGGATTTGAGGAGCCGCCTAAACTATATTCTTGATTTTCTTTGATTAAATTTAATGGATTAGCGCCGAGAATTGCGGCTACCTGGTACAAACGTGTAATAGAAATATCAGTAATTCCTCTTTCAATATTGGAATAAGCTGCCACAGTGATATTCAATTCATCAGCCATGTTTTGCTGACTCAAATTTTTGGACAAACGAGCCAAACGAATACGCTCTGCTACCTTCTCTTTCATAGAGTTAAAGGTAGTTTACCTATAATTCCTGTTTTGATAGTTTCTGTTTGATTTATTTTATTTAGACTTGATTTATTTTAGTTTGTATATATTTTTTTATATTTGAATCAAGGATTTAGTTTAATGAATATGAAACAAATAAGTTTCCTTAAAAATTAAAACTATGTTTTTCCCGGATTCCGAAAAGGGTGACGAGTAGGAACAGCAATTATTATCTGAACTTATGAAAAATTTCATCCTAATTATTTCTACCATTATCATTCTAACAAGTTGCAGATTGACCGATTTCACTCTGATCAGTACGAAAAATGTAAGCTTGGACGTTAACAAAGAATATCCTCGAGTTACCGGAAAAGGATTTACCGTAAAAGATGCTATTGATCAAGCAATTGAAAAAGCTGGCCCAGGTTATGATGCACTTATCGATGGGGTAATTTACGAGAGGCTTTTTAAATACAAGGTAACTGGTACACCTATTAAAACATCAGACTTAAAAATTATCACTCCCAAATAAGTTTTACTTCTAATGACTCGGATTCATATTATTACTTCACTTTTTTTGACCTTAGTTTCATGCGGAAACTCTAATTCCGTTAAAGAGCAAGAATTAGCTCTGCGCGAGCGTGAATTAGCATTGAAAGAGCGCGAACTTTCTTTACAAAAAGGAAATGAAAATAGTATGACATCGAACAATGAGAATTTTGATGCTACGCACTCTGAAATTTCTCATAGTAAAATTAGTACTAAACAAACACAACCATACAAACCAGTTGTTCAGCAAAAATCACGACAGTTAAGTGAGCAAGAAATTCGGGACAATCTTTACAACAAAGAAGCAAGTAATCCTTCAAATTACCTGTCAGCAAGTGGCACATATAGAGTTAATATAGCTGCCAATACGATAGTAGAGGGAACAATATACAACAATGCTTCAATAGCAGGTTTTAAAAATGTACAACTAACTGCCAAATTTTATTCGAAAACAGATGTCTTGATTGCTAAAGAGAGCTTCTTGGTAATGGACTTTATTGCCCCTAACGGAAGTATTCAATTCAAAGAAAAAATTTATGGTTGGTGGGAAAATATTGATCATTGGACATTATCAGTAGCGTCGGCCGAACCTTATTAATCTAATTGCTATCATCATCAATAAAATCCATTGAAGATCCTAAACCATACAAAATATAAACCTTTTAAAATCAACAATTATGAAAACCAAAACCTTGTTATTTCTTTTCTCAGGATTATTCATGTTTGCTTCCTGCTCAAAAGACAAATATGGTAATGCGGACATTAGTTCAAATACATACACAACAACCTGGACTTTTCAAGACCCCTCTTATTACTGTGATCTCAGTGTACCTGAAATCACACAGGACATAGTTGATAATGGAGCAGTGTTTGTCTATATGAGCAATGGAAATGGTGGGTGGACAGCATTGCCACATACAGAGCCTATTGATGGCAGTTATTCTTCAACATACACTCCTGTGCATTTTGTAGGAGGAGTCAGAATTTGGAAAACGGATACAGATCTCTTAACACTTGATCCAGGATCCTCCACCTTCAAAGTGGTGGTCGTCAGTGAAAATGGTTTAGCTAAACGCCCAAATCTAAATTGGGAAGATTACAATGAGGTGAAAGCAGTGGTCGAATAACTAAATCCAAAAATGCTTCGCTCGATTTTCCTCTTCTTTATCTTATTCTTTTTAATCTTCAAGTTAACTGGTCAAAGTAATCTGGTCATAAAATCAGCTGATTTTAACTCAAGGGGTATTCTGAGTTTCCTCCTAGACGGAAATTTTGTTGCTCGAATTGATGCCCAAAAATGGAAGGCGCCGAGAAAAACGTTGTTGTCTACAGATGAAAATTCCTTTGCATTCACGGCAATAGATACTATTTTGACTTTCACTCAAGATAGTATCGAAAAAAAACTAGTTATTATAAAAACACTCCCGCTAACTGATTTTGGATATTTTGACCAATGTGCTGGCTGTGCACCTTGCATTGGTCTTGCAGTCTTTGTTAAAAACAATGATGCCTACCTGTTGGAGTCTTTTAATCCAATGGTCGATATTTTAGGTCAGGCAGGGATGGTTCCTTCGTCACGAATTCAAGAAATTGGTCAACATCATTTTGCAATTGTATTCAAAGGGGAAATCTTTTGGGACGAAGGGATTGAGAAATGGTTTGAACTAGAAAACAACTTTCCACTATTCTTCTCATATAAATATTTTTTCGCACATCAATTGTTGGAAGAGACTCAAAATATTGCAGTAATAGAGCAAGAAGCTCGAATTGCAAAAACAGAAAACGAATATTACGATATTGAACTGACTCGTTCTACCTACGAACCGGAAAATGACCCTAATGGAGTGAATAAACTGATAAAGAAAATTTATTTGAATTATTCGAAAGAGCAGTATAACAGTTTATTATTATTCAAACCCAATTATAATATACATGAACGTTAGATTTATATCAAAGATTTTACTTGGATGCTCCCCGCTTCGAAGGATTTGTACCGCAAAGCAGCTACGAAGTAAATCCTTCGTGAAAAAAGTCCTATAAATTTTGTGTATCATTCCGCTGGATTTGCAAATCCAGCGGAGCAAAGAACGGGTAAGAAACTTACTTCCACTTCTTTACTATGCGCTTCGAAACCTTGCTTCGGAAGCGTTTAATGACAGTGTCGCGCTCGGATACATTGCCGCATTTTACAATATCGCTGCCCACGAACTGTCCATTGCGGTAGAATAAAAATTCAAAACTTACTGAAACAACTTCTTCACGATAGATTGGAAATAAACTTCCTGCTCCTAAAGCAGCATTCAAATCATCTGAACGCTTTGTGGGTTTGAAGTTCCTATCAAATCCTCGCACAGAAACGATCACATAGGTGTCAATTCCTTTTGCAGCTATTACTTTTTGAATGGAATCTTTTGCTAACAAAGAAGCATCGCTACCCAACTTCATCATGTTCAAGGAAGGAATCGCTTTTATGCCTGCATCAGTAAGAAGTTCTGTCAAATTAATCTCAACCGTATAACGGTCCTCCGGTTTGTCTAGCTGACCCACCACCAAAGCATTCGCAAGATGCAAATCATTGACTTGTCCGAAAATGCTATTGCTAATAAAAGCAATCAAAAGTGTGAGGTAAAATTTCATGGCTCCTATAAAGTTAGAATTAATCTTATTGCTTCGTCAACTGCGAGATTCATTTTAAAGTATTAAAAAACTTCACGCGCAATCGCCTTCACCATAGAAGAGTTAGACATTGTATAGTAATGAATACATGGAACACCAGCAGCTTTTAACTCTTTGGATTGCTCGATACCCCATTCAACACCAATTTTCTCAACTTCTTTGTTGTCTTTGCACTTTAACAATTCAGAAGACAAAGCCTCAGGATAGTCTATTTTGAAGAATTTTGGCAAGAACGTTATATGATCAAGTGTCTTGATTGGCTTTAAACCAGGAATGATTGGCACTTGAATGCCGATTTCACGACATGCCTTGACAAAGTCAAAATATTTCTGATTATCGAAGAACATTTGAGTCACAATGTACTCAGCACCTGCATCTACTTTTGCTTTTAAATAGTGTAGATCCGTTGTCATGTTCATTGCTTCAAAGTGCTTTTCAGGATAACCCGCAGTGCCAATGCAAAAAGCGGTTGGCTCCAACTGAATGTCATCCATCATGTAATTCCCACTGTTCATGTCAGAAATCTGATTGATCAATTCAACGGCATAGCGGTGTCCATCTTGATGTGGACGAAATGTTGACTCTGTTTTAATGGAATCTCCTCGAAGCGCTAACACGTTGTCAATTCCCAAAAATTGAAGGTCAATCAATGCATTTTCTGTTTCCTCCTTGCTAAATCCACCACAAATTAAATGTGGTACTGCATCCACCTGGTATTTGTTCATGATTGCCGCACAAATCCCAACTGTACCTGGCCGCTTGCGAATGGCTATTTTTTCAAGCAATCCATTTTCACGTTCTTTGTAAATAAACTCTTCACGGTGATAAGTGACATTGATAAACTTCGGTTTGAATTCCATCAACGGATCGATGCCATCAAAAATAGATTGTATGCTCTTGCCCTTTAGTGGAGGCAAGATTTCAAATGAAAAAAGCGTACCGTTCGAATTGTTTAAGTGTTCTGTTACCTTCATTTTCTTAGTTAAGGAGTTGCAAAGATAAAGAGATGCAGAAGTTAGACGCTGCTTAAGTAATATTTTTATCGCGATTCAAGTAAGCTTCTGCGACAAAAAGGTCATTTGGGGATGTGATTTTCAAATTTTCTTCGTTTCCATCGACCAAATGAACAAAGAAACCGGCTTCTTCCACAAGAGATGCATCATCTGTAATTCCAGTATGGAATGGCTGATCATAGGCTTTTTTAAGTACACTAGCCCGAAAACATTGTGGTGTTTGAACCAAACAATAATCTGCTCGATTAACCGCTTTTGATTGATTGTTTGAAATTGATCGCAAGGATTCCTTCAGTGGTATGACCGGAATGACTGCTTCATGCGTATACAGCGCACTGAGACATCTTTCAATTGTTGTATTGCTTACCAAAGGTCGAACGCCATCATGAACAGCAATTACATCACCCGTGCAAACTGCCAACGCATTTTTAATCGAATGATAGCGTTCAACTCCACCATCAACAATTTGATGAGGGATGGAACAATGATGAGAAGTTAACATATCGTTCCAAAAACTTTTCCATTCATTGGGTAATGTTAAAATCAATTGTGCTGAAGCATCGAAGGCATAAAATTTTTCCAGCGTATGGAGCAGAATCGGTTTCCCCGCAATTTCTATAAATTGTTTTGGCAGATGAGAACCCATCCGCTTTCCGATTCCCCCTGCTGTAATGATAAAAGTTCTGCTCACGCTTCAAATATAAATGATAGTTTGTCAAAAGTTAGATTTCAATAAACAAAAAAGGGTCGCTTCTCAGCAACCCTTCATCTTTATCTTGGCCAAATTATTTTAATTGATTTGGATCTTTTGCCGCTTTGTCGCTCAACTTCTTTTGCGTATTCAACCAAAAGAATAAACCTACAAATCCTAACAATAAAAGAACTGTATTGAACTTATTTCCAACCCATTCGAAAAAACCGAATGTCCAAGTTAGAAAATCACCAATGCCGTAAAAAAAGTCTGAAGAGCTCATATTTTTTGGTTTTTAACAGAACAAAGAAAGTGATTTTTACGAACAAATCTACTTTTTCTTGAAAAATTAAGTTTTTCGAATGTTTGAATATTGAAAACTTTTGACCTCTACAAAACTTTCGCCACTGCTTGCGTAAGCTCTATAAATTGCTCAACAGAGAGTACTTCAGGCCTCAAGGTTAAGAATGGGTGATCAAATTCCTTTCCACCAATTAATTGTTTGATGGAATTTCGGATTGTTTTTCTCCGCTGATTGAAACTCATTTTTACAATTTGAATGAACAATTTCTCATCACAGGGAAACACCTCTCGCTGATTTCGTGTACAGCGGATAACACCCGATTTAACTTTTGGAGGAGGGTTAAAAACATGCTCATCAACAGTGAAACAATATTCGATGTCATAAAATGCTTGCAAAAGCACGCTCATAATGCCGTAGGTTTTCGACCCAGGTTTTTCGGCAACACGTTCTGCGACTTCTTTCTGAAACATGCCCATTATTTCAGGAATCTGATTTCGGTAATCAAGGCATTTAAATAATATCTGCGTTGAAATGTTGTAGGGGAAATTACCCACAACAGCAAATGGTTCCGTTCCCATGTGTTTTTTCAAATCAGCCCTTAAAAAATCAGCTGAATAGATTTTATTCTCTAAGGAAGGAAAATGATTTCTCAAGTACTCGATAGACTCTGTATCGATTTCCATCACATGCACATCTAAATCTCCCCTTTTTATAAGAAAATCTGTAAGGGCTCCCATGCCGGGACCAATCTCAAGTACTTTATTACATGATTGAAAATTTCCATACTGATTGGCTATTTTTTGACAAATGTTTTTGTCTGTCAAGAAATGTTGGCCCAGGTGTTTTTTAGCTTTTACGGTCATGCTTTGAATTCTTCAATAACTGAAAGAAATGTTCTAAAAGCAGCAAATTTTCCTGCATAACGATCCGAATGGTCCTTTTGCAGAGCTGGAGCGTGGGTTTCTCTGTACTCATCCAACCTTTCCTGACTTTCACACAAATACATAATTGAATACGTCAATCCTCCTTCTTCTTCTGCATGAATTCTAGAAATTCGACTTTCTATAAAGCAGCCTGTCGCCATAACATCTGGAATATGTGTGCTGCGCATCCAGCTCAGCCATTCTTCACCAACCTCCGGATCAATACTTACTGTAACATTGTATAAAATCATGTTACAAAGGTAGAACTATTCAACTCAATAAGAAACACCATCAAGTGATAGCGTTCACACCATACTCTTTAAAATTTCCTATTTTTGCCAAAAAAAGAGTCTATGCTATTATCCATGACCGGTTTCGGTAAAGCAACCGGAAGTTTTCAAGGGAAAAAAGTAACGGTGGAAGTGCGTTCCCTGAATAGTAAAACATTGGATCTGAATGTGCGTATAGCCTCAAACTATCGTGAGCTTGAACCACAGATTAGAAATATCATCAGTGCAGAACTAGACAGAGGTAAAATTGATGTGAACATTAACATTGATAGCACCGGCGATACGAAAAACTTTTCCATCAACAAAGATTTAGCGAAGGCCTATCATCAAGATTTAAAGGACGTTAACTTGCTTATTGGCGGGTCTACTGAGGATTATTTGTCGTTGATTCTTCGAATGCCGGAAATTTACAACAATGAGCGTGAAGAACTAGGAGATGAGGAGAAAGCTTGGTTATTAGGTCTTTGTCAAGACGCTTGTACTTCATTGAACGAATTCCGGCGTCAAGAAGGACTTGCACTGGAAAATGAATTCAATCAGCGCATCGGAGAAATCAAGTCCTTGTTGGAACAAGTGCCAAAATATGAGCAAGAACGCATTGAAATTGTTCGCTCTAAAATAAAAAAAGGATTAGAAGAACTTCAAAATATTCAAATCGACAACAATAGATTGGAACAAGAAATGATCTTTTACATCGAAAAATTAGATGTTTCAGAAGAGAAAATGCGCTTGAGCAATCACCTCGATTATTATTTAGAAACAATGGTTTTACCTAAATCAGGTAAGAAATTAGGCTTTATTTCACAAGAAATTGGTCGAGAAATAAATACACTTGGCAGCAAAAGTAATCAGGCGGATATGCAAAAACTGGTTGTCGACATGAAGGATAGCCTAGAAAAAATCAAAGAACAGATTCTGAACACCTTGTAATATACCTTTGAAATGAGTGCGAACGGCAAATGTATTATCTTTTCAGCGCCTTCAGGAGCGGGGAAAACGACAATTGTTCATGCCTTACTAAATGCGGGGATTGGGTTGGAATTTTCTGTTTCCGCATGCAGCAGAGATCCTCGACCAAACGAAGTGGATGGGAAAGATTACCATTTTTTGGGAATTGAGGGATTTAAACATCAAATTGATGCAGGAGCCTTTATAGAGTGGGAAGAGGTATACACCAACAATTATTATGGCACCTTGAAATCAGAGGTAGAACGCATCTGGGAAAATGGAAAGGCAGTCATTTTTGATGTAGATGTTATCGGTGGTTTAAATCTGAAAAAGATTTTTGGTGCTGATGCATTGGCGATTTTTGTCCAACCTCCAAGTTATGAGGAACTGGAAAAGCGATTGCGATACAGAAGCACAGAAACCGAAGATAAGATTCAACAACGAATGGCTAAAGCCAGTAAAGAATTAAGTACAGCATCAGAATTCGATTCTATTTTGGTCAATGCCGACTTGGACAAGGCCATTGAAAATGCCAAAAATTTGGTTACTCAATTTATTCAAGCATGAAAATTGGGCTTTATTTTGGCACTTACAATCCGGTTCATGTAGGACATTTAGTGATTGCAAATTACATGGCTGAATACACCGATCTTGACCAAGTTTGGCTCATTGTTTCGCCACAAAATCCGCTCAAAGAAAAGTCAAGCCTCCTTGCTGATTATCACCGTTTGGCTTTGGTGAAAATCGCTATTGACGATAATCCGAAGTTGCGCGCCAGCGATATAGAATTCAAATTACCAAAACCAAGTTATACGGCAACGACACTTGCCTACCTAAAGGAAAAACATCCAGAACACGAATTTGCCTTGATCATGGGTGAAGACAACCTTCGCACGCTGCACAAATGGCAAAATCATGAGATTATACTAAAAAATCATAAGATCTATGTTTACCCGCGTGTTCTAACAACACAAGAAGAAGCAGAGGTTTCCACTATCAATGCACAAATCGGAAATGATTTTGCTCAAAACACCAATGTTGTCTTATGCGATGATGCGCCAGTAATGAAAGTATCTGCAAGTTTTATTCGTCAAGCCATAAAAGACAATAAAGATGTTCGTTATCTGCTCACGGAGCCAGTTCACAAGTACATTGACGAGATGAATTTTTACCGTTAGTTCTTTTGAAAAGGATGGTAGGATGTGTTTTCTATAATTAGCCTTTTTACCAAAACTTTGCCTTTTACCTTTTTAGGATTCCAAATATATAATTTCGTTACTCCTGCTTTTCGAAATAAATAGGTGTTACTTACTTCCTTATTCGACTGCAAAAGTGTATTGCTGTAATCCTCGAGTTGGTTGTAATCATATGTAAGTTCTAAACCATCAGTTGTAGACATTAACGTAATGGTAACCTTCGTGTCTTCTTTAAATCCGGGAAACAAATCATCAATAGTGGTAAATTCATTTGATGGGCCAATCTCAAAAGTTTTGTTGACTTCTATCGTGTCAATTTTTGCCTTGATCTCATACTGTTTTTTAAAAGGAACATATTGATAAACAACTACACATTCTGTTTCATTGTAGGGGTCCTCTTTCTGCTCGGAGCTTATGAATTCTGCAATTTTTACAATATTCTTGTTTTGATCGACTTTACTTAAGGGCAAATACATTTCCATAGGACCAAAGTGACTGTCTCTAATAATTAGGTCGCCAGGTTGTATTAAGGTTCCAAGATCTTCATCAAAATGTCTTCCCGCATAGGTCACAAATGTTTTTTCATTCGGGTCAAAATTATTTGCGCCATAAGCGAAACTGAGCAGTGGAAAATGATAGAAAACCTTCTTTCCTTTCAAGTCTAAAGTGTGCAAATAGTCAGCCGTTTTCAATACTTGACGATCCAGTGGGTCGGCTTTCTTAGGAAAATACTTCGTTGTAACCAATGCTGTAACCAATCCCAAACTTGCTGCAATAACTATTCCTTTTGCAATTTTGGATTGCATCCACTTCAACTTGTCGATATAATACAGATTAATTAGCAAGAATGCAGGCATTCCCTGTGTTGCAATCCGTGTTAAACCCAGTGAACCATTTTGACCAGTTGCCCAGAAATAACTGTGTGCTGCAATGATTCCAAAAAATATTCCTGCCGAAAAAACAAGCCACTCAATATGCAGCAGATTCCATTTCTTTTTAATCAGAAAATAAACCATCGCAGGTACGCCAAGGATTAACACATACAACCCTGGATTTCCCAAGTAATTTTTATAAGATGTTATATAATGGTACCAAGGACCTTTGCCATAAATCGCATTGGCCATGTCATACGGGTTGTGTGTAAAGTACCAAAACGGATCCTTCAACATGAACCACCCAACAATTCCATACAGTACAAATCCAGTTAACAAAAACGGCAATATTTTAAATTGTCGAAAGAAACAAATTAACGAAGCAGCAAGAATTACCGGCAATTGTCCCTCACTGCGCATGAATGGCATAAACGACACCAAGACAGCAAACAAAAGCCATTTGCGCTCTACTAAAAAATAAATTGCAGCTAGTATTGCCAAATTAAACAATGGTTCAGTCAATCCGCCGAGCAGGGTTCCGGCCACATCATGTGCTTTAAGCAGGACCAAAGGAAATAGTAACTGGAGCCAAATGCTTACATTCTTTCGTTCCAGAATTTTAAATCCAATAATTATTGACGCTGAAAAAACAAGAATATTGAATACCACACCACCGTTAAATCCAAATTGTGTGAATGGCGACGACAAGAGAATAAAAAATGGTTTTCCCCAATGGTGTAAAAAAAGTATTGGATCTTTCCAGGAGGCAGCTGAAATGAAATAATGCGTTACTCCATCCCCAACATCAACAGGAACCTCGTTGTGCAGCATCATGAATAGCAACCATGCTATTGAAAAAAGTAGTGCTATGCCGTGTAAAATTGGCCTGTATAGCTTGGTAAAGGCCATCCTATCTGTTAAAGTTGCATTTCAGGGACCACCTCAGGTACTACCAGTTCACCCTCTGTTTTTGCAACGATTTCTTCGACACTTACACCTGGAGCTCTTTCAATGAGATGGAATTTATTGTCTTTGATTTCTAAAACGGCCAATTCTGTTACAACCCGTTTTACGCAGCCTACTCCAGTCAATGGAAGCGTGCATTCTTTCAATATTTTTGATTCACCCTCTTTATTGGTATGCATCATTGCAACAATAATATTCTCAGCAGATGCCACAAGGTCCATTGCGCCGCCCATTCCTTTTACCATTTTACCCGGTATTTTCCAGTTGGCAATATCTCCCGATTGAGAAACCTCCATTGCTCCTAAAACAGTGAGTTGAACGTGTTGGCCACGAATCATAGCAAAAGAAGTTGCTGAATCAAAAAATGCCGCACCATTGCGAACAGTAATTGTTTGCTTACCGGCGTTGATAAGGTCGGCGTCTTCCTCTCCTTCAAAAGGAAATGGACCCATTCCTAGCACACCATTTTCAGATTGAAACTCTACTTCTATTCCTTCTGGGATAAAGTTGGCTACAAGCGTTGGGATTCCTATTCCAAGATTCACATACCAACCATCTCGCAACTCTTGCGCGATTCGTTTTGCTATTCCGTTTTTATCTAATGCCATTATTTTCTCTTAAAAAATGTTCAAATGTTCAAATGTTCAAATGTTCAAATGTTCAAATGTTCAAATGTTCAAATGTTCAAATGTTCAAATGTTCAAATTAATTCTTTTTTCTAACTGTTCGCTGCTCGATGCGCTTTTCAAATTTTTCGCCTTTAAAAATGCGTTGCACGAAAATGCCCGGTGTGTGAATAAAATTAGGGTCAAGCTCTCCAGCCGGCACTAATTCCTCAACTTCAGCAATGGTTATTTTACCCGCCATCGCCATCATCGGATTGAAATTACGTGCCGTTGCTTTGAATACTAAATTTCCTTCCGTATCCCCTTTCCAAGCTTTGACAATAGCAAAATCAGCGGTGAGAGCAGATTCAAGTATGTGTGGTTTTCCATTAAAAATCCGTACTTCTTTTCCTTCTGCTACTTCAGTTCCATATCCCGCTGGTGTAAAGAATGCCGGAATCCCAGCTCCTCCTGCCCTGCAACGCTCGGCCAAACTTCCTTGTGGAATCAAATCAACTAGCAATTCACCTGACAACATTTGTCTTTCAAACTCAGCATTTTCTCCTACATATGAACTAATCATTTTCTTGATTTGCTTCTGTTGAAGTAACAGCCCAAGACCAAAATCGTCCACCCCAGCATTGTTTGAAATACACGTCAAATCTTTAACGCCCAACTTCACCAATTGCTGAATTGAATTTTCGGGAATTCCACACAAGCCAAAGCCGCCCAGCATCAATGTCATTCCACTTTCGATGCCCTTCAGGGCTTCCTCTACATTTTTAACTACCTTATTCATTATTCTATTCCAAATGGATTTTCTTCAACTTCAGGAACGGCCAGAATGTCTCCGCCAGAACAAACAAATTCCGATGCATCATACGATTCCGGTCTATCAAAATCTGTTGTAGACAATGCTACGACAGGATCCTTGTATACTTCTTGCATGTAATATCCGTAGATTGGCAAGGCCATGCGTGCTCCTTGTCCCCAGGTCATGGATCTAAAACGAACTGAACGATCCTCAGCACCCACCCATACTCCTGTGACAAGTTCAGGTGTCAAACCAACGAACCATCCATCCGAATTACTTTGTGTTGTACCTGTTTTACCAGCTGTTGGCGCCAAAACATTCCCCCATGACTGTCCACCTCTTAAACTTCCCGCTGTACCTTGTGTAACAACTCGCTTCATCATCTGCAGCGTTTCATAGGCTACATTTTCATTCAATACTTCTTTCGAATATGATTTGGCATTGTAAATTACATTGCCATTTCTATCTTCCACGCGCAAAATTGTAGTTGGTCGATTGTAAATTCCGTTATTGGCAAAAATACATTGGGCACCAACAAGTTCATAAAGAGAAAGGTCCATAATACCTAAACAAAGTGATGGCACCTCTTGATCTGGAGTCAGATTAATATCCATCATTTTAAGCAATTTCGAGATGGTCTTTGGTCCTGCATATCCTCCCATTCTTGCCATTACGGCAACAGTTATGTTGTTCATTGATTGTGCCAGTCCTGTTGATGCTGAAACCACTCCAGCATCGGAACCACCTGCATTTTTTGGACACCAGCGTCCATCAACATTTCCATCTGCATCCTGCAAATCAACACAATATGCTGTATTTGCAAATTCAGTACATGGCTTCACAACACCCATCGCCATCGCCGTTGCATATACAAATGGTTTAATTGTGGAACCTACTTGTCGTTTCCCTTGTCGAACATGGTCAAATGCAAAATGTCTGAAATTAGCACCCCCAACCCATGCCTTCACAAAACCAGTTTGCGGCTCAATTGAGATCAACCCTGCATGTAAAAAAGACTTGTAATAACGAATTGAATCATTCGGTGTCATCGTTGTATCTACCTCACCATCCCACGAAAAAACTTTCATTGGAGTAGGTGAATTGAAATTTGCAGCGATTTCAGTTTCGGACATACCTGTAGCGCTTAGAGCTGCATACCTTGGAGAATTCACACGTGCAGTTCGCATTATTGACTCCGCTTCATCATTTGAAAGGTCATTTGAAAAAGGGAAGTTTCTGACGCTTCTATTATTGTCATCAAAAACGGATTGTAAGTTTTCCTTTAAGTGCCTTTCTACTGCTTCTTCAGCATGCTTCTGCAAATTAGCATCAATGGTTGTGTAAATTTTCAAGCCATCACGATAAATATCATACGGCGTTCCATCTTGGCGATGGTATTTCCAGTTTCCGTCCGAATTTTTTTCTAATAAAATGCCCGAAAGTTCTTTTCTAACTGCTTCACGGAAATACGGAGCCATACCTTGTTTGTGATCAACTTCCTGATAATTTACTACAAGCGGTTTAACTTTTAACTCATTGTATTCTTCCTCAGTAATCTTGTTGCGCAAAGCCTCATTTTCTGAAGTTGAATTTTTCAACCATTGAAACAAAACTTGATTGCGTCTGTCAAGCGCACGCAATGAATCTGAGGCTCTTTTATCGCGGATTTCTTCCAACGATATCTCTTCCGGTTTCACACCTTTTTCATTCGCTAGCTTAGATCGGTAATTCTTAATTTTATATGTATAAGGGTTGAATAATGCAGGGTTTTTACACATCCCAACAAGCATCGCTGCTTCCTCCTTACTTAAATCTATAGGTTTTTTCTTAAAGTAAACTTTTGCTGCATTTTCAATACCAACAGCGTTGTACAAGAAATCAAATTGATTGAGGTACATCGTTATAATTTCTTCTTTTGAAAAACGCTGCTCTAAACGAGTAGCGATGATGTTTTCTCGAGCTTTTTCATTGATTCTCCTAAAAATCCTTCCTATTCGCCCTCCGGAACTTGATCCAACCGATTCCCCCATGGCGCGCGCCAGCTCTTCTCGCTCACGCTGCTGCAATGTAAACAACAATTTCGCCAACTGCTGAGTAATTGTTGAAGCACCTCCTGCACCACCAACATTTACAACCGCGCGGCCAATCGCTTTAAAATCAACGCCAGAATGAACAATGAAACGTTCGTCCTCTGTGGAAATCAGTGCATCTGTAACGTAGGGTGAAATCTCTTTGTACTCAACGCTCGTGCGGTTTACTTTCCAATACCGTCCCAATTCTGTTTCACCATCCGCAGCATACACTACAGAGGCCAATAATTCTGGCGGATTGTCTAGCATTTCCACAGGTGGCAAATCATCTTCTGACTGAAAAAGCAAAAGACAAGTAACTAGCAAGAACGGAAGCATTGCCAAAGACCAAAAAATGTACGTATACTTTTTCTTTTTGTCTTCAGGCAATGTCATATTATTTCCGCGAACATCCTTCATACAGAACTATTTTAATGTAAAAGTAAGAATTCTTTCATTTTCATTATCAAAGGTCATTGCAGAACATCTCTGCGTTGACTATCTAGTTTCAATAAAATAAACATCATCATCGAGAAGGACATCATGGATGATCCTCCGTAGCTAAAAAATGGCAAGGGAATTCCAATTACTGGTGCAAAACCTATATTCATTCCAATGTTAATTGCAAAGTGGTAAAAAAGTATCATTGCTACCATGTATGCATATACCCTATTAAATGCTGATCGCTGTCTTTCTGCTATCATTACAATTCTCAACAACATGAACATGTAGAGACTAACCAAAATGAGGGTGCCAAAAAAGCCCCATTCTTCTGCAAATGGGCAAAAAATAAAATCTGTTTCACTTTCTGGCACATGGTTACTCTCAACACTTGCTACAGAGGCATTGTTATACCCTTTACCAAACATTCCCCCCGAACCAACAGCTGCCATTGCTCTATTTCGGTTGTAATCCTCTCCATCCGGATCTTCTTTCAACCCAAGGAAAAGCTCAATTCTATCTTTTTGGTGTTCAGCTAATCCTTGAAAGCCAAAATTAACCACGGTTGAAAGAAAACTGGCTAAAACATAACCAATCAACACAATCAACGAGGCTCTATTTCGGTCTCGTTTAGACGCAATAAATCTAAAAACGAATGATAAAAACAAAGCAAAGATGGTCAGCGACAAAATCACACTCCAATATCCTGAAAGAATTATTCCGGGCAGAAAATCAAAAGAGATTTTTTCATTACTCATCAGCAATGTTACCAAGCTAAGAAACACCACTACAAAAAGAATAGGGATAAAGTGACTTCCGACCCATGTTTGCTTGAATTTCACACCTGGAATTATATTCACTACTTTAAGAATCAGAGGGTCGTAAGTGATCCCTTCACGATACATTACAAAAAGGAAGGATGTAAACACAACAAAAGTTCCGGCATCTGGCTGGAGCAAAATTAGCACCATTGGCACCAAAATGATCGCGTTAGCTATTAACACTGTTTGAATTGTTTGCTGCTTCACATTCACATTACTAATAAATCTAGCAAGCAATAAACCTGTGCCAATTTTTGAAAATTCAGCAGGTTGAATTCCCAAACTTCCTATACCTAACCATGCTCGAGCACCATTTACTGGCGGCATAAAAAGCACAATGACAAGCATAATAAGTGTGAAAAAATAAATTGGTAAGCAGAATTTCCTGTAAATATCTGAATCGATAAGAAATACAATTAGTCCAAGAAAAAGAGAAACCACCAACCAAATCATTTGCTTTCCATATTTCTGCGAAAAGTCAAACAGAAACGGATGTTCTTCGTTGTAGGCTGTTGAATAAACTGTAGAAACTCCCATGATTAAAAGAACCATGTAAACGGCGAACAACACCCAGTCGAAATGTGCAACTAAAGATTCTCCCTGTCTCATTCTCTGTATGTAAATTGTGCCTCTAGAATCGTTTTTTCACGGTCTTTCTCAGTTATCTTTCGAGTAAGGTATTTTTCAATCATGAGTCCTGCAGTTGGAGCTGCCCACAAACCACCACCACCTTTCGCATTTTCAATAAAAACAACTATCGCAATTTTTGGCTGGTACATTGGCGCAAATGCTATAAAAACAGAGTGGTCATCACCATGAGGATTTTGAACAGTTCCTGTCTTCCCACAAACGATAATATCTTTTAGCTTAGCTCTCTTTCCTGTACCTCCAGAAACGTGAACTACCCTTCGCATGCCCTCAATGATAACATTGTAATGCTTTTTATCAACCATAGCATAATGGCGCCACTTGTATTCCTTTGCGGGACCAGACTTACCAATTGATTTTACAAAGTGAGGTGTAATGTACCAACCGCGATTTGCAATGGTCGCTGCAATATTAGCCATGTGCAAAGGCGTTAACATCACCTCACCTTGACCAATAGAAATTGATCTGATTGTTGAAAATGCCCATCGGTGGTGACCATACCATTTGTCATAGTAAGCCGGATCAGGTATAAGTCCTGAACGCAATCCTGTTATATCTGTATTGAGTTTTTTTCCAAGGCCAAAACTGTGCATATACTTTGCCCAAAGATTTAAGCCAACTTCGGCATCCTCAAATACACTTTTCTTTTTGTTTTGCTGAATGATGCGGCGCATAACAGCGTAATAATATGGATTACAAGAATGTTTAATAGCATCGGCTAAATTTCCAGCACTTGTGTGGTCGTGGCAACCTACAACTGATTTGTTACAAGGAAAGCCAGATTCAGGAGTAATCACACCTTCTTGCAATCCAATCAAAGAATTCAATAATTTAAATGTTGATCCAGGAGGATATTCTGCTGCAAGGGGTCGAGGATAAAGGGGCTTACTAGGATCCAATAGCAATTGTGAATAGTTGGTTGAAATATTGCGCTTTCCAATTAATAGGTTGGGGTCATATGACGGCGCTGATACCAATGAAAGGATTTCACCTGTTGAAGGTTCAATTGCAACTATACAGCCACGTTTCCCTTTTAACAACTTCTCACCATAGGCTTGCAAGATAATATCCACACCAAGAGTTAGCTGCGGACCTTGTTTCGCCGTTGTGTCGTATTTTCCACCAGCATATGATTCGATGGCATTATTCAACGCACTTGTAACAATGTATTTAATTCCTTTTCTGCCTCTTAATTCTTGTTCATAAAAGCGTTCTATTCCTGCGCGACCAATATTATTCCCGGGCTTATAGAATCGATCCTCTTCTACCTCCTCTCTGTTTACCTCCGATAAATAGCCTACAATGTTTGCGCCATTTGCAAAAGGATAACTCCTCATGCTAGTTACTTCTTCATAGAAACCAGGGAAATTCTCGAGATGAGGGGCAATCCGTGCAATTTCTTCTAATGTCATTTCCTTAATGAAAGGATATGCTCTAATTTTTTGATAATTGGAAGTTGTTTTACCTGTGTGCTTATTGTAATACTTGCCCTCTCCTTCCCTTATGGCTTCAAATCGTTCCCTTACTTGTTCATTCGTCCAACCAATCAATGCTGCAAATTCCGTAGTATCGAAATTTTTCATGTTGGCTTCCACCATCATTAAGTTGTAATATGTTCTGTTTGCAACTATTTTTTTTCCGTTTCGGTCAAAAAGCACACCTCTTGGCGGTGTAATTTCCTTTCTTTTTTCTGCAATTTCTTGTGCTCTCAAAGTCCAGCTATCATCAACGACTTGCATGTAAAAAAGACGAAGGGTATAAATGATCCCTACAAGAACAATAAAGGTAATTAGCACATATTTCCTTGTGTCGAAATTCATCGTTCTTTGGGCTTAGTAACGAACAATGCCTGCAGTAAATAACACAGTAAATAAGAAAGTGGGAGACTTAAGATTGTTTTTTGAAGGATAAAAAAGAAGTCATCAATTCGAAATATTTCAAGTAAAAAGAACCAGAAATGATGAATTGCCAGCAAACTACCAAAAACATATAAAAACCAGCGCGAACCCATCTCAAAAATATTTCCTTCTCGCTGTTTTTCGTAGCCGTCTCTAGGAGAAAAAACCTTCATAATGATAGGGCGCAAATAGGCGAACAGAACAAGTGAAGATGTGTGCAACCCATATGTATTTGAAACCGCATCTATTAAAATACCCATTCCAAAAGCGATAAGCATTAGGTATATTAAGCCTATTTCAAAAGGCAATAAAAGTATAAACAAGGGATACACCATTAATTGGATACCAAACCCAATCTCCAATTGATTAAGTATGTATGCCTGTATAATTACAAGTGCAACAAAACGAATACTATGTTTAATTATGTCGTTCATTCTTCTTTGTCTTCAGGAATATTTGCTTCGAGCGTATCCTGTTCGGCTTGCATTAAATTTTTAATGACATATACACGCTGCAGAGAACGATAATCCTCAGAATAACGCATCACAACATCCCAAAGCGGCTTACCTTCTACCGGATTTAATTTTTCAATATGTCCCACCATTAAACCTCGTGGAAAAATACCGGACCCTCCGCGGGTAACAACTTTCGACCATTTTTTGATCTTTAAATCGTTTGATATACCTGTTACAGAACCTCGTCTTGGATCTCTACCATCCCACTTTAGTAGACCAAATAACCCAATCGGCTCAATCATTACATCGATATTGATGTTTTCCGTAAGAACAGACTTTACAACAGAGAAATGTTCGCTGGTATTGTGAATGATTCCAACAATACCTTTATCAGAAAACACCCCCATTCCACGCTTAATCCCTTGGCGATATCCAATGTTCAAGGTGAAATAGTTGTTCATTTTAGTGACAGTGGAATTAATCACTGTAGCAGGAATATAAAGGTATTGCTGATGAAATAATGTATCATCGATTTCATAGGTGCGATTGCGTAAACGCTGAAAACTCTGCGGCAAATGCTGTCTTAACCAACTATTCTCTTGTTGCAACTTATCATTGTTCTTGCTTAAATTAAAGTGCTTGGTGACATCATTTCTTACGGTTAGAATTGCACCTGAGACTGATGAAGCGCTCGTTAAATACTGTGATCTCGGAAAGTTTAAAAAAGTAAAATACGCAGACAGTGCAAAAATTTGCAGTGCAACGAAGACAAGGAAAACTCGGAAACGCCTAAAAAAGGCAATCAGATTTCGCATGCACAAAGATAAAAAATCCCGCTCAAATTATGGCGGGACTTTCAAATTAATCTCTAATAAGGAACTGGAAGCGTTCGATGTTTTTCAAGGCGATACTTGTACCCCTTGCTACTGCTCTAAGCGGGTCTTCTGCAATGTGCACAGGTAACTTGGTTTTAGCAGAAATTCGCTTATCCAAACCACGCAACATGGAGCCTCCACCAGCAAGATAAATTCCAGTTTTATAAATGTCCGCAGACAATTCAGGAGGAGTCATTTCCAATGCGCTAAGAATCGCCTCTTCAATCTTTGAAATTGTTTTATCCAATGCATGTGCAACTTCCGAATAAGTAATGACAATTTCCTTTGGAATTCCAGTCATTAAGTCTCTCCCCCGCACAGCAAAATCTTCAGGTGGGAAATCCAATTCTGGAAGTGCTGCGCCTACTTCAATTTTAATTTGTTCTGCTGTACGCTCACCAACAAGAATGTTGTGTTGACGACGCATGTATTCTTCTATGTCATTGGTGAAATCATCACCGGCAATACGAATCGATTTATCACAAACAATACCACCAAGAGCAATGACTGCAATCTCAGAAGTTCCACCACCGATATCAATTATCATGTTACCCATTGGTTCTTCGACATCGATACCGATTCCGATAGCAGCAGCCATTGGTTCATGAATAAGGTAAACTTCCTTTGCTCCAGCGTGCTCTGCGGAGTCACGTACGGCACGTTTTTCAACCTCAGTAATTCCCGAAGGAATACAGATTACCATTCTAAGCGTTGGATTAAAAAGGCTTCTTCCCGGATTGATCATTTTAATCATTCCACGAATCATTTGTTCGGCACTTTGGAAGTCTGCAATTACACCATCTTTCAGTGGGCGGACAGTCTCTATCAGCTTGTGCGTTTTACCGTGCATTTGTTGTGCCTTTTTTCCAATGGCAACCACTTTCCCGGTCTGTATGTCTTTTGCTACGATTGATGGCTCATCTACGACGACTTTATCATTCATGATGATAAGTGTGTTCGCCGTTCCAAGGTCGATTGCAATTTCCTGCGTTAAAAAGCTAAATAAACCCATTTTTTGTCCTCCGCCTTTTTAAAGTGCTTTTTAGTAATCTTGGTTGTTTTCGTAAAATTCGGTTTTTTGTTTCAATTTTGAATCAAAAAAAATTCTTTTAATGTTTGAAGTGTCTATTGCCTGTAAACACCATTGCCAAACCATGTGAATTGCAATAGTCAATTGACAACTCGTCTTTAATTGACCCTCCTGGCTGAATGACTGCCGTTATACCGGCTTTATCAGCAATTTCAACACAATCTGGAAACGGAAAAAATGCATCCGAAGCCATTACGGCACCATTCAAATCAAAGTTAAACGATTTTGCTTTATGGATTGCCTGACTAAGTGCATCAACGCGAGATGTTTGACCCGTGCCACTTGCAAGCAACTGCCTTCCTTTTGCCAAAACAATTGTATTTGACTTTGTGTGCTTCACCAATTTATTAGCGAACAAAAGATCTTCTATTTCTTCTGACGTTGGTGTTTTGGTTGTTCTCGGTTCCAAATTTTCCTTTGTTTCTGCCAACAAATCTTTGTCTTGCTCAAGAACACCATTGAGTATTGTTCTAAATTGGCGTGTTGGCAAAGCTAATTCCTTCTGAACCAGAATTATTCGATTCTTTTTTGACATTAATAATTCAAGTGCTTTAGGCTCATATCCCGGTGCAATAATCACCTCACAGAATAATTCATTAACCGATGATGCTGTTACCTCATCAATTGAGCGATTAGAAATTAAAATTCCACCAAAAGCACTTACAGGGTCCCCGGCCAAAGCCGCTTCATATGCTTCACCTATTGTTTTGCGTGTAGCTATGCCACAAGCGTTGTTGTGTTTTAAAATTGCAAACGTTGGATCGTCATTTTTAAACTCTGCCATTAAGGCGACAGCTGCATCAACATCCAACAAGTTATTGTACGACAATTCTTTACCATGTAATTTGTCAAAAATGTCGTCTAAATTTCCATGGAAGATTCCCTTTTGATGCGGGTTTTCTCCATAACGTAACACTTGCGAATTTTGGATGCTCTCCTTGAACAGGTCGCTTTCTCCTTTGTCAAAATACTTGAAAATTTGTGTATCATAATGCGATGAAACATTAAATGCATCTCGAGCAAAAGATTCACGTTGTTCTAATGTTGTTTCTCCGTTTTGAGCCTGAATTAATTCCAAAAATGGTGCGTATTGTCCCTGTGAAGGAAGTATAACTACGTCATTGTAGTTTTTTGCTGCAGCACGAATCAATGAAATGCCCCCGATATCAATTTTTTCAATAATCGCTTTATGGTCAGCACCGGAAGCTACCGTTGCTTCAAACGGATACAGATCTACAATAACCAAATCAATTTCAGGTATTTCGAATTCAGCAATTTGCGCTTGATCTTCTGAAAGATCTCTTCTGTTCAAAATTCCACCAAACACTTTCGGATGCAATGTTTTTACGCGACCACCAAGTATGGAAGGATAAGAAGTAAGGTCTTCAACTCGTTCAACTGGCACATTCATTTCCTCGATGAAGTTTTGTGTACCACCTGTGGAATAAATTATCACTTGATTTTTGTGAAGCTCCTTTACGATTGGAGCTAATCCTGTTTTATCAAATACGGAAATTAATGCTGCTTTGATCTTTTTGTTTGAACTCATAATGGAATGGAAAAGAAAGTGCAAAATTAGTCTAAAAAAAGAGTTTGAATTGAGCTAAAGAGTTAAAAATTTCATGGTTTATGAACAGCAATAGTTAAAGATGCATAAAGGATTGAAATCTGGTACACTTTGATTTTTTAATTTTTGATAGTTTTATACCTAATTCCATTAATTTCATTTGACATGTTAAAGGTCTGTGTGGTTGAAGACGAAAAGAGTATTGCTGAGTTGATACATATCAATCTGGAGATAGAGGGATATGAAACAACACTCATTCACAATGGTCGAGAGGCATTTCAAAAGGCGCATGATTTTGGTGCTTATGCATTGGTCATTCTAGATGTTATGTTGCCCGAAGTGAGTGGATTAGATATTTGTAGGCAAGTTCGAAAACATTCAGACGTTCCTATCCTTTTTCTATCTGCGAAGGGCACTACGGAAGACCGAATAGCAGGATTAAAGCTCGGAGGGAATGACTATTTAAGTAAGCCTTTTGATTTGGAAGAATTACTATTAAGGGTAAGGATTCTTTCGGAACGATCTTCACTTTCGCGCAAAACCTTGCAAGAAGAAATACAAATTGGAAGTAAAGTAGTGAATTTTGAAACTTTTATAGTGAATGATAATGAAGACGAATCCTCAATGATGCTTTCAAAGAAAGAAATTGAACTGCTTCGGCTCTTTTCTGAAAAAGAAGGAATAGTTGTCTCTCGGGACGAAATTCTTGACAAAGTTTGGGGAAAGGATCAATTTCCAACAACACGAACCATCGATAATTACATTCTTAGTTTTCGAAAACTATTTGAAAAGGACCCTAAGAACCCTATTTATTTTCACTCTGTCAGAGCAGTTGGCTATCGTTTCACCAATGAAAAATAACTACCTTTGAATGATAGTTATGGAAGGAAAAGAACATTTAAAACAACTCCGTTATGACAAGGCTTATTTGCGCATGGCTGAGTCTTGGTCAAATCTGTCTCATTGTCAAAGGAAAAAGGTTGGTGCAATTATCGTAAAAGATGCAATGATTATTTCTGATGGTTACAATGGTACACCTGCTGGATTTGATAATTGTTGTGAAAATGAGGAAGGCGACACCCATTGGTATGTGCTTCATGCCGAGGCAAATGCAATTTTAAAGGTTGCGAAATCAACAAATAACTGCAAAGGGGCCACTTTATACCTTACGCTCTCTCCGTGCAAGGATTGCAGTAAACTTGTCCTTCAAGCGGGTATTAATCGAGTCGTTTTTAAAAATTCTTACAAGGATACTGAAGGAATTGATTTTTTAAAAAATGCCGGTGTAGCTGTTTTACAAATTGAAAGCCTTGAAGACGATGTTTAAATCAAAAAATCAATATTTAGTTCCTCTTTTATTGTCTGGCTTTTTGGCTGTTGGATTGTGGATAGGTCACAGCTTAAGTCCAACTGAGTCTGCTTTTACAGGAACATCGGGACAAGAGAAATACCAAAAAATGCAAGATATCATCAATGTGCTGAACGAAAAGTACGTTGATACCTTAAATGGCGATGCTCTATTCGAGCAAACAATTTCAGACATGCTCCACAAGCTTGATCCACATAGCAATTACATTTCTGCCAAAGACCTTCAATCGGTCAATGAATCCATTCAAGGCCAATTTGGAGGAGTTGGAGTGCGCTTTATGATTTTACGAGATACCATTTGTGTTACGAACGTAATTCCTGGTTCTCCTTCACAACGTGCTGGTGTGAAATCGGGAGACAAAATCATTCAAGTAGATGGAACAAAAGTCGCAGGCAAAAAGATCTCCAACGAAAAAGTAATGTCCTTGCTTAAAGGCAGAGAAAATACGACAGTGAGTGTTCGACTTCTTCGAAACAAAAAAATCATTAACAAGCGAATTGTGCGAGGAATGATTCCAATTGAATCCGTAGTAAGCGTTTACATGGTTAACAAAAATGTAGGCTATTTAAAGATTGATGAGTTTTCAGTTACTACATCCGATGAGTTTCGCAAAGCTAGTTCTTGGTTGGTTGAGCAAGGCATGAAAAGTTTGGTACTCGATCTGAGAAATAATGGCGGAGGAGTGCTGCAATCCGCGATTGAAATTGCTGATGAATTCTTAGGGAAAGGAATTCCAATTGTAAAAACAAAGGGGGAACACACAGGAAGTTATACTTATAGGGCTACATCCAAAGGAAATCTTGAAAAAACGAAGGTTGTTATCTTGATTAACTCCAATTCGGCATCAGCAAGTGAAATTGTGGCAGGAGCGATTCAAGACAACGACCGAGGTTCAATTATTGGTAGGAGGTCTTTTGGAAAAGGACTCGTGCAGGAAGATGTCCGTTTGAGAGATGGCAGTGACTTGCGTTTAACAATAGCTCGCTATTACACACCAACAGGTCGCTGTATTCAAAAGTCGTATGACAAAGGATACGAAGAATACATGGCCGACCAAATTGACCGTTATGACAATGGTGAACTCTACCGTCCAGACAGCAGCTTATTTGTTGATTCATTGAAATACAAAACTCCTAAAGGCAAAATCGTATACGGAGGCGGAGGAATAATGCCAGATGTTTTTGTGCCTTTCGATTCTTCAGGAACAAGTTTATATTATACAGACTTACGATTTTCTCAGTCGTTCAATGGGTTTGCCTTTGACTATGTTAGTGATAAACGTACCAAATGGAAAACAGCTGAAGAATTTGAGCGCTCTTTCAACGTAACGGATGATTTAATTCAAAAATTCGCATTATTTGCACAAAGAGAAATGAAAATCCAAATCGTTAAATCTGAATTGAACCACAGCAAGAAGCTTATTGCCAAAACTTTGAAAGCTGAAATTGCGCGGCAATTATGGATGGAAGATGCTTATTATAAGATTATTAATCAAGGAGACAATGAATTTCAAAAAGCCATTTCAACGCTTTTGAAATAATCGATTTTTCCTGATTATTGAGTCTTACTAACTCCTCTTGGTGCACAAAATGCAGTATATTCCGAAATATATAATCAATCACTATTTTCCTGAAGTTGCTGAATTTTTGAAAAACGACAAGAGTGAAACACCAGAAGATTACTTTCATTCTCCTTCTCGAAACATTGAAGTCGAAAGAAAAATTATTGATCCAAAAGAGGCATCGTTATTTTTCAAGCAATTAACTCCGGAAAATTGGATTTATATTAATTGGATTTCCGAATTACCGGAACTCGAAAAATTTTTACTCGGTAGTCTTCCCGAAATTTCATTTTCAGATAACTTAAAGTGGCAAGAACACGCGCTTTTTAACTCTTTTCAAAGCTTTATTTCCCCATTTTTAGAAAAAATTATTCTCGCAAATAACACCTCAACACTAGCAGAAAAGGCAATTATGGCCAGCTACTTTTGTTTGTTAGACCAAGGGTCGCGCAATCTTGTTGAACTTACGATTGCTGGTAAATTTTTAGAGGAGCGCAAGCAAATCATGCAACAATTTATTGAAGATTCACACGCTGGGAATTTTGATGCTACTCTCGTTCAACTTTGCAATGATGAAGCAATAACGTTGTTTTACCATATTGGAAACGCTAATTATGCTTTAAAAATTGAGTACTCAGAATTACTTTTGGAATTGGTGAAACATCCTCTTTGCGAGCGGAAAACTTTGCTTTGGATCATTCGTATGTTGGAGAAAATGGGCCTACGAAATGAACACTTGTTACAGTTAAAATCAATTCATACAAGCACTGTAAACAATGCATTAAAACATTCATTAAAGAATTATAAAAAACCCATTTCGGCTAAACTAATACTTGTCGTTTTATTATTAATTGTTCCTGTTTCCATTTGGTTTTTTACTCAGTTAAATCAACAATATTCATCTGAAAACGAACTGCTCGAGCGAAAGACGTCATTTGAACAATTCAATCCTGATGAACGCAAAAAAATCGATTCCCTGCTGCATCAAATAGAAGAAAAAAATAGAGATGCAAATGAAGTCGTTACGGATTTTTCGGATACACGTGTAAACATTATCGCGGGACTTAAAAACAAGAAAATGGCATCGATTTATAAAGATTTATGGCTCGATCTTGAAAGTGTAAGTTCGCTGACAAAAGATAGTTGCACAAAGTTTTTAAATGATCATCGTGTTTTCTATGAAAATACAAAACCGCTCGACAAAAGGGATGCTTCAGCATCCTTGTACATTGAAAATGGATCAACTTACGATGTCTTGATATGTGTTTTCAAAGAAGAAAAATCAGCCGATGTATTTTCATTGTTATTGAAAAAAGGGAAATCAACAACTTTTAACTTGGAAGTAGACGAACATTTATTGTTCTTGCCAGGTAAACAATTCTCTAAATTATCACACTATGAAGCCTCTGGTCCTTCTAAAGCCTTTTTAGCTCATTTTTGTGATAAAGACAATAACTATTCTTCAATGCTGAATGAATTTTACACTTTTGAACGAACTAAAAAAACAGGAAATAAATTGTATTTGAGTGGTGATAAAAATTCCTTTTTCAACATTATGGATTTGGGCTCTGTTCTTCGGTTACTTTAAAGTCTTTCTCGAGAGGGCACCTTGTGATGTAAGGTATACTGCTAAAAAGATAGCCAACATATATCCCGTTTTTTCCCATGTAATTGTCTGTGTGTAATCTTCCGCTATTCCCATACTAAAAAACAGGTAAGCAAAGACCATTACTAAAATAGGTTGAAAATAAATGTATGAACTTGACACTGTAGGAGAAAGGTATTTCAAGCCATACATGGTCAATAAATAGGTGAAAAATGTAACACCTATAATCACGTAAATTATCTTGTACCAAACTTGAAAAGGAATCACGGAAAAATTTGTGTTACTTAAATCGAGCAATGTTGGCGGAAAAATCAACACAAAGAGCAATCCAAATGTAAATACCCACGTAATTACGGTTAATGGACTGTATTTTTGCATCAACGGTTTTGCCATTACAAGGTAGATTGCGTAACTCACCGCATTGATAAAAAGAAACGTATCGCCCAGAACTGAATCGCCTTTGCCTGTTCCAGCTGTAAGCGTTAGAAGTATAGTTGCTGTTGTCCCTAACACTATTCCAAAGGCGCGCACCAACGTAACTTTATCCTTCAAAATAAAGAGTGAAAGTATGGTCACTAAAATCGGGTTAATTGACATGAATATACCCGAGTTAATCGCCGAAGAAAGATTCAATCCATGGAAAAAGAATAACTGATTTACTGCAACCCCAAAAACAGCACAAAGAGCCATCATAAATAAATCTTTTTGATCTATTTTCTCTCTGACGTAAAATGACTTGACGAGCCAGAAGAGGATTGTAGCTCCCAAAATTCTAAAAAGAATAAAGACATTGGGCGACAAATACTGAGGCATAACACCCTTTGCCAAAACATGATTGGCTCCGTAAAGTGTATTGACCAGAAAAAGCGCTAGATGTGCTGAGTATTCTTTTTTAAAGATTCCCACACTTGCTTATTTTGAAAAAGACTCTTTTGCAGCTGCTATTTCGCTTTTTGCATTGCCAATAAAGATTTCATCCTCATTGATAATAAACGGACGCTTTAAAAAAGTATATTCTTGCAATAAATAATTCCGATAATCATCCTCTGTAAGTTGCTTTTCATGCAGCCCCATACTTCGAAATTTCATCGCTTTTTTAGAAAAAAGGGCTTCGTATGAACCTACTTTCTCTTTTAACCAATCTAGCGTATTGGCATCGATGTTCTCAACTTTAATGTCTTGTAATTCAAAATCTTCACCGATTTCAAGTTCTTTTATAATCCGTCTGTTCGTATCACACGTGCTTAAATGAAAGATCTTCTTCATGAAAATTTAATTGTTTTGTAGAAACTCATCATTTCGTTTTCGATCATCTTCCGAGCCAGGTGTCGAACACCCTTTAGATTTCTTTTCGAACAAATAAATCAGTTTTACTTTTGCCATGATTGGCAAGTAATTGGAATCAAACCATTTCAATGCGGCACAGCCTCCCCTCCATTCATAAAAACCAAGGATCGGTAAATTAACACCTGGAATTAAAAAGCTTCTTCTACTCAATTTGATGCCAAAACCAAGGTCGTAATTCATTTGAGCAACAAATGAATTGTGAAAGGTCTTAGGGCCAATGCTTGCACCATCATAATTTTTATTACCATCCAATACTCTGTAGTCGATGTTAACTCCCAAACCATTGTCTAAAAAGTATTTTTTTCCGATATAAAAGTTCTTGTGCAAAGAGAAGCGCCCATATACATATCCATTTTGAAATGAACCATTTCCTGATGCGGAAGAAGCTAAAGTACCATTTACATTGTAATAGTTAATTGTTGTTTCTTCCTTCCCGCTCAGCATTTTAAAACCAATTCCATAGTCGTAATAAGAAATGAATACTTTGTTCATCTTTTTCGCCAAGGCAGATCTGCGTTGGGTAAAATGTGCTAAACCTACTTCAGCAAAGAATCCAATTTTTCCTGAGGGATCGATTGTGTAATCCAATGGTCTACCTGTTGCATCGGTTGTGCTGATTACTGGATTATTCATGCGCGTCTTCATGAATGTTGGGCCGAAAGAAAACTGCATACCAAAGAAGCGATAATCTTTATAGTCCGCTTTTCCGAAATATGAACTACGACGGCCGCCCGGAGTTAAATCCCTTTGTGCTAAAGAAAACAACGTTACAAAGCACGAAATAAAAAATAAAGTGTTTCTCATTCTTCTAAAATACAAAAAAGCAAATCAGTTACAAAGAGAAAGAATTTTATCTATTACCTCTTGAGAGTCCCATTTTTGGTGTATGTCAGGTATCTCCATCACCTCATCCATAATGCGATTTTGCAATTGACCATGCTTATACGCTTCACTGTAACGAATATCACTAAAAGACACCTGAGAATACAACGTCATCCATTTATCCGGATGAATTGCACTGAATTTCGCTTCAATTTTTTTTCTCAGTAAAAAGTCGGGATTCCCAACATGATCTCTCATCTCATAGTAATTGTCAACAGATAAATCTTGCAACGCATCACCATCGGGTTTTCTCACAATGTTGTATTCAGCAAAAATTGCTTCCCAATCTTCGTTGTGTTTTTTCATCAATTCAGACAATACGGTGCAGTCTTCAAAACTTGCATTCATTCCTTGACCAAAGAACGGCACCGTTGCATGAGCAGCATCACCTAACAAAGCAACTTTACCACTTGTCCATGGAAAGCACCTTATAATTGACAATGATGACAAAGGGTGATCTGACCATGAATCTGCTATATTTGGTAGCATTTCATAAAAATCTGGGAAGGTTTCTTCAAAGAATTTATTAACGGCTTCTTTAGACGTTAATTTATCGAATGCATTCCGATCTCCTTCGTGCGGCATAAATAATGTGCAAGTGAATGAGCCGTTTTCATTGGCAAGTCCAATCATCATAAAACGGCCTCTAGGCCATATATGTAATGCATTTTTCTCTAACTTATAGGAACCATCTTCATTGGCTGGCAATAAAATTTCACGGTACCCATCTGCAATAAAATTTTGACTGAAATTAAATCTGTCAAGTTTTTGCATTGAATTATATCGCACGGCAGAAAAAGCGCCGTCCGCAGCGAAAACCAAATCAGCATGTGCCTCAATTGACTCTCCAGTTATGGTATTTGTCAAATAAACGATTCCATTTTGTAGATCTACTCGCTTGCAATCATGGCTAAAATGAATGGTTGCATTTCCATGATTTTCAGCAATATCCATCATTCTAGCGTTAATTTCTCCTCTTGAAACAGAATAAATTGCCTGATTTTCCTTTCCGTAGGCTTGGTATGTTAAATTGCCCTTGGTGTCATGCATCATTCTACCATACATTGGAATAGCAATCTTTCTAATTTCATCTCCGACCCCAACTGCATCCAATGCTTTCCACCCTCGGTTTGATAGCGCAAGATTAATTGATCTTCCAGCAGATAATTTGACCAATCGCATGTCTGATCGTCGCTCATAAATAGTGACTTTATACCCAGCCTTTGACAAGTAAACGGCCCAAAGAGAACCTGCCAATCCAGCACCAACAATGATTACATTTTTACCTTCTTCCATTTTATCAAAATTTTTAAAAACTGGGGCTCAAAATTATTGTATTGCTTTTTCCAATAATTGCCCGAACCAATAACAATCCTCGAAAGAATTATAAAGTGGCGCCGGCGCAACTCTGATAACATTTGGCTCGCGCCAATCTGCTACTACTCCTTCAGCAGAAAGCGCATCAAACAATGCTTTACCTTGCCCTTTTGCCATTATTGACAATTGAGCTCCCCGTTTTGTTTTATCACGGGGTGTAATTAATTCAAAAGAGACGCGATCTTTGTTTCGCTCAGAAATGTCATCGATTACAAATTCAAGAAAAGCCGTGATTAAATCTCGCTTTTCTCCGATTCGATCCATACCTGCCTCCTCAAAAATTTCAACAGAAGCCAAGTGTGCTGCCATTCCCAAAACGGGGGCATTACTCAATTGCCATCCTTCAGCTCCCTGCATGGGTTTAAATCCAGGTTCCATCATAAATCGGCTCGACTTATCATGTCCCCACCATCCAGCAAAACGAGGCAATTCGGGCTTATTAGCATGTCTTTCATGCACAAACATACCACTCACCCCGCCCGGCGAAGAATTTAGGTATTTATAACTACACCACGCTGCAAAGTCTAATCCCCACTCATGTAATTGCAGATTGATATTTCCTGCGGCGTGCGCTAGATCAAAACCAACAATAGCTCCAACCGAATGACCTGCTTTTGTGATAGCTGCCATGTCAAATAATTGTCCAGTATAGTAATTCACACCTCCAATCATTACAAGCGCCAATTCTTCTCCTACTTCTTCTATTTTGGAAAGGATGTCTTCTTCACGTATCAATTGCTCTCCTTCCCTTGGGCCCACTTCAACAAGATGGTCAGCAAGATTCAATCCATGAAATTTCACCTGCGATTCTAATGCATATTGATCACTTGGAAAAGCCTTTGCTTCACACAAAATTTTCGTTCTTTTTCCTTGAGGTCTGTAAAAAGAAACCATTAAAAGATGCAAATTCGTCGTTAATGAATGCGTAACAACAACCTCTATGGGTTTTGCGCCCACTATTTTAGCAACTTTTTCAGTTAAATTTTCATGGTAAGCAAACCAAGGTCGCTTTGCCAAAAAATGACCTTCAACTCCAAATTTTTGCCAGTCTTCAAGTTCTTGTTGAATATATGAAGCAACTGATTTTGGCTGAAGTCCTAAAGAATTTCCTGTGAAATAACGAACAGTTTTTTCGTGGAATGTTGGAAAATAAAACTTGTCGCGAAAGTTTTTCAGTGGATCTTGCTCGTCTAATTGGCGGGCAAAGTCAATATTATTTTCAAATTGATGCATGTTATCTCCTTATTTTGTGTAGACTGTCAAAAATCAAGTAGCAAAGATAAGGATTCTGATGCCTTTTAAAGAAGGTCTTTTTGGAGATGCGTTAAATTCGCAAACCCATTACGCAAACATCATCCACTTGATCGGCGATTCCTTTCCATTTTTCATAATGCTGTCCCAAAACAACATTTTGTTCATTGATAGATAGTTGGGAAAGGGATAATATCAATTCTTTAAAGCCAGATTTTTTTAATTTTTTACCATTTTGGCCGCCAAATTGATCATGATACCCATCGGAAAAAAGATAAACCAAATCTCCTTTTTTTAATTGAAGGGATGTATCTGTAAATGGTTTTTGAATATCGCTTTTTCCTATCGGTTGTTTATCCGCTTTTAATTCGGTAAACTTTTTGCCCTCATTGCTCACAACCCAAAGCGGATTGTTGGCCCCTGCCCACAAAAGTTCATTGATTTCATTGTCTTGATGATACTCCAATCTCACCAAGGAGATATCCATTCCGTCGTTTGAACTGTCCTGAAGACGAAGTTCTTTAATAAATTTATCACGGAGCTCACCTAAAATTTGAGCCGGGGTAAGAAGGCTTTTTTGAGAAAGAATTTCATTTAAAAATGCTATTCCAAGCATCGTCAAAAAACCACCTGGAACACCGTGTCCTGTGCAGTCTGCCGCTGCAACATACAAAAACCCTTCTTTTTCCTGAGCCCAATAAAAATCACCTGAAACAATGTCTTTCGGTCGAAAATAGATGAAATGCTCTGGCAAGTGGCTGCTAATATGCTTTTTCTCCACCAATACTGCCTCCTGAATGCGTTGGGCATATCGGATGCTTTCCAGAATTTCATTGTTGCGCTCTTCTAATAATCGGCTTTGGTCGCGGATTTGATCATATGCCTTCTGAAGCTCAATTGTACGAATTTTTTCTAATTCTGCTTCCTCTGCTTTTTGCCTAATTTTTTCAAGTTGATACTGAAACTGTAAATCTTTGATCGCTTGAATATTCGTTTGATTGTGTATTTCCATGTACAAACGATGATATTCCTTGTAATGCTCTAAAGCGCCAATATGATCACCTAAAAGTTCTTTCGTTTGAGCGATTAGAAGCTGTGCAGCATTTTCATCTTCACGAGAACCAGTGTTCTTTGCTAATTCAACAGCTTTACCCGCGTAATGTATAGCTTTTAGGTTGTCACCTCTTTCCTTGTATACCCCTCCTAATTGGAGCAATGTTTCAGTAGTTAGTACGAAGTAGGAATTTCGCTCTGAAATTTCCAAACTTTGAAGAAATGATTCTTCTGATTTTAAATGATTTTCTTCTACGAGATAAAGTTTACCAAGGTTGTGTAAGGCCCAAGCAACAGAATCTTCTCCTGCGTTTTCGAGCTCCAAACATTCTACAAACCATTTTTTAGCCGAGCTGTAATCTTTTAAATCCAAATACGTTTCTCCGATATTATTCATGGATCCTGAAATGTCACTGGCATCTCCTAGCTTTTGACGAATCACCAAACATTTCATGTTGCAATCAAGACGCTTTTCATTGTCTTTTTGAAACATGTATACAGCACCAAGATTGTTTAATGAATCTGCTTCTCCTTTTAAATCTTTCAATATCTTAAACAAACGCAACGCTCTCAAAGCGTGATCCATAGCCATTGAATAGTCAGAGAAACGCCAATAGCAATAACTTAGAATTTTGTGGCATTCCGCCATTCCCTTCTCGTCATTTTTTTTCTTTAACAACGGTAACTGCTCGTTGGCAAGTTGAAAAGACCCACGTAAATCTTGTCGGCGATTTCCCCATGCTTCTTCTAGTTCGGTATGTATCGTCTGATGATTCACTCCCTAAATCTATTCATTTTTATAAAACTACAATCAAAGAAATCAACCTTTCGACTTTAAAGTTGTTACAATGATAATTTCACCAATATTTTAAAATTAATTTTGCACTCCAGCATTCAATGATTTACATGGAAACGAAAAAAGCAATCAGTAGAAAAAAGTCAGAAGAACTTTTCGATAAATCTAAAACCTATTTTCCTGGTGGAGTAAATTCACCGGTAAGGGCATTTAAATCGGTTGAGGGATCGCCACTTTTTATTAAAAAAGGAGATGGTTGTCGTATTTGGGACGAGGACGATAATGAATTTATCGATTTCTGTTGCAGCTGGGGACCACTTATTTTGGGTCACAATCATCCTTCAATTTATCAAAAGGTTATCGCTGCAATGCAAAATGGTGCTAGTTTCGGTGCACCAACACGCTTGGAAAATGAATTGGCAGAATTGATTCTTTCAAGAAATCCATACATTGATAAACTGCGATTTGTAAGTTCTGGAACTGAAGCTGTAATGTCGGCATTGCGTTTGGCTCGTGGTTATACGGGTAAAACAAAGATTATCAAATTTGAAGGGTGTTACCATGGACATTCAGACGCATTATTGGTTAAAGCAGGTAGTGGACTTGTGACTTTTGGAGAATCATCCAGTGCAGGTGTTCCAGAAAGCGTTGCGAAAGACACGCTTGTTCTTCCGTTAAATGATGTTGATGCTTTAAAAAAATGTGTTTCAGAGCACGCAGGAGAAATTGCTTGTGCTATCATAGAGCCAATACCTGCCAACAACGGATTGCTTCTGCAAGACAAAAGTTTTCTTTACACTTTGCGTGAAATTTGCACCGAGAATAAAATTTTACTTTTTTTCGACGAAGTAATTTCAGGGTTCAGGGTTGCATTTTCAGGAGCAGCAGAATATTACGGGATTGCTCCTGATATCGTCACTTACGGAAAAATAATTGGAGGTGGGCTTCCGGTTGGAGCTTATGGTGCTAAAAAAGAAATTATGGCTTGTGTATCGCCAGATGGTCCGGTGTATCAAGCGGGTACACTTTCAGGAAATCCTATCGCGATGGCTGCGGGTATCGCTCAATTATCAGAATGTGCCAAACCAGAATTTTATCAGACTTTAGAAGCAACAACTGCTCATTTTGTTCAAGAGATTAATGCATATGCACAATTAAAACAATACAATTTTGAGTTGGTGACAATTGGGTCTATTTTTTGGCTATCATTCGACGGAAAGAAAAGGATACAACAAGCAGAGCAAATCAATCCAGATATGACATCCTTTAAAATAATACACCGTGAACTGCTCAACCGTGGGGTATACCTTGGTCCTAGTGGATATGAAGTTGGATTTATTTCTGCAGCGCACAAACCTGAAGATCTGAACTATGCTGTTCGCGCATTCTGTGATTCATTGGATTGTGTTTTTGCAAACTAAGAACTACTTTTCACACGCTTCCTGCAATTTCTTTAACTCATCGCCATTTTTTGCGGTATAGTCCTTGCATTCTTGCTTCTGCTGTAAGGCCAATTTCTTGATTTCAGCAGCAGTTTTTTCGTCAACTCCTCTCTGCAAAGCTTGGGTAGAAAGATTGTTTAATTTTTTTCCCAATTCCAGGCAATGACAAAATTTATCGTCTTTGCTGCTGCAAGACATTAAAATAAAAGAGAAAAAACAAAGTGAAAAAAGAAATTTGATCATGCTTTAAAACTGTTTAATGATTTTACAATATTAGCTTTTTCTTCTCTCACCTTGAAAAGCATTATTCAGAAAACACTTTCTTTAGTACTTTAGTGGCAATGAACAATTCTAATAGCAAATTACCGAAAGTCGGTACAACCATTTTTACAGTAATGTCTAAAATGGCAGTCGATCATCACGCCATCAATCTATCTCAGGGTTTTCCCAATTTTCCAGTTGATGAACGCTTAACGGAAATACTTGCTCGTCGGGCAAATGATGCGATTCATCAGTATGCCCCAATGCCTGGACACCCTGCTCTATTAGCAGAAATTAGCGCCTTGACGTTATCAAACTATGGTCGCTCTGTCTCTCCTGTGACAGAATTACTCGTGACAGCCGGCGCAACACAAGCAATTTTTGCTGCGATTCAAGCACTCGTTAAGGCTGGCGAAGAGGTTATAATCTTAGATCCTAGTTACGATTGCTATGAACCACCCGTTGTGCTTACTGGAGCTAGGCCCGTTCGCATTCCATTGCGAGCAGATTTTACCCCTGATTGGGAGCTTATCAAAAGTCGCATAACGAGCAAAACGAAGATGATAATCGTCAATAATCCACATAACCCTACGGGTAAAGTTTTAGATGAAAAAGATATTTTAGAATTGGAAAATCTATTGCTTTCTAACCCTCAACTTATGTTGCTTTCTGATGAGGTCTATGAATACATTTCATTTGAGAAAAAACATATATCCATCAACACCCGCCCTGCTCTTTTGGAGCGAAGCGTAATCGTATCATCCTTTGGAAAAACTTTTCACATCACTGGCTGGAAAATCGGTTATTTGGTTGCTCCTGAAAAACTAATGAATGAAATCAAGAAGGTGCACCAATTTCTTGTATTCTGCGTGAACAGTGTTGCTCAACATGTATTAGCTGATTACCTCCCAATGATTGACGTGAAACAATTAGGTGCGTTTTATATGGGAAAAAGGGATTTCTTTAAAAATCTAATGAAAGATAGTAGGTTTGAGCTACTTCCATCAGAGGGTTCTTATTTTCAGGTGGCTTCTTACCAATCAATTTCTGACGAGAATGACATTGATTTTTGCAAACGACTAGTCACAGAGTATGGTGTCGCTGCTATTCCACTTTCTGTTTTCAATGACGACGGTCGCGACCAAAAATTGATTCGTTTCTGTTTTGCTAAAGATGAAGAAACACTTAAAAACGCAACAGAACGATTATGCACGATTTAAGAATAGCACTTTTGCAAACTGACCAAAAGTGGGAAGATAAACATGCCAATTTAAAACGCTTTGAAGAGCAAATTTCACTCATTTCAGAGCCAGTAGACATCATTGTATTACCAGAAATGTTCCACACCTCCTTTTCTATGAATGCCCAAGAATTGGCGGAAACTATGGATAATTCATTAGGCTTAGATTTTTTAAGAAAAAATGCAAATGAAAAAAATTGTGCCTTCTACACTTCCTTAATCATCAAAGAAGGAGCGCATTTCAGAAACAGAGGTGTTTTTGTGGAGCCTGATGGAAAGGTGCATATTTACGACAAAAGAAAATCTTTTGGTTTAGCTGGTGAAGACAAGGTTTTTACAAATGGAACAAAAGAAACAATTATATCCTTTAGGGGCTGGAACATTCAACTTCAAATTTGTTACGACTTACGATTTCCGGAGATAATTCGAAACAGTATTAATGAATCAGGCGATGTTGCCTACGATCTTATTTTGTATGTCGCTAACTGGCCGACTAAGCGAGCACTTCATTGGACTACCTTATTAAAAGCACGCGCGATTGAAAACCAATCTTTTGTTGTCGGTGTAAATCGCGTGGGTACTGACGGCAACGGGTTGGTCTATTCTGGAGATTCTGTTGTTTCTGACCCGCTGGGTACAGCCATATCAACCGTTACAGGTGAGGAAGACTGTTTAATTGCCACCATTTCAAGTGTTGTTCTTCAAGAAACACGAAAAAATTTACCCTTTCTAAAAGATTCTTAAACGTTAAATATTTTTCAGTTTGTTCAATCTGAAAAGAAATGATTTATATTTGCCATGTTTCTAATTAACATGCAATGAAAAAGTTATACTTCAAAATTATTTTTGCAGGACTTGCAGCAAATTTTGCTTACGGCCAATATGCTCCCAAAATGTCCTCTGTTTCTAAAATTTTAACCACAGAACAAAAACCAAGTGAAACAGCTGCTCCTAAAGCCTTAGGAACTACCATTTGGTCTGATGATTTTACTACTGCAACAAATTGGACTATTGACAATGCAGGACAGACAGACCCGACTCTATACGGTTGGGATATAGGGACAACTGAGCAATCATGGTTCTCTACTATCACAACTATTAACTCAACATCAGATGGTAAATTTGCAGAAGTAAAGAATGGAGATTACTTCGATAACAGCCAGTTAACGAATGTAACTTACAGCCTTACAACTGCATCCCCAATTAACATCGATTCATTGGTGAATGATCTAAATCCAGCACTCGATGCTGGTTCAGTAACACTTGCCTTTCAACAATATGGTGCACTTTTTAACGATGATCAACAAGTTCAGATTAGTACTGACGGCATCAACTTTGTAACAGTTTTTACAAACAACGAAAGAGACATCTTTGTTGGAAATAATAATTCCGCTATTTACGCAAATCCTGAAAACATTTCAGTCAACCTAGCTTCATTCTTGACAGGAGGTTCAACATCTGTTTGGATTCGTTTCACTTGGACATCAAGATTTCCTACTGATACAGATCCTGCAGCTTGGACAACATTTGGATGGTTCATTGATGACGTTTCAATTACAACTAACCCAGATTACGATGTAGAAGTAACTTCTACATCATGGGGATCAAATGGTTTAACTTATTACCAAATTCCGCTACTTCAAGTTGCACCGATTGATTTCTCGGCTACTGTGTTGAACAATGGTATTCAGACAGTAAATAACGTTCAATTGAACGTGAGTGTAAATGGAACAGCTGCAGGTACAAGTAACGCTTCCAATGTTGCACCACTTGATACAGTAACTCTTAATTTAACAACAGCTTATACCCCTTCAAGCGCGGCAACTGGAACATATGCAGTTACACAAACAATCACTTCTACGGAGGTTGATGACGTGCCTACAAACAATGCAATTGCCAATGTTTCTTTCAGCACTACAAACTATATCTATGCTCGTGATAATAATATCGTTTCTGGAACAACTTATGGAGACGGTACGACATCATTTGAAACAGGAAACTTGTTTGAAATTTTCCAAAATCAAACTGTGAAAGCAATCAATGTGCGTTTAACAGGTGGCAATGGTGGAACACCGGTTGGAACAGAAATTTATGCTAGATTATATGGTATTGACCCTGCAACTGGAGACTTTGTTTATGCTGGAGAATCAGCTCCATTAGTTGTTTCGAATGCTAACCTTAGTACAAATCTTGTTATTCCGCTTCTTTCGCCTGTTGATTTAATTGCTGGTGAGGCATACCTTGCGGTTGTTGGATCGTATGACCCTGCTTTAGTTGTTTCCAACGCAGGAACAACAGCTCCACAAACATCTTTTTTTCTTGATGGTAATGACATTGGTTCAAGCACACTTTTCTACCAAACAAATGTTCCATACGTCCGTTTGAATTTTGATCCAGTTATAGGTATTGAAGAAAACACAAGTAATGCTGCAATTACAAGTGTTTATCCTAACCCAACAGCTGGTTCAACTACAGTAAAATACACATTGAAGAACGCCTCAGATGTTAAGGTTGTAATTACTGATTTGACTGGAAAATTAATTTCAGAAATTAAAAACAACGCTGTAAGCGCAGGTGAACAAACATTGAATTTTGATGCAAGTTCTTATTCAAATGGTGTTTACTATGTTACTATTTCTACAGAAGAATCTACAGTTACTCGTAAATTCGTTAAGAAGTAATTCTATCTGAATTCATACCTTTGAAGGGCCTCCAATGGAGGCCCTTTTTTATGGACTTTATTTCACTGGGATATATCGGTTTATTTCTCGCAGGGTTTCTTTCAGCGACGATCATCCCTATGAATTCCGAATTCGTCTTAATCGCTTTATTGGTTAAAGAATTTGATCCTTGGATGTGCTTAACAATCGCAACATTCGGTAATTCATTAGGCGGACTTACCAATTACTGGCTAGGGCATCTTGGCAACCCGCTTTGGTTTAAACGTTTTGGTATTTCAGAAGAAAAGCTGTTGTCATTTGAAAAAAGGATTCAGAAATATGCGTATTGGTTGGCTTTTCTTTCATGGGTTCCAATAATTGGTGACCCCATGACGATTGCCTTAGGATTTTTTAAAGTGCCTTTTTGGAGGGTTTTAATTTTAATAGTTCTAGGAAAACTCTTGCGCTATCTGATTTTAATTTTTCCTTTTTTGTAAGTCTCTTATTTTCTATTGGCTTTCTGAGCAGTGGAATCCGAAGAGATTTACGATATTTGCCACAAATTTCACAACATGTCTAAAGTTACCACACTTAATGATTTCATACTGGAACGCCAAGCAGATTTCCCCTTTGCAACAGGTGAACTTACGCGTATATTGAACGACATAGCCATCGCATCTAAAATTGTGAGTCGTGATGTGCGTATGGCGGGACTGGTTGATCATATTCTCGGAGCACAGGGAGAAGTAAATGTGCAAGGTGAGGAACAACAAAAGTTGGATGTGGTAGCCGATGAACAGTTTATAAAGGCATTTGAAAATGGCGGTGAAATCTGTGGAATTGCCTCAGAAGAAAACGATGATTTTGTGGCCTTCACTTCTGAATCCGCTAAAAAAGGAAATTACGTTGTTTTATTTGATCCTTTAGATGGTTCATCCAATATCGATGTGAACGTTTCAATTGGAACAATATTCTCAATCTATCGTCGTGTTTCTGCAGTTGGCAGTCTCGCAACCCTTGAAGACATGTTGCAGAAAGGAAGTGAGCAAATAGCCGCCGGATATGTATTATACGGATCTTCCACAATGTTGGTTTATACCACTGGAAATGGTGTGAATGGCTTTACATTGGATCCTTCAATAGGTGAATTTTGCTTGTCTCATCCAAACATGAAAATGCCAGAAACTGGTCGTATTTATGCAATGAATGAAGGAAACATTGATATTTGTAATCCAGGAATAAAAGAATATACGCAATATTGCCAAAGCTTTGACAATGATAAAGGGGCACCCTATTCAGGACGATACATCGGTTCGTTAGTTGCTGATTTTCATAGAAATATGATCAAAGGAGGGATTTACATCTATCCAGACACAACCACATCTCCAGAAGGTAAATTGCGTTTGTTATATGAATGTAATCCTTTGGCTTTTATCGCCGAACAAGCAGGAGGCTTGGCTACAACAGGAAAAAATCGAATTCTAGAAATTGAACCATCCCGACTCCACCAACGCGTACCATTCTTTGTTGGGTCGAAAAAGATGGTTGAAAAAGCGATGAGTCTCCTTAAATAAACAATGGAACTTAAATCACTTAAAAGTCTTTTCTCTAAACTTCCTGAAATTGATGCTACCGCTGATCAATTGCAATACGATGGAACACACATCCATTGGAAAGGCTTGGTTGGTTCATCACGTAGTCTTTGTGCTTCAGCATTAGCCGAACAGACTCCTGGACATCATCTTTTTATTTTAAACGATAAAGAAGACGCTGCCTACTTCCTGAATGACCTTGAGGGACTTTTTCCAGAAGACAAACGTGTACTTTTTTATCCAGCATCTTATAGGATTCCATATCAACTAGAAGAAACAGACAATTCTAACGTTGTTTCAAGGGCTGAAGTTCTTGAAAAAATAAACAATGGTAAAAATGTGTGGGTGGTGACCTATCCGCAGGCGCTGTTCGAAAAGGTTCCCACTCAAAAAAAACTCAGTGAAAACACCTTGCGCATTGAAGTTGGAAAAACTTATTCCATTGACTTTATAAATGAATTACTGCTTGAATATCACTTCGAAAGGGTAGATTTTGTTTATGAACCAGGTCAATTTTCCATTCGAGGAGGCATTATAGATGTTTTTTCCTATTCCAATGATCATCCTTTTCGAATAGAATTCTTTGGAGATGATGTAGAATCAATTAGAACATTTGACGCGAGCACACAGTTGTCACTTGTCAACCACAAACACTTCAACGTCATTCCAAATGTACAGGGTAAACTAAACATTGAAGGAAATGGTAGCTTTTTTGAGTTTTTAGGTAAAAATGTAACCGTTTGGCTTTCCTCTTTTGATCAACTGTCTTCAATTCTTCATAAGGAATATGAGAAATCAGTTGGAATCTATTCCAAACTGCCAGATACCGTTAAACATACTATTCCGGCAGAATTGTATTATCATCCAAGTGATTTAAAAGAGGAGATTGTCCATCAACGTATCATTGAATGGGGTCCAGATTTTCATTTTAAAGCTGACAAAACAATCCAATTCGATTTTCTTCCGCAACCAAGTTTCAATAAAAACTTTGATTTACTGCGTGAAGACCTTGTGAATCGCACAGCCCAGAAATATTCAAACCTCATCTTTTCAAATCAACCAAAGCAGATTGATCGCTTGTATCAAATATTTGAAGACATTGGAGGAGGTGTAGATTTCAGTCCAATGCCCATTGCCCTGCATGAAGGATTTATTTCACAATCATTGAAACTCACTTGTTATACAGACCATCAGTTATTCGAACGGTACCATCGTTTTCGTTTAAAAGAAGGTTTTCGTCAAGCGAAACAAGCCCTTACGCTCAAAGAGATCTACAACCTTCAAAAAGGTGATTATGTGACACACATCGACCATGGTGTGGGACAATTCTCTGGACTTGAAACAATTGATGTTAACGGTAAGCCGCAAGAGGCAATTCGACTCGTATACAAAGATGGCGATGTTCTATACGTTGGAATTCACTCTTTACATAGGATTTCAAAATTCACTGGAAAGGACGGCTCAGTGCCGAAGATGAATAAGCTTGGTACACAAGCATGGACGAATCTTAAAAATAAGACCAAAAAGAAGATCAAAGAACTGGCTTTCGACCTAATTCAACTTTATGCAAAAAGAAAGAGCCAGCCAGGATTTGCATTCAATGAAGACACATACCTTCAAAATGAGCTAGAGGCTTCCTTTATGTATGAAGATACTCCGGACCAATTGAAGGCCACACAGGCCGTTAAAGAAGATATGGAATCTCCCACTCCGATGGATCGATTGGTTTGCGGTGACGTTGGGTTTGGTAAGACCGAAGTAGCCATTCGAGCTGCTTTCAAATCTGCCGTAGATGGAAAACAAGTTGCTGTTTTGGTGCCTACAACAATTCTTTCAATGCAGCATTATCGCTCATTTAAAGAGCGATTGAAAGATTTTCCTGTTACTGTGGATTACATCAATCGGTTCAAGTCTGCTAAACAAACCACAGAAACACTAAAAAACCTTGCCGACGGTAAAGTCGATATTCTCATTGGAACACATGCCATCGTATCAAGTCGGGTAAAATTCAAAGATCTTGGTCTGATGATCATCGATGAGGAACAAAAATTTGGTGTGTCCGTGAAAGATAAATTGAAAACACTTCGCGCAACAGTTGATACACTTACACTTACCGCTACACCTATCCCAAGAACACTTCAATTTTCTTTGATGGGCGCAAGAGACTTAAGCATCATCAACACTCCGCCACCAAACAGACAACCTGTACTTACAGAAATTATTCATTTCAATGAAGAGACGATACGTGACGCCATTGCTTATGAAGTAAGTCGTGGAGGACAGGTGTTTTTTGTTCACAACCGCTTGGCAAATATTCGTGAAATTTCGGGTATGATCAGTCGCTTGTGTCCTGGTGTTCGAGTTGGAATCGGTCATGGACAAATGGATGGTCAGCAGCTTGAAAAGATTATGATGGATTTCATCAATGGTGAATACGATGTGTTGCTTGCTACAACAATCATTGAATCCGGAATAGATATATCAAATGCCAATACAATCATCATCAACGACGCACATAATTTCGGCTTAAGTGACTTGCATCAATTGCGCGGAAGAGTAGGTCGAAGCAATAAAAAGGGATTCTGTTACCTCATAGCACCGCCTTTTAGCGTTATGACCTCTGACTCCCGTAAAAGACTTGAAGCACTGGTACAATTCTCTGATTTAGGTGCTGGATTTAATATCGCCATGAAGGATCTTGATATTCGCGGCGCCGGAAACATGCTGGGCGGTGAACAAAGTGGATTCATTTCAGAAATTGGTTTTGAGATGTATCAGAAAATCTTGAATGAAGCCATTGATGAATTGCGTGAAAACGAATTTAAAACACTTTTTGACGAACGCACAACAGACAACTTACTGCAATTCGTAAAAGACTGTGTTCTTGAAACGGATTTAGAAGTTCGAATTCCAGATGATTACGTCAACAATGTTGCAGAACGTTTGAGTTTATACCAAGAAATGGACAACTTGAAAGACGAGGAAGCACTTCAAAAATTCTCTGAAATGCTCGTAGATCGCTTCGGACCATTGCCAAAGCAAGTTAAAGAACTGGTTTTGTCCTTTAAATTAAGGTGGTTGGCACAGGATATGGGACTTGAAAGGCTCGTGATAAAATCAGGTAAAATGATTGGGTATTTTATTTCCAATCCACAGTCTCAATTCTATGAAACAGAATTGTTCACAGCCGTATTGAATTTTATCCAACGAAATGGCCAAAATTGCAAGCTGAGCGAACAAAATGATAGGTTACGAATCATCTTTTCAGATGTCAAACATTTGAAGGATGCATTTGAAAGACTGAACACCATCGTTGGCAACAACTGATTTCCTACCTTTGAGCAATGGGTAAAATTCCTCGAGCCATCGTTTCTGTCACTAATGACCTTTACACTGATAATCGTGTAAATAAGGTTTGCTTGTTTTTAATGGAACAAGGATATGAGGTCTTGCTCGTCGGAAGACAAAAAAAAGACAGCCTTCAATTACCAAAACGCTCTTATAAAACAAAACGGATAAAATTACTTTTTGAAAAAGGAGCACTCTTTTATGCCGCGTTCAATATTCGTCTATTTCTGTTCTTGCTATTCAAGCGTTGTGACCTACTCGTATCAAATGACCTCGACACACTTTTAGCGAACTATTCTGCCAGCAAATTCAAACCAGGGACAAGATTGGTTTATGATTCTCACGAGTACTTTACCGAAGTACCTGAATTGATTAATCGTCCAAGAATAAAGAAAATTTGGGAAGGAATTGAAGGATGGATTTTCCCTAAACTCAAGACAGTTTATACTGTAAATGATTCCATTGCGAAATTGTACCGTGAAAAATATAAAAAAGTGATTTTTGTCGTTCGCAATGTGTCGCCGAAATGGAATGGCAGTGCAACATTAAGAAAACTAGAACTTGATATTGCTGAAAATCAATTTGTTGTTATTCTTCAAGGCGCGGGAATTAATATTGATCGCGGAGCAGAAGAAGCTGTTGAAGCGATGCGTTCATTGCCAAATGTAGTATTGTTGATTGTTGGTGACGGTGATGTAGTTCCTGAATTAAAGAATTATGTTGAGACCAACCATTTAGCGGGGCGGGTGAAATTCATCGGTAAAAAGCCTTATTCAGAAATGATGCAATATACCGCATTGGCAGATGTGGGGTTGACACTGGATAAACCCAGTAATCTCAATTACAGGTTTTCACTTCCAAACAAAGTCTTTGACTACCTCCATGCTACAACACCCGTCATTTGTACTGATTTACCTGAAGTAGCTGGGCTTATTCGTAAATACGACGCTGGCATTTTACTTTCAGAATTGACCGTAGATAAATTGATAACATCTATTCAATTTCTTCAGAATAACCCAGAAGAACTATCTCGCCTGAAGCAAAATTGTATTGTAGCTGCTAATCATGAGTGTTGGGAGGAAGAAATGAAAGTGTTGGAGTTAATCTATCCGAAAATTGGCAGAAAATAAGTTACATATTGTTTGTTTGGACGTGCCGTTCCCCGCAGATTATGGCGGCGCAATCGACATGTTTTATAGAATTAAAGCACTGCATGACTTGGGTTTTGAACTGACCATTCATGCGTTCGAATATGGACGAGGTAAACAAAAAGAGTTGGAAAAATATGGGCGTGTTCATTATTACAAGCGCCGAAAATCCATTTTTCACCTTTTCTCCAGTCGTCCATTCATTGTGCAATCGAGGAAAAATCGATTTCTCTTAAATCGTTTATTAGAAGATTCACATCCTATATTGTTCGAGGGCCATCATACCACCTATTATCTTGAAAACGAGAACATTCAGAAAAGATTAACTTTTGTTCGATTGCACAATATAGAGCACGAATATTATGGTGGACTAAAGAAACAAACCGGTTTTTTAAAACAGTTGTTTTTTCAGCTTGAAGAACAAAAACTTAAAAAATATCAGTCGATTTTAAAGCTGGCGACTTATTTACTCGCTATAAAACAAGAAGATGCAAATAAAATGGCTGATTTTCATTCTCACGTTAAAGTTCTAGCTGCTTCCATTCCAGATATCGACGGCTCTTTTACAAAAGTGAAGAGATACGCTTTGTTTCATGGAAACCTTTCGGTTCCAGAAAATAACAAAGCTGCTATGTGGATTATTCATACCTTAAAAAGTGTTTTAGATGTATCATTTCCACTAATTATTGCTGGGAAAAACCCTGGAAAACAACTTGTACACATCTGCAAAAAGGAAGGCATTCAACTTGTGTCTAATCCCTCCGAGAAACAGCTGAAACAGCTCATTCAAGAAGCACAAACACACGTATTATACACTGCAGTTTCTTCTGGAATCAAACTTAAACTACTAGCTTGCCTACATAGCTCAGGACACTTGCTTGCCAATAAAGAAATGATTGAAGGAACAGCTGTTGCAGAATTTTGTGTAGTAGCTGATGATCCCAAAGATTTTAAAATGCACTTTATTGGCCTAAAAAACACTGTTTTGACAGAAGAAGATTTTTCAAATAGGTCTAAATTCATACTTCAACACTTTAACAATCAAGAAAACTGTTTGTTGATCAAGCAATTAATAGACTCCCATGAAGCATAAATTTATACTTCTTTTTATCGTATTACCGACCATTATATCGGCTCAAATTGAGGGTTTGTGGCACACGAGTTTTACCGTTTTAGGAATGAGCAAACAACTTGACTTGAAGATAGATACATTGCATGAAACGTTAAGTGCAAATTTCTGGGAACCTGATGCAAAAAGTCCACGAAAAATAAGACTTGATACAATTTACTTTCAAAATGATACGCTGCGTTTCAACTGGATGGCTGGTCGTTTAAATTTTGTTGGAAAGTATTACCCACAAGGCGATTCAATCAGTGGGACATTTGAACAAAGTGGGATTCGATGGAACTCCAATTTCACGAAAACTATTCAAGCCAAGAAAGAAATAATTCGGCCTCAAGAACCCCAATCCCCATTTGACTATACAATTCAGGAAATAAAATGTGCCAATGGTGACGTGACTCTTGCAGGCACATTGACACTGCCAAAAAATTCTACGAATAACTATCCAATTGTTGTTTTGGCATCAGGTTCTGGTCCACAAAATCGAGATTGTGAAATTTTGGGACACAAACCTTTTTGGGTGATTGCTAATTATTTAGCTAAGAATGGTGTTGGCTGTTTGCGCTTCGACGACCGAGGTATAGGCGAAAGCACAGGCAGCTATTCGAAAGCAACTTTGGTCGATTTTGGAAATGACTTAAATAGTTGTGTCACTTCACTTCTTTCTGATCCTCGCTTTAAAAACCACCCTATTGGAGTAGTAGGACATTCAGAAGGTGGCATGCATGCTTTAATGGCGGCACAGAAAAACAAGCAAATTGCATTCGTGATTGAACTTGCCAGCGTTGGGACTAGCGGGGCAGATGTCTTAATTCAGCAACAATATTTAATTCCAAAAAAATCGGGTGCCTCGGAAGAATTGGCACTTTGGAATAAAGGGATTTATGAAGGAGCTTGTGCTATTTTAAGAAAATACAAGGGAAACAAACGAACCAAAAAACTGGACGATTTTCTTAATAATGAATACGACAACGCACCAACAGAATTCAAAGAAAGTTCAACTTTGTTGAGTTTTAAATTGGCCATTCAACTTTTACTCAACAATGACTGGGGAAGTGAATTTATACATTTTAAAACGAAAGACTATTTGAAAAAAATTGAGGTGCCAATTTTAGTAATCAACGGAAGTGAAGACATTCAAGTGCCGGCAAAACAAAGTCAAGAAGGGTTTAGAAACTATTTTTCAAAAGCATCAAAATCTCAATCAAAAATAATTCTCATGGAAGGGCTGAATCACCTATTTCAGACGTGTAAACGATGCACAGTAGATGAGTACGGTGAAATTGAGGAGACGTTTTCAGAAAATGCATTGCAAGAAATGATCCTTTGGATCAACACTGTCTACGGAGAACAAAACAAAAAATAATTATTTCATCTTTTCCACCTCATTGTCTCTAAAAGCGGAGGGCACTAAATCTGGGATAACTTTCAAGACAAGTGGTAACAAGAACGCACCGCCTGGCAACAAGAAAATAGCAAGAGATGGCATGGATTTAACAATGTCTTTAAACTGCTCTTTCACCATTTCCTTTTCTTTTTTAGTCAAATCAGTAGTGGCAGATTTCTTAATTAAAAAAACCAATTCTTTGCTTTGCTTTAGCTCTGTTGCTAGTTTGTCTTTGTTTCTTCCTAAAATTTTTACCCATCTTTTCGACAAATTGCCATAGACTTTTTCAATGGAAGAAGAATTCGCGAGGAATGGAATTTTCTCGTGATTGTTGATGATAAATTGTTCAGTTAAGGCAACCGATTCATTCAATTCTTTCTCCCCAAATCCAAGAAAATCGCACAAGTCTTTTATGAATTCTTTTTCTTTTGTTAGTGCCTCATGATTCGAGAAAATTACGAAGGCAGAAAGATCAACTAAAAAGCGTTTTCCCAGCTTACTCTTTTTTATTTGACTATTGAAGTCCTTGAAGCTTCCTCCGTTTTCAAATCGCGTTTCAGCAAGTGACCGATGCGTGTCAGATAAATTCGCAGAAGCAAGAAAAACTTTGAACATGGAACGTTCTTTTTCTTCTATCAAACCATCGGAATAGGAAGCCAAGGTAATGGCTGTAAGCGCATTCATGGCTAATTCATCGTAATGATAGATCGTGGAATTTTTCTTTTCAGATAAATATTGATGAAATAAAATTACATCCAAGTAAATGAAGACATTGCTTACATAATTGATCCAGAACTTACTTTCCAGCAAATTCAAACGAATGTCTACACGTTTTGATAATATATCTTCTAATTTCTCTTCCTGGGTCTCTTTTAAGAAAAAAGTGAACAATTTACTGATTGAATAGGCATTGTGTTGGCCATAAAAAGCAACCAATTGTTCTGAAAAATGCTCGAGGGTAAATTCCTCTTCCGTTTTATGGATTTTATATACAAACAGGTGTGCCTCAAACAAAAGTAACTTCAGCTTTTCTTCTGAGGTCCATCTTGAATCATCTATATCATTGGCAAAAAGAAGTGATGATGGGTAACCGAAAACAATTCCTGTTTTTCCCAATGCAGCGTGCATAAAAGCTTCTAAGTCAACTTTTTCGGGCAAATCAACTGATGTGTCTATTTTTCCCTTTGACACAAGGTCAAAGTATTTTTTAATCCAGCCTTTCGATCCAGGAAGAAAATTCATGTTATACTATCAAAATCAATTACAAAGTAATAACTTTTAAAGCTTACCTGCGACAACAAATGCTTTAGTTTTAGCAAACATAGATGCTCCTTCTACTTTAAACGCTTCGAATACTGCAACATAGGTTCCAATACTTGCTTTCATACCACTGTCTGTTACACCGTCCCAATTGAATACGCCACTGCTTCCAAGTAATTCATTTTTAAACAATGACCTAATGACTCTGCCTCTGTCATCATAGATTGTCAAAGTCGCCAAAAGTCCTGTTTCAGCCATTTCGTAATTAATTTGTAGCACGTCCTCAAATCCATCATTATCGGGAGAAATAGTGTTTGATGTAAAACTAAAATCGCCCGATGAAACTGTTGGTCTGTATTGAGAATTTTTACCGCCCGGCGTTGCAAATCCAATTGCCTCTGCAGCCGAATGCCAATTTGATGAGCTATTCGAACTGCCTGAAGGATCTATTCGTTCCAAAGAAACACCATCGGTGACGTCCAAAAGTTGAAAATGCCAATCGACTGAATAGGACACGTTGTCCATAACTTGGTTGTTAAAAATCAAATACACAGTGCTTGAATCTACATTGAAGCTTGGTGTTTCACAATACACAAAATGTCCTGTAATCGCCGAAGGATAATTCTGTTTAACAAAAGCCGAATCCTTCCCCAAAACAGCATAGCCTTTTGCTGGAAGATAAAAATGGTCACTTACAAATTTTTGGTTTGAAATCGTGTCGTTGTCAAAATTCCCCAAACTCCAGTTTTGAAGATCCAACAACTTGTCTGAATTGTTATAAACCTCAATCCAATCATAGCCTCCTGTGTAGGGGTCAAATAATATTTCATTGATGACAACATCTCCGACTTGGGCAATTTCCGGAAGTGCAAATACACCGCTTAAAGAAGTATTATTCATCCAGCAGTCCGCAACATTCTGAAGGGAAATTGTATACGTTTGACTTCCTGCAAGGTTCTCGACAAATTGCAAAGTGGTCATGTCTGATCCTGCTGAAGGCACAAAATTGTTAGCAATCGTTAGCATTGGATTGGTCAAAAAATTAGCATTTTTCAATGACGTAGAATCCATGCCTTCTGAAAAATGGATTTCGAGGTAATTTGGTGCCAAAGCGATTAATTCCGTAATTTGGGGAGCCTGAATATCTGAAGTTGCATCGTACACACTGTTTTGATTTCCCGGAGTGCCGCCAAGAACAGCATTGCTTGCTATCCAATTGTCTGCAGCAGAGCAAGGATCATTTGGGTTAATTAATTCAAGAGAATAACCACCGTCCATTTTGGTTGGATCCTGATACCAATTGTCTGTGTAAGTTATTTTATCGAGCAAATTCCCATTGTTGTCTTTAAGGACAATATCATCACCTGAATTATTTAGACTTGGAAAACTTGTAACTCCCAATGCCTGTATCGAGAAAGTATCAATGTTCCCTGTTGAACATAGGATTTTGTATTCGCCTGGATAAAGCCAACCCGAGAGCAGTGTTCCATCAGAAGATGCATCACCGAGTTTCCATCCCGTTAAGTCAAAATATTTAGTGCTCTTATTAAAGATTTCCACGTATTCAACCTCAGGCAAACCAACCACTGGTGATTGATCGCACATAAATTCATTGATTATAACATCGCCTTTCATTGGTGCTTCGCCAACTAGGTATGTAAATTGGGCAGATTGATTACCTGAAATATTCAATGAAAGATCAGCAATGTTATTGGTTGAAAGAGTGTACGCTGTGCCGTTGGAAATTGCAGTGCCCAATAGCAAATGGACCAAAGCAGGATTGGAACCGTCTATTGTGGCGGAAGCAATTGTTAAGGCTGGAGACAAAGAAAAATTAGTAATTGATGATGCGGATGTGACATCCAATGCCTCGTTGAAGAGCACGTCTACAGCTGTGGAGTTGACAGCCGAGACTGAAAGTAGAACAGGTGGTGTAACATCATAAATGATTGGGCCAATGTAAAAATCATCAAAGAAATGCTTCAAAATAAAGCTTGCCGTTGATTGAGTAATACTAACCCCAAAATATGAACTTGAATTTACCGATGCATCATTCACTGAGCCTTCAGCAAAATAGGAGGTGCCCGCTCCAGTAATATCTCGCTCCAATGTCCAATCGTTCGCAGAAGTTCGTTTCACTTTTATTTTTAACGTATTATTTGATGTGTTTGTAATCCCATCGGTACCATCAATAATTTTTGTCGCTGTGCCTGCTACTCTTTTAAAAAGTGAAATCTCATCCGTTGTTCCGCCAATTCGAACAAAATAACCATTCATTCCTGCAGACATAAGGTTCGATTGATCTGCCATTAAATAAATATCAACATAATTTGCGCTTGAGGTGTTGATCTGCAAGTTTGTCCAAAATTCCCATTGACAATTCGTAGCTGTTGTGCTTGCAGATGAAAGATAAAACGTCGTGCTTGGAATGACCTTATTAGAACGTAATTTATTGTTTCCCGCAACATTCACAATCGTAAAAACGGAATCATCACCTTGCCATGTTGGTGAAGTTGAAAAATCGCCGTCTGTAAAACCCTCAGTAAACTGAGCATATACTGAAAGGGACAAAGCGAAAAAAAACAAAGCGAAAAAGTATTTCATTAGTCGAACTCTTTGCTGCTAAATATACTAATTTTGACAATCGTTTAATGTGAAGAAATTATTATGAAAGTTGCAGTTGTAGGCGCCACCGGAATGGTAGGAAATGTAATGTTAAAAGTCTTGCGTGAGCAAAATTTCCCAATAACCGAACTAATCCCTGTTGCTTCAGAAAAATCAGTAGGGACTATCATCGATTTTGGTGGACTTCAATTTACCGTGGTTGGTTTGGCAACAGCTGTTGAAATGAAACCAGATGTAGCCATTTTCTCTGCGGGAGGAGAAACATCCTTAGAATGGGCTCCAAAATTTGCAGAAGTTGGAACAACTGTAATTGACAACTCATCGGCATGGAGAATGGACTCAACAAAAAAGTTGGTGGTTCCTGAAATAAATGGAAATCTTCTCACAGAGGATGACAAAATCATTGCGAATCCAAATTGCAGTACAATTCAGTTATTACTCGCTTTAGCGCCACTGCATAAAGCATATAAAATCAAACGTGTCGTTGTTTCAACCTATCAATCAATTACTGGAACAGGAGTGAAAGCTGTTCAACAAATGGAGAATGAACGTGAAGGAATTTCAGGTGACATGGCTTACAAGTATCCTATTGATAAAAATTGTATTCCACAATGTGATTCATTCTTGGAAAACGGCTATACGAAGGAAGAAATGAAACTGACAAACGAAACAAAAAAGATTTTGGATCCATCAATTCATGTAACCGCTACAGCAGTAAGGGTGCCTGTCGTTGGTGGACATTCTGAAGCCGTTAACGTAGAGTTTGAAAATGATTTCGATTTGTCTGATGTGCGTCGTTTGCTTCACGAACAATCCGGCATCACATTAAAAGACGATCCAACCACTTTTTCTTACCCAATGCCTAAATATGCTGAGGGAAAAGACGATGTATTTGTTGGACGCCTTCGTCGCGATGAATCACAGGCAAATACGCTGAACATGTGGATTGTGGCAGATAATTTGAGAAAAGGGGCGGCAACCAATGCGGTTCAAATTGGTAAATTATTGATTGAGAAAGGATTACTTCCTTCCAGCTAATTTAATATCCATTTATACACTGTTGTGTCATTTGGATTCAAGTTTCAACGCTTGAATATTTATGCATTCTCGCTGAATTCGACACTAATTATCGGTTTTCAATGTCTATTTTTCTTCGAAAATTATCTTTTGGAAACCTCACAACATTTTTACGAAGCCTACAAGGAAGCTAGGACTCGACTTGAAGCCACGCTCAATCTGATTCAGAAAGAAGATTTGAGTAAAAAATTACACCCTTCGCCAAACAGCATAGGTTTTTTAATGCGGCACATCGCTGATGTAGAATTGCTATTTGCTAAAAATGTTTTCAAAGCATCCGAAATTCAAGTGAGGGCAAAAACACTCATAGATCAAAAAGATACCGGTGAATGGTCGGATCTCAATGAACTGACTGATTATCTCAAAATCTCTTCCCAAAGCATTCTAACTGCAATTTCCAATCAAAAAGGAGATAATTGGGGTGACAAAGTGACCACAAAAGAATTTGGTACAAAATCAAAATCCGAGGCATTCGGGCGAATCATCTCACACACAGCCTATCACGCAGGACAAATTGCACTGATAAAAAAATATGGTAGTTGATTTTTAATTGGTGATAGTGACTTTATTTTTTGAAAGCCATTAAAACATTTTTGATTTAAGTGTTTCTCTCGGAATACCGTGAATTATGTTTCCATCATTTTTTGAATAATTCAAGGAAAAATCCAGGCCATATGAAACTTGCTCATTCTTTCTTCGCCCCATTCAATTGAAATCCAAGATGTATTTCGTGCGATCCTCCAGAAACATTATTGTTCAGTTTGGAAACAGTTAGTTCGTAAGTGTACGATAGGTTCAAAATGTTTTTAAAAGTATAGCCCGCTGAAAACCCAAAAGCATCTCGGTTTCGATACGTTAAGCCAAGAAGATATGTGGATTTGTAAGAAATCAGCGCGTTTACATCTATCGCTGAAAAACCATTGTTTGTGCGGTAAAACAGCTGCGGTTTGAATTGGAATCCTTCCTTTTTTCCGAAAAGATATCCAGCATAGAAATAATAATGAGGAGTTCCCATAAAAGAGGCCGTTTCATATGACTCGAAGAGCCGAGTAATACTAAACCCAGCATCCAGCCTTTTGAAAGTGTAAAATACGCCGAGATCAGAGGTGAAACCTGTACCCGTTCTATTAATATTCACAGAGGATAGATCAGGAAAGATTAAAACCCCGGATTGCTTAACATTATTTATTCCTGCAGCGGCTCCGAAAGATAATGAATGGTTTTCGCTAAATTTTAAATGATAAGCATAATTCAGTTTTGCCTGATGATTTGTTGTAAATCCAATTTTATCATGCTCATACACAATGCCAACCCCACTATTGTATTTACTTAGTTTGATACCATACGTGAACAATTGGGTATTGGGAGCACCGTTGATGTCAACCCATTGCCAGCGAGCTAAGGCGTGCGCCTCATGTTCATTCTTTAGTCCAGTAAAGGATGGATTAAAACGTTGTTGTGTATTCCAAAACTGTGCATATAAAGGATCCTGCTGCGCGAAAGAAACCTGCACCAAGAATAGCACGCATACGTAGATAAATGTTCTCATGCGTTCTAAAACAATCTCACACAAAGAAAAGTTACATAACTGCCACCTCTTTGCAACTTGTTTAATGCCTAACGCCTCTTCAATCGCCACTTACTTCGCAATACTGTGCCCAGGTAATCATCTAGTTTTTCACTAACGCCGGGTTGCAGCAATTTTTGATTGTATAAGTTGATTTGCATATTCGAATTAACGAGGCTTCTTGGCAAGTTCAATGTTGTAATTTTCTATATCCCCGCTCAACTTCACATAAACAAAGCGTGAATTTTTTTCTTTGTACTGTATTTCGTCGGGACTTTGCTCTTCTTTATTTTTTCTACCAAATAATTTTTGGCCCGCCACTTTTCCAATCAACTTCCAGGGAACACCAATAGTGTAATCCATAGTCATTTTTTCGTCCAAATGTTGCTTCCCTTTCAATTCCATGAACCCAAGTGAAGAGTTTATAGTCATCAAAGGAATGGTTAAAATGCCTCCTTTTAATTTAAGTGTATTCTCAAGGGTATCAAAAATTACTTTATTTACATTTTTGTCTTGAAAATAGGTCGCAAGCGCTTGAATTGGGGCATAATTTTCTAGTTGTCCTTTTAAAACGGTCATGGATATCGTTAACTCTGAATCGTCGATTTTTGGGGTTAAATCACCATGCAAATGTATTTTTCCTGTGATAAGGCCAGTGAACTTTCCATGAAGATTTTCGGAAACCAAATGATCTTGACCAAAATTTTCGAATTTAACCATGAACTTATCTAGATCTACATTCTTTAAAGATATCTTAGGTTCCATGTAGATGTGTTTTTTGTCTGCTCCACTCAGTGTTCCCTTTAGATCAAAATGTCCGCCGGCTGCATCAAAATCAATTTTGTCAATTTGGACAACATGGTTTTTCTGCATATGGATCTCTGCCCGAAAATGATCCATCATATGATGGTGATAGTTGAGGTGACCTATCTCAAACACAAAGTCCATATTTGGAAATTCAAGGTCATACAAACTGAATCCTGCATCGTGATTAACTGTGACAGGAGTTGAAGAATTTATATTGGGAGAGGCATTGTAATTGAGGATTTCATCAATATCGAGGTGTGGAGCAGATACATGCAAATAATTATGTGCAGATTTATCACTGAAATGAAATTTCAAATCAGCTGTGAAACGCGAGTGCCCTAGTTTACCGCTAAACTTGTTAAGAGTAAGCAGGTCATTTTCAAAATGTACACCCCCTTTGAAATTTTCAAAGCGCAGAGGATGCACCTTGAAGCCACCTTCGAAATGCGACAGTTGCAGATCGGTTGATTGCAAACCATCCTTAAAATGAAGAGCGGCCATTCCGTGGAGTTTTAATCCCTTGATCTCCTCATGTCTGTAATCTTCCGGAACATATTTTTCACCTTTGTAAGTGAAAACATCATCCAGATTCAAGTGTTCCGAAACAAGGTCAAATTCGATGTTAGTATCACCCTGTAATCTTTCTTCAAACCATAGGCCATAATTGACTAGTTTACCGGAAAAATGAAAGTCAGATTTATCGATCATACCCGAAAAATCGATGACACGGAAGTTTTGATCATCAATCAAAACATCTGCATGAAAATCATGAAGTGTATGGGGATAATGTTTCATTTTTGCATAAAGATTGTCTACGAAAAACTCCCCTACAGGAAGATTCGGCGATTCCGTAAATGCCCGGGCACTGCTTTTGAAGGTAAGTTTCAAGCTAAGGTCATCAATCTCTTCATCGACTGTTGTTTTGCCTTTTTCATCGCGCGTAAGTTCATCGATATTCAATTTTTTCGATCGAATATTTAAATGACACGCCACAGGATCATGTGTATGATGCAAGATGGCAGGAAGGTCACTAATATCTCCATCGATATGTAAGTCGGAAGCGCCAGCGTTTATATCCAGTTTTTCGATCCGTGCACTATGCCCTTTAAGGGTTGCTTTCAGATCCAAATTTTGCAGCGGTACGGGAAAATCAGGAGAATTGAAACTAAGATCATCAATGAGAAGTTCGGTAAAATAGGATTCATTCAGCCTTTCAATAGACTTTTCCGGTTCATTTAAATCAATAATGTCATGAAAATTCATGTTCAAAACCACCCGTCCGGTCAGTCCCCTCAGCTCTCGGGTATTGAGGAATTTTGAAAGGAAATCAAGGTCGAAATCAGAACGAAGTTTCATGTCAATTTCTGGAGAACTAAAATTCTGAACCGAGAGTTTTCCGCTAAATATGCCCGCTTCAGGTTTGGCGCTGAAGTTTTGCAGTTCAAAGCGTGTCGTCGAAAGGTCGTGTTTTGATCCGTTGGTAAAGGACCCTTTAAATCCGATTTTGTCCAGTTTCTTGCCAGATTTGAGATTATTGAAAAAACCTTCCTTACAACCGAAACGTGCATTTATTGAAGGCGATTGACCGTTGGCAGATGGTCCCTTAATCTGAGCCTCAAAATAGATTTTCCCTTTATTATCAAATTGTTCCAACGTTGGAGCAAGTTCTTCCGGTGCCAGGGCTAGAAACAGATTAAAATTTGGCTTGTTCCCATGGAAACGAAGGTCTAAATCAACATTCTCATTTAACGCAATGCTACCGTCAAAACCAAAGGTGGCTTTTTCTAATTGGATCTCTGTGGGAGAAATATTCAAAATCTTAGTCTTATCGTTCAGATCAAATTCTGTGTCGACAACGAAATGCTTGTGCTTGATGAAAGTCGTATCGCCCCTCTCAATAAGGCTTAATTCAAAACGGCTATTCAACCCAATGAACATATGATCATCTATGGTTTTGAAACGCGAGGTGGCTTCCGTAATGTACGCATCGACTAGTATTCCATTGGCTTCGTTGTATTTGGAAATATCTACCCCACTCAGTTTTATGGACTTTAGATCAAGGTGAAGTTCTTCTTTGGCTTGTTTGATGGGTTTTTTGCTCGAGAGCGCATTGGCAAGGTTCAGGCTTCCATCCCGGTGTTGAACAAGTCGTAAATCCCCATGATTCATTTTAATCGAACGGATTTCAACTGTTCCCTTAAGAATCTTCCACATGTTAAAGCCAACATATAAATCATCGAAATGGGCAATCCGCTCATGGATTTTCTTCTTTTTCCCCTCGTAAATACTTACATGTTCGAGGTCAATGGAGACATTAGGGAAATTTGCAAATGGAGCGATGTGGCTTCCCTTGATCTGAATAGATCCATTAAAATCATCATTAGCAGTAACTATTAACTCCTGAACCAGTCGGTCTTGCATGAAGTAAACAATTGATGTAATTGTTACGAAGATTAGAACTGGTAACGTAACAATTAGTATTGCAATCCGTTTAATGAGTTTGATATGAGAAGTAATCTTTGCCATAAACAATGTGCTAAATTAATAACCAAATCATTTAAACAATCGCCACTTACTTCGCAATATTGTGCCCCGGTAATCATCTAGTTTTTCGCTGACGCCGTGTTGTCGCAATTTTTGCTCAAATTTAAACGTCCCTTTGCCTTGTTTATAATCCATTTCATCTGGGAAAATTGGAATGACACTCAGAAAATGAACATTTTTCTCTCCTACCTGAATTGGCGATAATTCATCTTGCAACAAAACAGGATCTGATAGAAAAAAATGGTTTTGCTGCATTGTTTCAGAAAGTGAGACCATGTCTTTCCCGCATGGCATTGTATGACCATGTCCAAACCATGTCTTTTTTTCTTGAACATAATTGGCAAGTCGGATAATCCAGCTAAAAACCCACTTTTTATTCGGATGATCTAAATCTTCAATGTTCCAATAACTCGGGAGACAAAAATAGAGCTCATTGTATTCTCTACCAGCCATTTTTTCTGGTACTGGCATCAGGTAGTTTGATAAGCCATTTGTCATCAGAATGGTCACAGGGCTTTTCAATTCCAAATCCAACATTAACAAAGGCATACTGTCATCTTCAGTTGAAAACAGAGATACTCGATGTTCCCCAAAACGATCTGAAAGCGCCTGATGTAAGGGCGTTGTTATAACTTGCAAGTTGTGTTTACTTCTTTTTAGTCCATTCTTCAATGGACTTTTTATTCATATCCACATAACTGTTGTCACCTTCTTTTTCAGCGGCAGCAATAGAAAGTTTTGCCGTTTCAATTGCTCCTTTGAAATCGCCCAATTCTGCTTGAATTTGAGATTTCAGACGAAGAAACCAGTATGCTTCAGGGCGCATTTGCACAGCCTTTGTTTCCCACTCCAATGCTTTCTTCAAATCTTTCTTTTCCTTAAAATAAAACTCTGCAGATGCATGATAATCATTTGCCGATGGCCCGCTCATTAATTTGTCAATGTTTACCTGCATTTTTGCAGCTGTTGGAACTGTAACATTTAATGTAGCTCTCGTTTTATCCCAAGAAAAATTGAGCTCGGCAGATTTAGTTGTAACACGATCCCAAGAAATTGTAAAGGTTTCAACAACATCGTTCAAAGCCGCTACTTTCGCAGAGGTGCGCAAAACAACTTTGCTTTCTTCCCATTTTTCAGGGGTGCCCCAATTCGAATAATCTGCATAGAAAATGATTTCCCAATTGTCGGCAGCCGGCTTAGTGAAAACCGCATAGGTTCCTGCTTTTAGCGTGTCTTTTCCAATTACAACAGCATCTGTCGAAGTAAATTTGGTGTTCTCATTTGCGCCTGTTCTCCACAATTCACCAAAAGGAACTACGTCACCGAATACTGCTCGGTTGTTCTTTGAAGGTCGATAATATTCAACTTTCAAATCTGTAAGCCCTACCTTTTGTTCAACTTTCGCCTGTGGACTTGCCATAGGTCTTTGCAGTTGCGAAAAAGATAGTGTTGAAATAAAGAGTGTAAAAAGAAGTACCGCGTGTTTTTTCATGATTTCAGTTTTTAAGCATTGTAAAAGTAACCATTCAAAGGGAGAATTGTTTATTTCAATTAATGTTTGATGACAGAAATGTGTTCTATTTTTCGGGGTTTAGTGTTTCGATCATTTTTTCCCAGAATTCCTCAGATGAAACCACACATCCTTGGTTCAACAATCGATGTACTTCCATTTCTCTTTCTCCTTGAATTGACTTACTTGTCTTAAAATAATTCAAGAGGCCCGCTTGATTCGATAGCGCAGTATGTATTGACTCTACAGTTGATAAATCGACGTTTTCGCCTGGTTTTGGCGAAACAGAGATTAAATGAATAATGTCTGTTCCTACATAAAACAGCATTAATGAATTTGTACTTCTAAACTCAAAATAACGAAGTTTTTCATACACTCGCTGCAACACCGTGTCACTAAATAAGCCTATTAATTCAATTGCTTTCTGAGGCTCTTCAGAGTTCATTTTTTCCCATTCCTCAGCATGAACACCATTAACGATTAGGAATTGTTTCAACTCATCCTCAAAATGCTCCAACTCATCATCTTCAAGCAATCGATACTTCATTCTTTTTTTGTGTAAAAATAGTGAACTCCTTTTTTGTTGAATCATGAATCAAATTAATGCATCTTTCAAAGATTGAAATATCGTATTTTTGAGGCGATGACACAGAAAAAAGGAATTGCCATTCTTGGTTCAACTGGTTCGATTGGCACGCAAGCACTTGAGGTAATAGCTGCCTACCCAGATTATTTTGATTTACAAGTAATTACAGCTGGAAGAAATGCTGATTTACTTATTGAGCAAGCGCTGAAATTTCAGCCAAATACTGTTGTTATTTCAGACGAAGAAAACTATTTAAAGGTTAAAGAAGCGCTGAAAAATGAGGCAATTCACGTGTATCGAGGTGAAGAAGCACTTTGTCAGGTAGTTGAATCTAATGACGTTCATACTGTTCTCACTGCACTTGTTGGTTATGCGGGTTTGAAGCCTACACTAAGCGCTATTCATGCTAAAAAAACGATTGCTTTGGCGAACAAGGAAACACTTGTTGTTGCTGGGGAACTTGTAACAAGATTGGCTCGCGAAAATGGCGTAAATATTTATCCTGTTGATTCAGAGCATTCGGCTATTTTTCAATGCTTAGTTGGCGAATTTCATAATAAAATTGAAAAAATTTATCTAACAGCATCGGGTGGTCCGTTCCGTGGATGGAGCGAAGAGCAGCTTAAAACTGTAAAAAAAGAACAAGCCTTAAAGCATCCTAATTGGTCAATGGGCGCCAAAATTACGATAGATTCTGCCACCCTTATGAACAAAGGATTAGAGGTAATAGAGGCAAAATGGTTGTTCAATTTAAAGCCGGAAGAAATCGATGTAATTGTGCATCCTCAGTCAATCGTTCACTCACTTGTGCAATTTCAAGATGGAAGCATGAAGGCACAAATGGGCTTGCCTGACATGAAATTACCCATTCAATTTGCCCTAACATTCCCTGATCGATTTCAAACAGATTTTCCTCGTTTCAATTTTATGGATTATCCCCAACTCACTTTTGAGAAACCAGATAGAGCCGTTTTTAAAAACTTAGATCTTGCTTTTAAAGCAATGGAAATGGGAGGAACAGCCGCGTGTATATTAAATGCTGCGAATGAGGTTTCTGTAGATGCTTTTTTGAAGGATCAAATTCAATTTCTTGAAATTGCAGAAATCAATGAAAAAACAATGTTGGGTTTGAACTTTGTTTCGAATCCGGCATACGAAGACTATGTAGAAAGTGACAGACAAGCTAGGGACTTTGCACAGTCTTTGGTAAAGAAATAATGTTCTGATTATGCCCTGTCTTTGACAAGTTCGATTACCGTAATTTCTGGTAAAATACCAACTCTACCAGGGAAACCCAAGAAACCAAATCCCCTGTTAACATATAAGAACTTCTCGTCTTTCTTATATAGGCCGGCCCATTGCGGATAAATATATTTTGATGGACTCCATTTAAAACCTGGGATTTCAATACCGAATTGCATGCCGTGTGTATGTCCCGATAAGGTAATGTGAACATGATGTTCGTGCTGCAATGTTACAGCCTCCCAATGCGAAGGGTCATGCGAAAGCAAGATTGTAAAATCGCCTTTGGAAATACCATCACTCGCTTTTGGTAGATCCCCATGTTTAACAAAACCTTTCTTTCCCCAATTTTCAACACCAATTAAAGCAATGGACTGACCATCTTTTTCGATGCGCACATGTTCGTTGAGCAATAAGCGAAACCCTAGCTCATTTTGAATTTGTTTAAGTCGGTCCAAATTTGCTTTCTTCGCAGCCTCAGATGGCCAAGGCAAATAATCACCATAATCATGATTACCCAAGATAGAGTATTTTCCAAATGGCGCCTTTAAGGATGAAAAATGATCCATCCAATCATCCATTTCATCGGCCTTGTTATTTACCAAGTCGCCAGTAAATACAAGTAGATCACTTTCTTGCGAATTAGCTAATTCAATACCCCTTCTAACAGCAATTGGGTCATCAAAACTTCCACTATGGATATCCGAAAGCTGCGTAATTGTAAAACCATCAAATGCTTCGGGCAAATCTCTAAAACGCAATTTCACTTTGTGAACAGTGAAATCATACTTGCCTTTTACAGCGCCATATATCATTCCAGCAAATGGAATCGCCGCTAAACCAAAGGCAATTTGACTGACAAACTTTCTTCTTTCAGGAAGGTAATTGATTGTTTTATGGTCGTTCAACCAATTGTTTAAAAATGCATAAATCCCAAAACCTATGCGACCAATGTCTTCCACAAAAAGAAAACTTATTATTACGAGTTTAGGAACCAATGAAATCATTAATGCCGCCAAAACCCAACCTACTTGTCTTCCCGGACCATTGGCGAATTTACCCGTGAAACTGTAATAAAAAATAACAGCCAAAATAAAGAGATCTATCCCCCAATACGTCCAATGAATTAAAGTGGAAGAATTGATGTTCCATTTAGAGGTGAGTGTCTTTAATCCATGGAAGGCATAAAAGTCGACCAGCAACCAAATTGAAATAGTGATAAGTACTCTATACAACATAATAAGTAAACAAAAATAAGCACCCTTTGTTGCTGCATCAATAAATAATCACAAATAAGATAAAAGCAATAAAAAAGCCGCTCTCGCGGCTTCTGCTAAATGTCATTTTTAAGGTCTTGCTTGTTATTATCGTAATAATTCACCAGCAGATGTTTCATAAGATATTCTCTGTACTTCTCTCTCGAGACTTTTGGAGTGTATAAATAACCTCTTCCAACAGACCTGTGCTTTATAAATTTTTTACGCTCAAGAATTCTTACAATCGTTGAGGTCGTATTGTACGCAGGTTTTGGATCGTTAAACAACTCCTGAATATCTTTGACTGCTGCCTTCTGAAGTTTCCACAATTTTAACATGACCGATTCTTCGGCTGGGGTCAGACGTTCCATAAAGCAATAGTTAAGTATTGCAAATTACGTCAAATTAGTGTCAAAATGACAAAAAGGCAAAAAATTAATATTACTTCATGCTGAGCTTCTTCTTCAAATCAGAAGATAAACCGTCTTTATGCAAATAGATATTAATTGTTTTGTACTTGAAATAATTCTCTGAAACGTATAGGAACCCCTTAGGGTAGTTACCTGTTCCCCAAGAGTTTTTAACCAAAAGGTAGCGGGTTCCATTTTGATCTTTGTATAAGCCAACTATGTGCATTCCGTGGTCATCAGTCGTCACTTTAGAGTCGTATCCTTTTTGGCGCAATTCAGGTGTAATTTCAAGTTCTTTTTGCGGTGTTACAAATGCATTTGATGATTTATCGGCTCCAGCATCAGAGAAATTCTTGTTATCGCGACCTTGTACATCAATGGTTGAAGGGTCCTGCGGTACAATTGCCAAACCATTACGGAAACTGAATCCTTTTTCAGAAACATCTGCTCCCCACGCTAAGGTGTAGCCATTTTTCAATGCATACTCACACGCATCAAAAAGATCCGTTAAACCAACATTGTAACTTTCTCCCCATGCCCAGTTATCTGGAATTTCGAGCATACATTTCTGATTCATTGGGTGATTTGTAAATGACGTCAAAGAAATATACTCATCCATATTCAATCCTATAGCTTTCGCATAGGCTTGTGGCGTGTATTTCTTTCCATTTAATTCAAACTCTTTGACATCAGCACCGAGGTAGGAGTCTAAAATACCGTTAATAGCACTCATCCAAGCAGTAGAAATTCCATCGCTTGAGCTTTGCATGCTGGTAAGCATTCCCTGAACTGCACCGTTTAGAACGGAAAAAAGCTCGCTATGATCATGTGTTTCACTGCCGTAATTCAATCCTTGGTATATTTTCTCAGGAACAATACCATAGTTTCTAATTACATATGGAATATCGTGGAAGGCTCCTCCTTCAGAAAAGTTGATTTTTCCATCCATTCGAATGTATTTTTGCGCTTTACTTTCATATGCTTTACGCACAACAAACATTTCAGATAAAACTTCTGGGTTTTTATTGCCTTTACGGATCAATTCAGATTCAAAAAATGACAAAGCTGAAAAACTCCAACATGTTCCTGTTTGTCCTTGACTTTGAACAGGTGTAGCATCTAGATGAGCAACTTTCGTAAACTGGTAATTACTTCCCTCTGCATTTTTTACCGGCTCCGAATAGCCAAAAGCCTGTGCTTTTAATTGAGAAAATGCAGCAAGAAATAGAATAGAAACAAGTATTCTTTTCATAGATTATAATTTAGAAATGTAAAGATAATAGGAATCGCGAAAGAGGTTTACTTTGTGGAAAAGATCCAACCTTTGATTCCTTTAGTATTCAGTTCATTCTGGCGATTTCTCAATTCATCATTCGAAGATGAACCGCCTGCACTTACTCTTTTTAATCCGTTTGAAACATCATAAACATATCCTTCAATCCCTTGAGCATGAAGTTGTGCCAACATATTTTCAACATTGCTGTCGCTGCCAAAACATCCTACAATTAATTGACAAGGAAGCTCGTTTTCAGGTCTTATAGTTGCCTGAGGAGTAACCATCTCTTCTGGCAATTCAATTGGAAATTTCAACCCAGCATCAAATTCGAATGTTCCTTTTTCTGAAACCTTGATATTTGGCTTTAGGTCTTCTAGATTCAAATTTTGAATTTCAGAATCCAATTTTTCTGCTTTGTATTTTCCCGGAGTTGTTTTATGAAAAGGATTAAAATCTTTTGCAGATATCATTCCTGATTGTAGAACATTTGTTTTAGCAGGAATCCAGTAAGAATAAAACGCTATTGGTAAAAAACAGGCTGCGGCAACATATTTCCAAGCATTAGAACGAGCTTTTAATGCTGGATGTTCTATTATTTTCGGTACAGATTTACTTAACTTATCCTCCTCAATCAATGTAACCGGCGCGTCTTCGACAGGCATAAAATGCACTTTACCCAATCCATAAGATTCAAGTAAAAGATTGAAAAAACGATCTTGTTCAAAACAGACATTTTTCTCTTGATCAAAATATAAAAACCCTACCCTGTCAATTGCTACGCGGGCACCGGTTTTCAGTTGATCATTCCAAGAATCAACAAGTTGATTAATTATTCCTGCCGCTGTCGTGTAATCAATTGAATTTTGAGAAGCAAATTCAGCCGTTAAAAGCCCATCATTATTAATGAGTTGGCGATTAAAAAGCAAAGCCTTTCCTGGGGGATGCATGATACCTTTATCGGGGTCGATAACTGCTGGAACTCGTTTTGCAACGAATCCACCAAAAGTGGGAACGATCACACAATTGTGACGTAGCAAAAGATTTCCAATAAGTTCTTCAACAGATACCATCGAACGAAGTTAGGCAAAATTGCATTTGTCTGCAAGTGGCGTTTTTAAAATGACGTATTTTAAAGCAGATTTAACACTTTCTGAACGTCTTCAGGCACATCAATATTCGGCGTCTCAATAGTTGTTTCTACCACTTTGATCGAATAACCATAATACAACCAGCGCAATTGCTCCAAAGACTCTGTTAATTCCAATGCCGTAGGTTCCAATGCCGTTAGCTCACTTAAAATGTCTGAGCGGTATGCATACAAGCCAATGTGCCTTAAATAGGGATAGGCAGAGAGTGGTTCTTGTTTTGCGTGATGAAAATTTGGAATTGGACTTCTACTAAAATAAATTGCTTCATCAGCATTATTGACAACTATTTTTATACGATTGGGATTTAAAAGGTCGTCCATTGAAACAGATTTATTTCCCAAGGTTGCAATTTGTGTATCCCTGTCTTCAAAAGCCTTTATTAATTGCTCCAATTGACGAAAATCAACCAAGGGCTCATCGCCCTGAATGTTTACAACAACATCCATTTGAGAATATGCACTAGCCACCTCTGCACAACGATCAGTGCCGCTTGGATGTGATTGACTTGTCATCATTGCTTTTCCACCGAATGACAAAACTACATCCAAAATACGTTGGTCGTCAGTTGCTACTATCACTTCTTCAAAAAGAGTGCAGCGTTTTGCTCCCTCATACGCCCTTTGAATCATGGATTTTCCTTTGAGGTCTATCAAAGGCTTACCAGGAAAACGTGATGAACCGTATCGAGCGGGAATTACTCCAAGAACTTTCATTAAAACTTCATTTGCACCTGCATCAAGAAAGATCGCGGAGGCTGAATATCGCCTGGTCTGGACGTGTATTCTGCATTTAATATGTTATTGACGATCAAACTTACACGGTAATTATCCGACGAAGGTAGCGCAATCCGTGCGTCAAAAACAAGTGCCCCCTTGTTGTATTTCTCACGGTATGCTTTTAATCCCGGTAGAATGTAAATTTCAGTTATACCTGGATCCAAATCTTCTTGAAACACTTTATCAATATTGACCATATTGCTATTATAACGCATTGAGAATCCCGCGCTGAATTTTTTGTAAGTGACCTCCACATCCGCTTTCGCCAAATGCTTGAATCGGTATTTTAACATATTACTCGTTGAATCAGTCATGTTTGCCAAATAAGACGGGTTATTATTCAATGTAATTGGATTCATATATGTGTAACCCAATAATGAAACTATTTGGAAATTGCCAATACTTCCTGTGCTATTGAATGAGAATTCAATACCAGAAATTCTTGCTCTTTCAGCATTTTGTGCCTGGAAACCAATGTAATTTTGAAAGTTTTGAGAAGTCAGGATAACAGAATCTGGCTTATACAAGCCAAATGTAAATTCCATCATGTTGCTGTATTCGTTGACAAATCCGGCAACATCTAACATTCCTTTCCACTCACCAATTTTAACTCCTTGCTTAATTCCAATTTCTGCTGCCCAACCAACTTCTGGACGAAGATTGGCATTTGGGAAAATGTTGAGAGAACCAACACTCGTTTGAGTATAGCGCTCAGCAACAGAAGGGTATCTGATTCCTTGGCCAAATGATGCTCTTAAATGGGTATATTTCATTAGTTCATAATGAGCTCCCAAGCGCAAGATAGGATATACTGGAATTTTTGCCAAGCTATTTGTATCGTTACCATAGGAGAAATCAGAATCACCTGTTCGGCCATCCATTATGAAATGTTCCAAACGCAAACCACCTGTCACATCAAGCTTGTTGATCTTCCTTTCGAACTGGCTATACATCGAAAAATTGTTTGAATTGTGATTGCCGAAAAGGCTAGAATTAACCGTGTTGTAAATGTTGGAAGCGCCTGCAGTCACAGTTGTTCCCCCCGAAAATTTGCGCTGGAACTGATAGTCTGTAAAATAAATCGTGGCGCCGTTACTTTGGCTGGTATTCGTAAGATTTTCGTTGTTCGCAAAATAAATGCGTGTTTTAAGAGAATGTTTGTTGTTCTTTTTATCCGTAAATTTTAAATAGGGATCAATGAATAATCGCTGTCCAAAATTATACGTCAATGTCGAAGCAGCATTACTGGTATCCGCTCCGCCGCTAGGGGTATAACCAAGCGTATCACTCTGCCAGATAAGAAAGTTTCCTGTTTTTTGCATTTGATAATTGTACCCAATACCCGCTTTTAGTCGAGATAAATTGTTAAAACGGAAATAAACGGTTCCGCTAACACGTCCTCTTGCTTCTGTTTCTCCTTGACGGTATCCATCGTTTCTGAAAAAAGTTGTGGAGAGCGTGTAACCCGTTTGTTTGAACATTTGGCCACGATAAATCTCGACTTGTTGATTCATCGGGTTGGTATTCCACCAACGTAAAGATGCCCTTTTTGGATCACCATATACACCCGTCTGAATCTTTACTTTTGTTTCAGCCTTAAGCCCTGGTTCTTTCTCTGTTAATGCAATCACTCCGTTTAAAGCGCCACTTCCATACAAAACAGAAGATGCACCCTTCATAATTTCAATTTGAGCTGCTTGTTCCATTGGTATTGCATTCCACTGCGTGTCACCCGCGTATCCTGACAATAAAGGCATGCCATTCCATAGTAATAACACACGGCTCCCTGTTCCATAAGCAAAGCCTGAACCACCCCGGATACTCACTTGGCCATCCATGGTGTAAACACCGGGGCTCTGATCTACTGCTTGTTCAAGATCTGTAATTCCCTTGTTATCAATTAATGTTGGCTTTATAATTTCCATTGATACTGCTACATCTTCAACACGCTGCTGTCTTCGGCCAGCAGACACGACTACTGCAGATATTGTTTTAACGGGCACATCCATTGAGATATTTACTTCTCCCGCTGCATTGACGATCGTGGTATCATTTAAAAAAGATGCCATCGAAGTGACAAGCGTCACAGGAAAACTTGTGGCGTTTATTTTGAAAACTCCATCAACATCTGTGATTGCTTTTTCACCATTGGATGCTATTATTTTTGCGCCCACAACAGGCTCTTTATCATCGCTTTGAATAACCTTCCCGGTAATTTGACTAGTAGCAATAAATGGAAGGAAAAATAATAGAAGTACAGTTATTTTCATAAACAGCATGGTTTAAAGTAGTTTTAGCTTAATTGCTAAAATACCAATTTTGATGAATAATCAATCAAAAAATAAAGCATGGGCTAAATTTCAGCCTGAAGCTGAAGTAAAAAAGTTCGTGGCGGCTGAATATCCGCTGGTCGTGATGTGTATTCTTGATTCAACACATTATTTACCAAAAACGCCAAGCGCATTTTATCCTTTAATTTAAAGGCGGCACGAATATCAAAAACCAAAGAACCTTGGTTGAATTTCTGACGGTAAGAAGATAGGCCTGGCAAAACATAAAGTTCATTGTTTGTTGGGTCTAAATCTGAAAGAAAAACATTGTCAATATTCGTCATAAAACTATTGTACCTAGAAGAAACACCAAAACTGTATTTTTTATAATTGATCTCAACATCCGCTTTAGCAAGGTGCTTGAATCTATATTTCAACATGTTTGAACCAGAATCAGAAAACTGAGTGGTGTATTTAGGATTGTTATTAAGACTAATAGGGGACATATATGTGTAGCCTAGCAACGAAACAATTTCAACATTTTTTATTTTACCTGAGCTGTTGAAAGAAAACTCCACCCCTGTAATTTTGGCTTTTTCAGCATTCTGTGCCTGAAATCCGATCCAACTAGAAAGGTTTGCAGCTGTAATGACCACCGTGTCCGGGTTATATAAGCCATAGGTGTATTCAATCATGTTGCTGTACTTGTTGATAAAGCCAGCCACGTCTATCATACCCTTCCAATCTCCGAGAGGAACAATTTGTTTAATACCCAATTCCGATGCCCAGCCCACTTCTGGTCTCAAACTTGGGTTTGGAAAAATAACTACCCCACCATTAGATGTAGCAGCAAATCGCTCTGCAACTGAAGGAAACCTTATTCCTTGACCAAATGATGCTCTTAAATGAGTTAGTTTGTTTACCGCATAGTGCACCCCTGCTCTGAGAATTGGATAAACCGGCAGTTTTGACATAGCAGCTGTATCATTTCCAAAATAGAAATCTGAGTCTCCTCTTTTCCCATCCATCTCAAAATATTCAGCTCTTGATCCAACCGTAAAATCAATGTCGTTCCACTTTTTTTCATATTGGACATAGACCGCAGCATTATTCGAGGTGTGGTCGCCAAAGACTGGACTAATAATTTGATTGGCAGAAACAGTTGTTCCTGCAGTAAGCATTGATTTTCTAGCAAATTGCTTCTGAAACTGATAATTTGCATAATACATCGCTGCTTTGGAAGAAGCAAAAATATTGGTTAAATCTCCTGTCGTTACAAGATAATACCTCGTTTTTAGTTCGTGTTTGTTATTAAATCGATCTGTATATTTTAAATAAGGATCAACATTTACCCGGATAGATTTTTGATAGCTCAATGTACTACCCATTCCCTGCGCTATGTATCCCAAAGAATCATTTTCCCAAAGTATGAAATTGCCTGTGTATTGGTATTGTCCACTGTAAAACAACCCTAATTTTAAATTACGAGACGGCTTAAAATACAATGAACCACTTAGCCTTGCTCTGTCTTCAAGAGCTCCTTTTTTATACCCTTCATTCTTAAATCCATTTACACCAATGGTGTATCCAAATCGATCAAAAGACTTTCCGTTGAACACATCAATAGCATGGTACATTGGGTTGCGCGTCCACCACTTTAAGGATGACCTCTTTGGATCGCCATAAACTGCAGTCATTGCACGCACATTTAATTCACCCTTGGTTGAAGGTTCTTTTTCGATCATTGAAATAATACCATTAAGTGCACCACTACCATAAAGTACAGAAGAGGCTCCTTTAATTATTTCAATTTGAGATGCATTTTCCATTGGGACGCTATTCCATTTTACGTCCCCAACATCAGGTGATAACATTGGTATTCCATTCCAAATGAGTAAAACACGGCTTCCGGCGCCATAGGCGTATCCTCCGCCACCACGAATACTTACCTGACCATCCATTGCAAAGACCCCAGGACTCTGATTCACGGCCTGATCCAAACTTGTAAGCGCTTTATTGTTGATCAATGCTGGCTTTAAGATTTCCATGGAAATTGCAACATCCTCCACCTTTTGTCTTCTCCTGCCTGCCGAGACTACTACCGCTTCTATTGTTTTTAATTCACCTCCTAAATAAATAATTATTTCGGCTACGGAAGAGGTTACAATTGTTGTGTCATTCGGAAGACCTTTAAAGCTCGTGATTAATGTTGCGGGGAAACGATCAATATAGAGTGAACATTTTCCTTCAACATCGGTTGTTACTTCTTTTCCCGCGTTGTTTGAAATGATTGCATTTTCAATGGGAAGGCCTGACTCTCGATTGACAACTTTCCCAATAATTTGGCTCAGTAGCTGAGAACAAAGCAGAACATTAATTAAAAAAAGTAGCAGGTATTTCATGGGGTTTCTAAGTAGTTACACAAAAATAGAATTTTAGTTGAATTAAACCATTTTCATATCAAAATCGATTGATGAAATGTACTTTTTTCGTATCTTCAATAGAAACCTTTAACCTGAATCAACTTGAATTACACTGAACAACACTTCCGCTTGGGTCTATCTTTTTTACAAGGAATTGGACCTAAAAAAGCCGCACTACTCGTTTCAAAAGCTGGGAGTCCCGAAGCAGTTTTCCAGGAGTCTATTTTGTACCTGCACCAACAAACCACTATCAGTAAAAGCGTTTTAAAACAAATGAACAGAACTGCGGCACTTGAAAAAGCAGATAAGGAACTTGAATTCATCTCACGAAATCAAATTAGAATGCACTTCTACCTGGACAAAGATTATCCCAGAAGACTTCGACAATGCGTTGATGCGCCCATCGTTTTGTTTGGCAAAGGAAATTATGAAATCAACGGTACAAAGACCGTTGCAATTGTTGGAACCAGGGCAGCAACAAGTTATGGAAAACGTATTTGCGAAGAATTAATTGAGCGTTTTGAAGATCAAGAAATTCAAGTAATAAGCGGAATGGCTTATGGAATAGATATCTGCGCGCATCAACTTTGCGTAAAGAAGAATATCAGTACCATTGGTGTTTTGGGACATGGTCTAGACAGAATATATCCTTATGTCCATCGAAAAACAGCTGATCAAATGATAGAAAATGGTGGATTATTAACGGAGTTTCTTCCCGGAACCAAGCCTGATCGAGAAAATTTTCCGATGAGAAACAGAATTGTGGCTGGAATGACTGACGCCACCATTGTTGTTGAAAGTAAACTTTCAGGTGGGTCACTAATCACTGCAGATTTAGCCAATGATTATAATCGAGATGTCTTTGCTTTTCCTGGAAACATTGGTCAAGAACAATCAGAGGGGTGCAATTCGCTAATCAAAACGAATAAAGCACATTTAGTAATGAGTGGTCAGGATTTTTTGACACAAATGAATTGGACCAACAATGTTAATTCAGCTAAGCAACAGAAGATTTGCCTCGAATTAACACAGGATGAAAAAGTAATTTTTGATTTATTATCAGAAACGGAGAAAGAACATATTGATGTGCTTTCTATCAAAAGTGGCAAACCTTCTTCAAAAGTCAATGTTTTGTTGTTTCAACTCGAAATGAAAAATGCCATTGATTCACTGCCGGGGAAGCTCTACCGTTTAAAGAAATAAAAAGGGGAGACATATTATGCCTCCCCAGTATCTATTCTCTAAAATTACTCTTAACGTCTAATTCCAGCCTTGAGCAATCTTCTGTTGTCGATAACATCTGCTTTTTTCTTCAAAGCACTGATTACTTGTCCTTGCAGACTGCCTTTCAATGATGCAAACAACTGATCTTTTTCAACATTGTAATTGGCTGCTGTCGGTGCTTTCGTTGTTTTATCAATACGAATAACATAAACACCCATTTTACCTTTTAGAGGCAACGTTCTTTGACCATCTTTCAAACCTGAAAACAAAGCCCCAACTACTTCCGGTTCGAAGCCCGCACCTGTAATTTGCGGATTTCCAAAAGTCACTTCCGCTTTCATCACCTCAGAGTTTGCGCGCTTAGCCATTGCATTCAGATTCTTGTCTTTCAACAACTGGTTTGTAAATCGCTTCGCTTTTTTCTCTTCAATTAACTCTTTTTTCATTGTCATTTCAGCATCTTCAAAAGTTGGAACTCCTTTCGCTTTGATAGACGAAACGATTGCAATGATATAACGGTCCTTGTCTTTGATCGGAGCAGTTGTTAAATCTCCAACCATTGACTCTTCTGAGAACGCCAACTTAAGAATTTTATCCTCTGCAAACGTTGTGTTGAAGCCATATAATTTCGGTGCTTCATCCTGAATGCTAACTGGACGAACGAAGTACCCTGCTTGTTGTGCAATCGTGTCAAAAAGCTCCAACTTAGCTTTGATATCTGACTTCTTAGAAATCTTCGCTTCCAATTTATAAAGAAGATTATATACTTCACTTTCTTTGCGATCTATCGTTTCTTGACTCGCTTTAAACGTTTTGGCAACAGAAGCTAGTAATGGGAAATTTGTAGCGTCACGCTCCAACACTTCAATAATGTGAATACCATACATTGTTTTCACCGTACCAATAGAACCAACTGGTTTTGTAGCGCAGAATGAAGCAAATTCAGGTACCATATCAACCTCGATGAAGTTGTCAATTAATCCACCCTGAGGGACTGAACCTTTATCATCACTAAACTTGGTTACAAACTCAGCAAAATTGTCTTTGTTTATCAATTTCACCAAACTATCAGCAGTCTTTTGTTTTTGATCAATAATTTTCTTGTCTTTTGATTGATTTGTCGACAACAAAATGTGTCTTGCTTTCATTCTTGATGGTGTGAATCCAAGAACTTTAGAAATCACCACATTTCCTTGATTGTCATATGGGCCAACAATCTGTCCAACTTTGGCTGTATTGAAAATAGTATCCAAATACTTAGGATAAGATTGCAATTTTTGTGCTTTTTCATTTCCTTCAGGCACTGCCGTAGCAAACTTCAAGGAAGAATAGAATTTTATATCACTGTTTTTAAGTACGTAAAGAGAGTCTTCTGTGGTTGCAGCAAATCCTGCCTTTAACTCAGCCATTGTACGATTGAATTTAGCAGAATCCGATTTTGAAGGATTGATTACTACATCAAAATACTTTACTTCGCGACTAGCAGATCTGTTTTCGTATTTTTTGTCTTTTTTGTGCTCCTCGTAATACGATTTTAATTCTGAATCTGAAATCTTGATATCATCATCCAAAATCTCAGAATAACGACGCACTACGAACGATGCGCTCTTTACTTCTTTTTGAGCAAAGTACTCTTCTTCAGCTTCCAGTTTTGTAACGTACAATCCTTGTCCAACCAATTCGAAATACTTCTCTTGCTTTCTACGATCGATGTAATATTTTTTGTTGTCTTCCCATTGCTTCTGAACTTTTGGATCACTTGATGTTTCCATTTCATCAATTCTCTTTTCAAGCATTTTTGCGTTGAACTGACCTGTTAATGAATCTGTAAAGCCTTGCGCTAACTCAGGCAACACTGCAAAACCATCTGTTCCATACAGGTAAGCGTCAAATTCTGCTTCGCTCACATCAATTCCCAATTCGGCAAATTCCTTGTCAAAAATTGTTGTTTCCACAATGTAGTTCCAAGCTTTGTCCGCTGAGGCATCTTGGTCTTTCTGCGTGTATTCACGTTGCTGCTGTTGAAACTGCATTCTATCCTGCTCCTGGAATTTTCCAATTGCTTCTTCGAATTTTGCGTATTCTACTTTTTCACCATAAACAGTACCGTATCCATATTGGTCTTCTGACCCTTGGGTCATCTTTCTCCAGTCACCAAGAATGAAGGCAAATAAAGCGATACCGATTAGAACTACTAAAAGCCCTGATTTTTCACGAATTTTTCCTATTAAAGCCATTTAATTTTCTTTAAGGGTGCGAATATAACGAGTTGATTTGATTTTTGAAAATTATCAAATGATTAAGGCGTCTGTTTTTCAACAAAAAAGACCACGTTATGAACGCAGTCTTTCATAAAAAAATTAAAATAGGCATTTATTTTCCTCCTTCACCCTCCTTTTTAGGTGGATCTTCTTGCTTTTGTTCTTCTTGTTTATTTTCATTCTCGGACGGGTTTTTTGGGTCGACATTCTGCGGAGTTGGTTCAGTTATTTTTCCCGCGCCTGCTTTACCCGCATTCTTTGTTCCTCCATTTGTGTTTCCTGATCCAGAATTGGTATTTGTGTCGTTTCCAGTTCCAGTTGTTCCAGTTGAAGTTGATCCGCTTCCTGGTCGGCCTGCGCCTGTGCCAAGAGAACTGCCATTTGAAGTGCCTTCTGTATTTGTCGTTCCGGTACCTGAGGGCCTGCCTAGTCCGCCCCCAGAGTTTATTGTACCAGTGCCTGTGTTTCCACCGCCTGAATTGTTACTCTGAGTGCACTCGCCAAGGACAGCGCCAAGGGCTTGATAAGATGGCCAGGCAGATGCCGGTATCTCCATTGTTTGAGCAGCCGTTGCCCCTTGTTGTTTGTAGCAGATTTTTATTTTTTGCTCTTCTAGTTGATAATTTACAATTATTGTTTCTGTGTCCGTTCCGCATGCATTGCTCACTGAAATAACAATGGTGTTCGCGCCTTGTATAAGTGGAAGATTCATCACCAATATTCCAGTTGCTGGATTGTATCCTGTGACATTAAAACTTCTGTTGTTTATTGTGACCGTTGGTTGCTGACCTGTAGCATTTTGAACTTGTAAATTCAATTCAACAGTGCCTTTTGAAACAGTCCCACCGTTTATCGGACTAACAACATTAATGACGGGAGGAACACAATTATCATACGTCAATAAAACTGTTTTCGAATCGGTCCCACAAGAATTGTTCGCTTTCAAAACAAACGTGTTTAAGCCTGGCGTCAAATTAACATTGGTAGAAAACGCACCGTTATTCACAACCACATTTGACAAGGCAGCACCATTCTGGGTAATTTGCAATTGCTGTCCGTTTGAAATATTCGAAGCGTTTCCAGAAAGTGTGTAAGCAGCTTGGGTAACTGTTAAACCACTATTTGCCGGACTTGAAATTGACAAAACTGGAGGTTTACAATTGTCGTAATTCACTGTTATCGTTTCTGTATCTGAACCACATGCATTTGTTACAGAAATTACAATTGTGTTTTGTCCAGGAACTAGTGGAACATTCATTTGAAGGCTCCCAGTTGATGGATTATATCCGCTGATGTTGTAACTTCTCGTGTTTATTGTAATTGTTGGCGATTGTCCAGTAGCATTTTGAATGGTCGCAGTCAAATCAATACTGCCACTTGAAACGGTTGAACCATTCGTTGGCGCGCTCACGGTAATTACAGGAGGAATGCAACTAGTGTAATTTATAAGTACAGTCTCCGCATCCGTGCCACAACTGTTTGTTCCGGCAATTACAAATGTATTCGCGCCTGCAGCTAAATTAACATTGGCGGAAACCATACCATTTGACGCATTGAAACTTACATTGGATACTGTTGTTCCGTTTAATTTTAAAGAGACTTCTTGCGCTGACGTAATATTTGTTGCTGTGGCCTTAAAAGTATATGCCGCAGAAGTTACAGAAAGTCCTGAAGAGGCTGGTGAAATCAATGCAATTACCGGCGCAACACAGTTTTGATAATTAACTGTAATTGTTTCCGAATCATTGCCACAATTGTTTGTTGCGGTTATAACAAATGTGTTTAACCCAGGCAGAAGCGTTAAGGAGCTTTGAAGTGTTCCGTTTGCAGCGTTATATCCAAAATTTGTAATGCTTCGATTGTTTTGCGTGATGCTGATTCCCTGATTTGTTGTGTTGGAAATTGTCGCAGAAAGTGTAAATGCGGGGCTCGCGACAGTTGTTCCAGATGTTGTAGGGTTCAACATAGAGATAACCGGAGGAATGCAATTTTGATAAATCACATTAAACGATTCTACATCCGTTCCACAGTCGTTTGTGACGGTAATAACAAATGCATTGCTCCCTGGATTCAATGCTACATTTGCACTTAAAATGCTTGTTGCAGCATTGAATGTAAATCCAGGTACAACTTGATTGTTTTGTGTGAATTTTATTTCTTGCGCTGATGTTACATTTTCAAGTTTCGCGGAGACTGAATACTGAGATTGACTAACCGTTGGCTGTGTACCACTCGGAACGATCATGCTAATAGATGGCGCTTTGCATTGCTGATAATTAACTTCAAATTTTTTGGTAACAGAGCCACAACTATTAGTTGCCGTTATTACAAAAGTGTTGATGCCTGGAGTCAAAACAACTGTTCCACTCAAATTACCATTTGTTGAATTGAACCCAAAGGTTGTAAAACTCCTGCTGTTCATTGTGACCGCAACACCTTGTTGGTTGGCTACTTGCTGCACATTTGCGCTGAAAGTAAAATTAGCGTTGCTAACCGTCATTGATTCAGAGGAAGGAACAATTGTCTGAATAACTGGAAGTGTGCATTTTTGATAGCTTATATCGATTGTCTTTGCTTCCGTTCCACATGCATTTGAAACCGTAATCTCAAACGTATTCACACCCTCGTTAAGGATAACATTGCTTTCAAATCGCTCATTTTTGGGATTGTACGTGTAATTCAGATTGTTCACGTCATTTACCTTGTAAACAATATTCTGTCTGCCACCCGCATTAGGAATTGAGGCGATTACAGTGTAATTGATTGCGTTTACGGTTTGGCCCGCTCCGCTTGGCTGTATAAAATTAATTGATGGTGGAATACACGGTGGGGTTGGTGTTACTTCACTCGAAGACGTGGTGGAAGTTGGGCTGTCTTCTCGATGATGGGACTTAAATCTAAAATTGATAAAACCAGAGGTGTAGTGATAAATATCTTGTTTGTATTTGCTGGCTTTCACAACTCCATCAAAATCATCCAGTCCGGTGAAAGTGCTTTTATGCTCAAGTCCAATCGTTACATTCGGCGCGACTTGATACCCTATTCCAAACCCTAAACTTGGCATTACGTTTACACGAAATGTGTTTTTGTTACTGCCATCCAAAGCGGTTTCATAGACTTGGTCCATTAGCGCACTAAGAGCAGGTTTGCTAACATCGTTTACGTCATAATTATAAATACCCCCGAGTGTATCATTTGCATATAAATCTCCAAAAGTCTGGTGCCACGTCAAACCTATTCCTCCAAAAACATAAGGATCCCAGCGTGTGCGCTCTCTTAGACCATTTGCGTGTAAAACCAACTCCAGTGAAAGGCGGTGTACTTGAGCTTGGAAATTGTTTACAGAAAACCCCAAGGAATCCATGTAGGGTTTTGCTGCAATGCCTGTAAAGCCTGCTGAATCAGTTGTAGAGTAATCTTGTCCGTACCAATATCCTTGCAGGTAACGCCCTCTTAAATCAAAGGATAGCCTTCTTCCATAATCGTAGTTAAATGAGCGTCCAAGGGTCAATCCCCATCCAGCAGCCGTTTTGTACTTTACATCTGTTGTGCTCCAGGTTCCGCCTACATTAAAGCCAAGTTGCCACTTCGATTGTGTTTCATAACTGACAAATTGAGCCCTCAACAGACCTGAAATTGAAAGAAAGAAAATGGATAGTGTAATAATTCGTTTCATGATCACATATTTGAGCCGCCCCAAACGAATTCTGTGCCAAACTGTTTGAGAGCATTGTTAAAAAGCAAAATAAAGCTATGCATTTTATGCTTCAAGTTGTACAGATTGAATTAATTTTATCGGAAATACAGGCTTTTTATACATGAAATTGAGGGTTGTTATTTATATGTTAATGTCGTTTTTTGCCTGCTTTATCTATGGACAAGAGGCATACAACACCTGCACTAACGCCTTAGAATTATGTCCTCTTCAAGTGTATACCGTAAACAATGTTGGCGCAAATAAAACGCTGTGCACGAATTGCGAAGACGATTTTAATTTCTGTTTCACAGCAAATAATACGATTTGGTTCAAGTTTACAACGAACACTGTTGGCGGAAACGTCTCTGTAGCCTTCAATAATCTTATTTTTCAAAATAGTCCCGGACAAGGAATAGCATTGCAAGCAACACTTATAGAAGCAACTGTTCCATGTCAATCCGACACCTATACAGCAATAGGAAATTGCGAGTCAAACGGGCTAGCAAATTTTACATTAAACGCTTCTGGATTGTTGGCAAACACCACGTATTACATTGTTGTGTCGGGTGATTTGGGTGGCAATGGAGGCACTTCTCCTGCGGAATGTACATTTGATGTTTCTGCGACGGGACCGGCGGTAGATCGTTCGTCAGCTGGAGTTGTTATTGATGGATCCGTTACCAGTGTCTGCATTAATCAAGCATTTACTGCGAATGCCATTATTTATGATTGTCCGGATAATAGTCCTTTCAATTGGTTTGTAAATGGTGTTTTGGTCGCTGTCACCACCGATCATTTTTACTCATCAAGCGCTATTCAGGATGGGGACATTATTTCCGTGGAAACCAACTGTTATGCTCAATGTTCTCAATTTGTTACTGCTGCATCTAACCCTATTTCCGTCTATTCTTTTCCGCTGAATGCTGGGGTTGATCAAGTGATTGAACAAGGTGCCACGACACAGTTACTTGGAAGCACAACTGCCACCACTTACGAATGGACACCAAGCTACAACATAAGCGACACACTAAGTCTGATGCCATTTGTTCATCCTGAGGAAACAACGGTTTATACACTAACAGCAACGCAAAATGGCTGTACTCAATATGATTATGTAACCATTTCAATTGATGACCCTCTCATTATTCCCACCACTTTTTCTCCGAACGAAGATGGTATAAATGATACCTGGGAAATAGGGGGCGTCGAGAAATATCCGAATTGTTTTGTGCAAATTTTTAACCGTTGGGGACAAGAAATTTTTCAATCTACGGGTTACACGGATAAAAAAGCATGGGACGGAACAATAAACGATAAGGACGCCGCTGAAGGTGTCTATTTCTACATTGTTAAGTTGCGTGATGAAGAGAAAAAAGAATTTAAAGGGAGCATAACACTGATCAGATGAAACCCTTTTCCTACATAGCGTTGATCGTGTTTTTGACGGGGAAAGTATGGTCACAGCAATTGCCGCAATATTCGCAATGGGCCTTCCATCAATTTTCAATGAATCCTGCACACGCCGGCATTAAATCATGTATTGATATTCACACTCTTTTTCGATCTCAATGGATTGGTTTCGAGGGCGCTCCCAAAAGTGGATTCCTATCGCTGAGTGCTCCGCTCAGGTCGAAAAGAAAGGAGTTTTTAAGTGCCCGACACGGTATTGGTATGCGTGTGGAAAATGATCAAATTGGACAATTTAAAACCAATCGTTTCAACGTCGCATATGCCGGACACTTCAATTTCTCTCCCGACAATCGTCTTTCATTGGGATTATATGGAGGAATTATTCAAACGGGTTATAATCCTAGCGGCAGCGTTACTTTAAAACCAGATCCTCAAATTGCAAAAGAAGCCAACTTTGTCTCTCCCGACGCCTCTTTTGGAGCCTGGTGGAACGGGAAAAATTATTATTTCGGATTTGTTTTGCAAAATCTATTGAATTACAAATGGGCGCAACTTGGTTATGGATCTTATTACAGGAGGCATGCTCTTTTTAACGCCAGCTATCGCATGCGCATCAATGACCAAATCACCTTGTTTCCCTCGGCGCTTATAAAAATTCCTTCAAAAGGTCCTTTGGCAATTGATTTACAAACCACTGTGGACATTCGCAATATGTTTGACATTGGGCTTGGTTATCGTAATTCAGATGCCCTCATCTTTTTTGCAGGTTATAAATTCAATCACAAGTTTTCGATCATGTATTCATTTGATCTCACGACATCGCCACTCAAAAATTACAGCAGCAATACCCACGAAATCTCCATTAGTTTCAATGCTTGTCGAGCAGAAAAAACTGCATCTGTGAGTTGCCCACTTTTCGAATAGTTTTCGTTATTCAAAAACCCTTGTTTATAAATCATTGAATCGCCTTTATTGTGCGTTCTTATCTTCAAGATATTTGTTAAAAAGCGAATGTTATGCGTAAGACCCTTCTTTTTACCTCACTTCTTGCACTCGGTGCTTGTGTACCAGCAAAAAAATACAATGACCTTTTAGAAAGAGAAAAGAAATGCAGTGAAGAACTTGAAGCATTTAAAAGAAGCTCACTGGATTTTGAGGGAAAGGCAAAAGATTTTGAAGCACGCTACAACGTGTTGACCAAAGAAGTCAGTGGCCTGAAAAGTGATACAAGCAAGTTGGGGACACAATTCCGCATTCTCCAAATACAATACGATAAAATGGCTCAGCAAAACGAGTCCTTGGAACAAGCATTTGATCGCTTGAAGGCCTCTGGAGCAAAAGAAACCGCCACTTTACAGTCTGAGTTAGAAGCCAAAAACATTGAGCTTCAGCGCAAAGAAGATGCATTGATTACACTTGAGGCGGAATTAAAAACCAAACAACAATTACTTTCTGAACGCGAACAACGTGTGAATGAACTTGAAGAAGCCATTCAACGGAAAGATGAAGCCACACAGCAACTTAAAGCGAAAGTGGCTGCTGCCTTGCGCGGATTTGAAAGTCAAGGATTATCTGTGGTTCAAAAGAACGGAAAAATCTATGTGAGCATGGAGGCAAAATTATTGTTTGCTTCAGGAAGCACGGCTGTTGAACCCAATGGAAAAAAGGCATTGATCGAATTGGCCAAAGTGCTTGAAAATGAAAAAGAATTGGAAATTATTGTAGAAGGTCACACCGATACAGACAAACTAGTAAGCCCGACGCATCCAACTTCAAACTGGGAGTTATCTGTTTTGAGAGCGACTTCTGTCGTTGATATTTTCTTGACCAATTCTAAAATGAATCCTTCACAATTAATGGCTGGAGGTCGATCTGAATTTCACCCGGTTGACCCTAAAGACAAATCCAAAAATCGCCGCATCGAAATAATTATTTCGCCGGATCTTAATGAATTGTTTGAGATTATTTCAAATTAAGCTTTCAGAAGGAACTAAAATGCCTGTTGGACGGGCGTGACGTAAAAGAAATGCCCTTTATCAACAAAAAAGCAGGCACATAAAGTACCTGCTTTCCGTTTCTGTTTCAAGATTTGATACCTTTCAGTATTGATTCTTCAAACTTCATCTTTCTTAATCGATATCGAAATATAAGTAACTGCTTTTTACAGCCAGCTTCGGATTTGACAATTTAAACTCACCTTTTAAAGTGGCTATTTCTGCTTCAATCAGTCATGCCGGTTGCCCTTGCATGATTCAGGTTGCCCTGTCTTTGAGCACAAAAACAACTGTTTCTGTACTTATACTCTATTTCAATCTTTCTTTTGTCCACGGCTATTCACCGTACTTCGAACAAGATGATGTAAACATCACCTTGCTTGATCCTTTCAGGAATTTCACCCGAAAAGATAGAAGCTCTCACTTCCTTTGTGTTTGCCAGTTTCAAAGACCTATTACAATCCTTTATCTCTGACCTAACCAATACTGAAAGAACGACTTCATCAACTAAGACATTACAAAGATAGGTGCGGATATCCCCGGCTCCATTAATGTGCATCAATAGGATTGTTGATCTTCATCAAAATAATCCTTCTTCATCAATTGGAATAATCCAACAGCACACCAAAAGTCCCAATTGTAAAATCAAGTTTATCCATGAATTTGTAAGCTTTTATTTAAATGAAAGTGCTTTGGAATTAAAGTTAGTTCAAGCAAATAACAAGAAATCCCTACCTTTAAGGCATGAGTCACGTTTCGGCTGCATTGCAATTAAAAATCAAAACATTACCCGAAAAGCCTGGTGTTTATCAATATTTTGACGCCCGAGGCACCATTATTTATGTTGGAAAAGCAAAGAATTTAAAGAAGCGTGTATCCTCCTATTTCAATAAAACACAAGACAATTATAAAACATCCGTTCTTGTTCGAAAAATTGTCAATATTGAATACATCGTTGTCAATACCGAACTGGATGCACTGCTCCTTGAAAACAACCTCATCAAATCGTATCAGCCCCGTTACAATATTCAACTCAAAGACGATAAAACATATCCTTGGATTTGCGTTAAAAACGAAGCTTTTCCAAGAGTGTTTTCGACGCGACAACTGATCAAAGACGGTTCAAAGTATTTTGGTCCCTACCCTAGCGGTAAAGTCATGCAAACATTGCTGGCGCTCATCAAAGAACTTTACCTTTTACGAACATGTCACCTCGATCTTTCGAAGCAAAAAATAGAGGAAAAGAAATACAAAGTTTGCCTTGAATACCACATTGGAAACTGCAGAGGTGGCTGCGTTGGCCATGAAAAACAAGAAGACTATGAAGAGCAGATTGTCCAAATAGAACAACTGTTAAAAGGAAATATTGGTTCGGTGATTGGTTTTCTAAAGCAACGCATGCAGCAGCACGCCGAAAAGTTGGAGTACGAGCAAGCACAGCAATTAAAAGAAAAAATAGACACGCTGGAAAGCTATCGCGCGAAGTCGACAATTGTCTCGCCGTCAATTCATGAAGTTGATGTTTGCACGTTAATCAATGAGCCCGAAAGTGCTTTTGTAAATTATCTCAGCATACACAATGGTGCTATTATTCATGCCTATACTGCTGAAGTTAAAAAGAAGCTCAATGAAACAAGTGATGAAGTACTTAGCTATGTCATTCCTGAATTGCGCGAGCGCTTTGAAAGTCAGTCAAAAGAAATAATACTAAGCGAACCTGTTGGGTTTGCTTTGGAAGGCATCAAGTTTTTTGTTCCGCAGCGCGGTGACAAAAAAGAATTGATTGATTTATCATTGAGAAATGCCAAGTTTTACAAGCTTGAAAAACAAAAGCAAGAAAAAATAGTTGATCCCGAAAAGCACACGAACCGCATTCTAGGGCAAATTAAAACAGATTTCCGACTAAAAGAAATCCCGCTGCACATTGAGTGTTTTGATAACTCCAACATCCAGGGAACCAATGCTGTTTCAGCTTGTGTTGTATTTAGAAATGGGAAGCCAAGCAAAAAGGATTACAGGCATTTCAATGTAAAAACCGTTGAAGGACCGGATGATTTTGCAACGATGGAAGAAGTGGTTTATCGCCGCTACAAACGGCTGCTTGACGAACAACAAGGTCTGCCACAACTCATTGTGATTGATGGTGGAAAAGGCCAATTGAGCGCCGCATTGAAAGCCCTCGAAAAATTAGACTTGCGCGGAAAAGTAGCCATTTGTGGTATCGCCAAACGATTGGAGGAGATTTTCTTTCCGGGTGACAACTTGCCGATTTACATAGACAAGCGATCTGAAAGTTTGAAAGTAATTCAGTTTATGCGCAACGAAGCCCACCGCTTTGGAATCACACATCACCGCAACAAGCGCAGCAAGGCAAGTCTTACGTCTGCATTGTTGGATATTCCGGGCATTGGACCAAAGACACAACAAGATCTCATGAAATCATTTAAGACGGTATCGGCAATCCAACATGCAACATTGGAAGAGTTGGCCGCTATAATCGGACTGGCGAAAGCGAGGTTGGTGAAAAATGTTTAATTATCCTATCTAACCACCCCCCTTTCACAAAAAGACAATCCAGCTGCTTTTTTCCGTTCGAATAATTCTCGGCTATTAGAGACTTTTTCCTCCCTATTTGGTCGTGTATGGTCCAAGTGGAATTGGATGGCGTTGTAGCGAACGGAATACGCTTCAATCCCTATTTTTTTTGCCCTCCATTCAATGTCGCTATCCTCACCATAACCAGGGTTTGTATAATCTTCATCGAAACCATTCAGCGCAAACAAATCTTCTTTGTGCCAACCCATGTTACAGCCAATTAATTTCGGTCTCGAATGAAACCGTTGCGACAACCAAGGAAGGTAAAAAACCTCTTCCACCCGCGTTGTACCGTTCTTTATCATAGTTGTAAATGGTGGGCGGGTTACGGTGCCCTCTTTCACCAAGGCGGTCGTTTTTGGATCCAAATCTATGCGACGACCCATGCAAATTTTTCCTTTTTGGATGCTTCTGGAGTAAGCCTTCAGAAAATGGGGGTGCAAATAGCAGTCTCCATCTATAAAAACCAGTTTATCATAGTTGGCCCTCCGAATGGCTTCGTTCAAAATGCGGTTTTTCAAAAACCCTTCGTCCGCTTGTTGCAAATGCTGAATCGGAAAAAAAGATTGGTATTCATTGATTAATTGATCGAAACAAGAATCGTCTCCATCCTGCGCAACAATTATCTCAAATTTCTGAAACGACTGCACCTTAACCGATCTTAGAACCGCAGCCAAGGAACGCACATCATTGTAAACAGAAATAACCAATGAAACTGACATGCAGCAAAGGTGCAGAAAATAGAATAATGTTGCAAATGAATGCCGGTTTCTGGTTGACGGTATTGAACCTTTTTCCTTACTATTGACTAAACACAAAGAGATCTTTTGATTGTCAACATTTCTTCTTCGCTTGCCTAAAAAGCCAAAGGCTTTTTCTCAATTTGTGCCTTAATAATTACGGAGGACAAAATTATCCTTGCGCCTTTGTGGTAGATTGCAAGCGCTAGAATAAAACGTTTAACTGAACAATTAAACACAAAGACACGAATTGAATGAAAATGCTAACGCTTAATTTAGACTCAAAGAGATCTTTTGATTGTCAACATTTCTTCTTCGCTTGCATAAAAAGACAAAGGCTTTTTCTCAATTTGTGCCTTAATAATTACGGAGGACAAAATTATCCTTGCGCCTTTGTGGTAGATTGCAAGCGCTAGAATAAAACGTTTAACTGAACAATTAAACACAAAGACACGAATT
>Ga0315902_10000205_pt1 | contig 101438 bp, 61 predicted proteins | sample LakEriMetagenome_9_FD_203523 | JGI IMG/M metagenome (GOLD analysis project Ga0315902, IMG submission 203523) | Freshwater fungal communities from buoy surface, Lake Erie, Ohio, United States - Buoy 12 MA117 | ecosystem: Environmental > Aquatic > Freshwater > Lake > Lake biofilm | place: USA...
GCCTTATCTCTCAGTTCCATCCATCAGGGACCATGCTGTCACAACGGACGATTACGGTGTCTCCCTCCCCGCTTCGTCGTTCCCCCTCAGCGACCCTCCCTGAGGGAAGGTAAAAGAACCAACCTCAACCTCCCCAAAGCAGAGCTCCCAAGAGATCTCACCCCTCCACAAAGCAGAGTCGCAAAGTGATCTCACCCTCCCCTTGGGAGGGTCGCGAGGAACGAGCGGGGAGGGCCTTATCTCTCAGTTCCATCCATCAGGGACCATGCTGTCACAACGGACGATTACGGTGTCTCCCTCCCCGCTTCGTCGTTCCCCCTCAGCGACCCTCCCTGAGGGAAGGTAAAAGAACCAACCTCACCCAAAAATAGAGTCGCAAACGGATCTCACCCTCTTGCCCGGCACCTTCCTGAATTTGGCAACAACGAACGTCTAGCACCATTCTTTCCCCATACAACTAGCCCCTAGCCCTCTGCGTTATGGAGCTGTGACATGGAATGCAAAAAGCCCCAGGTTTCCCTGGGGCTCGTCTGAATTCAATCCTCAAGCTGTCTTTTGGGTCTACTTGCCTCCAGCGTCCCCACCACCCGCGCCTCCACGTCCGCCTCGGCCACGACCGCCACCTGGACCACCCGGTCCACCGGGGCCGCCTGGGCCTCCAGGTCCCCCGGGCCCACCGCCATCGGACGGCGGAGCCTTCGAGGAAGCTTCTACTTCGTCTGCGAAGGAGTACATTCGGAACTTGGTGAAGCTGTCGAATTCGTTGGATACTACCAAGTCGCCATTGGCAGGATCAAATGCCACCGTTTCACCGGCAGTCATCAGTGGATCCCGACTCAAACTGGAGTAGCTCATCTGCTGTGGCACCTGCACATCGAGAATCGTCCAAGGCTGCTTGAACTGGTAGTCGGGGTCAGCCAGCACGATCTTGGAGAGAGGGTGCACGACCTGGACCTGCTTCTTGCTCCCTAGCTTCCCAGCGAGCACGGTGCCTCGTTCGACAATCTCGACTCTTGGCATGTCGGCGGCGCGACTTGAATCCCACTCGGAGTAGGCAACCTGCAACCGTCCGCCTGGGATCGTTGCGCCCTGCGCTTCGAACTGGATCTTCTTGCCATCGACGTCGGCCTCTGCCAAGGCCAACAGCCCCGCACTGCCGCCAGCATGAATTTCTCCCGGAGTGGCTACGGCAATGGCAGGGCTAGCCGAACTCCAGGGGGAATAGAGGGTGCTTGTCCTCTTGGCTGCGGCATTCCCTTTCTTGTCATCGTCATCCTTCTTTGCATTGCGATCCGCTGTCTGCAGATCCTGAACGCGTTTCAGTGCGTCGGCTTTCAGAGTCGGCAAGGATGGCTGCATGCTGGCCATCGCAGGGTAATTCGGATCTTCCAGCATCAGCCGGACGCGATATTTGTAGACTTTGCCTGGAGCGACATCGAAGTCGTAGAAGCGAACTAGTTTGTACTTGCTGTCGCTGGTTTGATTTCGGGCGGAAGACCCCATACCAGGGTAGCCACCGGCACCGGCACCGCCACCCATCATGCCTCCCATGTTCCCCATACCAGCCATGCCGCCACCAAGCCCACCGGCACCGCCGCCGGGATATCCACCTCCAGGCCCGCCCGCGCCGGGCATGCCGCCACCGGGACCACCTGGGCCACCTGCACCCGGATATCCACCTCCAGGACCACCAGGGCCTCCACCACCGGGTCCACCGGGCCCTCCAGCTCCTGGGTAACCTCCCCCTGGACCACCCGCGCCGGGATATCCTCCTCCTGGACCACCTTGCATCCCGTCGCTCTCTTCGGCAGCTCCAGCTTCGGAATTACTTCCCCCTGGAGGAATCGCCGCGTTCGGTTGGGCGTCAGTGACAGCAGCCGTCTTTGTGTGGTTCGCAAAGGATCGATAGTCACGAATCAGGATGGGTGGAATCGGCATCGTCAGCATTGGATGAACGAATCGCGATTGAACGATTTCCGTGCACTCACCTGCCCAGTTCTTTCTCCTCGCGTCAAGAATCGTCTTCGAGGAAGCGGAATCGAGCGGTTGCCACTGGTCGTCTGCGATTTCCTGGGCTGGATTGTCCGTCACATCGACTCGTTCCACCTGAAAGCCCAGGTAGTTTGGCGAGTCGCGGAAGGCGTCGAAGTTGACCGAATTGGAGAGTTCCTTCCCATAGTTTTTCACCAGCTCTTCATGCGGCACTAAAGCGGTGACTACGTTGAAGACTGCGCCGCGAGCGACCTCGTACTTCTTGTCCTCCGGCTTGGCATTGCTTCGATTGCCAGGTCCAAAAAGCCCACCACCTGCAGCACCCATTTCACCGCCGCCGTATGGGCTATTGGCGGCACCAGCTGTCTTGCTGCCGAATCCGCGGTCGTATTTTGGATCCAGTCGGCGAACGACTCCCGTTGCATCCTTGGCGGCGTCTTCGTCTTCCTCCTCTTCGTCTTCACCGCCGCCGGGCATACCGCCACCGGGAAAGCCACCGCCAGGACCACCGGGCCCTCCCAGACCGCCGCCGGGTCCTCCTAGCCCACCTCCAGGGCCACCAGGACCACCCTGCCCGCCAGGATAACCGCCTCCTGGGCCCGCAGCCCCAGCGTCGCCTCCTTTTTTCTTCTTGCCGACGGGTGGTGCATTCTTCAAACCAGCGAGAGGATCAATCTTCGACTTGGAATTGAAGGCGACAGCACCGTAGACTGAGCGGCCTTCTAGATCGGTCGCCGCCAGCAACGCAGGATCCCCTCGCTTTTCCCCTGCCCCACGGCTTTTCTGTTCCCATACCCCAGTTTCGTAGAAGTTCGCCTCAGTTCCCTTGTTGGCATGTTTGGCATCATTGGCAAAACTGGAAGCAATTTGACGTTCGGGTGCGATCGCATTCCAGTGGTCGGCACGAACTTGCTCGAGCACCTGCTGCGACTGCTTTTGGAGCCCTTCTGGTTGACGAGCCGCATCGTACGACTTGGTTGTCAGGCCATCATAGAGCAGATAGGTCGCGGCCAGAGCGGTCAGGCCAAGCACCAGTTTCTCCGTGTGACGAAGGAAGAACTCCCCGGCCCCGCCTCGCGCGCTACCAGCCTTGACAGTGGCTGCCTTGGGTTTGGCCTTCTCCTTCTTTGGCTTTTCGGCCTTCTTCTTCGCCTTGTTTCCCGAATCAGCCGCTTCAATCGCGGCTTCCACGTCCTTGCTGCTCTTGCGTCCAAACATCGGCGTATCCTCTCCCGAATGACTTTGTGGGGTGCTTCTTTGTAGGAAGCAGTCGCAGAACCTTTTTTATTTGCTTACGTCGATGGTCCTCAGTCGGCCGAATGCCGAAGGAGCGACCTCCATACTTTTTTCCCGATTCCCTAACGATCGTCCGCCGTTCCGCCAGCCGGTGGTGCTGCCCCTCCGCCGCTATCTGACGGGGCGGCTCCTGCACCGGATGGCGTCTCAGTAGCAGTCGTGGCAGGTGGCGCTGCGGCACCTGCACTACCCGCTGGTGGCGGCGTGCCGCCGCTGGGAACTGCCGGCGCTGTGCCACTGGAAGCAGGAGGCGTTGTCGCTACACCGGCAGCAGGTGCTGCAGCAGCCTGTCCTCCAGCAGCCTGTCCTCCAGCCGATGGCTCCACCGTCGTGCTCAACTTGGTATCTGCCTGGACCTGTTTCAGCCCCAGCATTTCGATGTTGACCGGATTGTAGAGATAGATAACGCCGTAGACTTCGACCGGAATATCAAAAGCACTCCCAGCTTCGGCAAGGGTCCCACCACCGCCACCCATCATCCCGCCATAGCCAGCACCACCCGAATCCGAATCGAGACTAGCGGAACCGGCAGCGCTGCCTAGTGTTGGTCTTGCACCATCCATCATGCCGCCAAAGCCACCTCCTGCCGCGCCACTTCCTCCGCCCAGCGGAGCCGGATCGCAATTGATCCGAACCTGTCGCACTTCCAAAATCATCTGCGCGTTCCCACATTCCACCAGGAACTTGTTCAGTTTGCGCTGATCCATCTTCTTAAAGCGCATCCGAACCGGGATCCGTTTCGCGACGGCGTAGTAGGCATCACCCGGTGCCTTGCTCTTCATTTTGGTCCGAAGCGAATTACCGGTGATGGGAGTGAATTTTTCGTCGACATATCGACTGTCTGCCGGATCGCGAGTCACCTTGGGAGCCGCAGAAATCCCGCCGCCCATGTTCGGTGCGCCTCCCTGACCGTACGGATTAGCGCTAGAGCCCCCGCCACCAGCAGCTCCACCAGCGGCAGCGCCCCCCATGCCACCCATTCCCATGCCACCCATGCCTCCCATACCCGGCATCCCACTAGCCGCTCCGCCTCCAGCCCCCGCACCCTTGATTTCCCCAGCCTGCCCCATGGCGGTCCGGCCAAATCGGATGAAGTCGATCTCCTTGATCGCGGCTTGGAAGTTTTCCCGTGCCCCGGCATTGGTGGCCGCAATGATCTTCAGGATCCCCTCAAGAATCCACAGATCTTCCTGGGTGTAACAAATCTGCAAGGTATCGGGAGGGGACTTGGGGTCGTACCAGGAGACGATTCCGTCCATCAGTTCTTGCTGAGAAGCCGAGTCCCATTCGACGACGGCCGTCGACTTGGCACCAGAATTCACTGCAGCGGACCCTCCGCCCATCATTCCCCCATAGCCGCCGCCCAGTCCACCTAGCATGCCACCTCCTAATCCCCCTTCCGATGCTTTCCCGGCATCTCCCCCCATTGCCATGTCGTCACTATCTCCACCACCGCTCGATCCCGGCATGCCACCTGCATAACCGCTCATCGCGTTGCCGGCAGATCCCTCTCGCATCTCTGCCTTCCACTCGGCCCCGATGATCGATGCCAATCGCGGAAAAACCCCTTTGATGTAGTCGCGATAAATCGTCCGCGACACATAATCGAGTGGATCATCTTTCAAAGGAAACGCCAGCTGCAGTTCGATTGGCCGATAGGTTTCCAAGAGCCCCAGAACCTTAGTCCGCTCGGCCTCCTCAGGAGGCAGCGCGTCGGTGGGCCATTGAAAAATGTCTTTCTGTCGATCGTACTGCATCTCCCATGCAGACCGCACGTCATCGGTGACGACGGAAATGATTTGGTCCATCTGCTTGTGCGAGAACTCATTGGGGTGTGTCGATGTGGTTCCGCTGATTCTTTGAATCTCGCTAAATACCCCATTGAGAGCTGATTCACGAGTCGCGTACTCCGAGGCAAGTTTGCCGCGGGCCATGACATAACCGACGATCGACAAGATCGCGGTGAGCCCCGTTAGAATCCAAAAATGGTACTTCTTGAGCGCGGCGAGAAAAGTCTTCAGTTGATCCATCGCTTATCTTCCTTCCTGGAGCCTACTTCTTAGGGGTTCGCCGCGACGCCATTGGCCTGCTGGCCAGCCTGGTTCTTATTGGCTTTTTTCTGCTCTTCCAACTGCAGTTCAATTCGCTTGCTGCGGGGTGCTTCCTGCCAGACGAACTGGAGAGTGAAAGTAAACTTCGGCGCCTTGAAGTCCTTGGGAATCGGTTTGCCATTCTCATCGACAGGCTCAGTCATTCCAGGAGCCGATCCACCGCCAAGTCCACCTCCCAGTCCACCAGCTCCGCCGGCGGCTCCAGTATCTCCGCCCGCCGCACCTCCTTCCGAATCCAGTCCCGCCGAACCGCTCCCTGCACTGCCGAGTCCCGGCCCACCGGAAGATCCGATGTTGGGACGCGAGCTACCTCCTCCGAGAAGCCCACCGGCAGAACCTCCAGCGGCCCCGCCTGTGGCGATCAGGTAAGCGGGATTGGGGACGCGGAAGTTCGCATCGTACGATTTGGAAACCATGATCGGGTGGGAGATCCCCATTTCCTTCATGGTGAAGGTGCACATTTTCCCGGTGTCATCGGGCAGTTGCAGGTTGCCGTTCTCCAGATAGTTCATGATGTTCGCGAACACATGCGCTTCCTGCTCCTTCCCCGGCTTGCCGTTGTAATAGTGATACCCCTCTAGCTCCACCACCCAGCCGGCTCCCTTGAGTGCATCCTGGGTGGCTTGAGCGGCTGCGTCCTTGGGGGGAGTGATCTTCAGAAGATCCTCACGAGCTTTCTTCTGGAGTGCGTAGATCGACTGAACTTCCTTGCCGTACCACTTCGAAAGATCGGGCTGGTACTGAGAATCAATTCGCTCAATATGAAAATCTGCTCGTTCACTGTACGGCAAAGTCTCAGGAGTTGGCGGTGGCTGGTTGGGGTCGGCCACCTGCCGATTCAATCCTCCTTGAATGGCCACCAGCAGTTCCGGTAGCAGGATTCGACGATCGGCATTGGAGCTGACTTCCTGACCGACTTTGGTCAGAAGTTCGATGGTTGCCTTCCGCTTGGCATCTTCATCCAGCTCCTGCTTGCTGGCGCCGGAAGTCGACTTGGCCGACTGTTCAGCAGACGACCATTTGTCTGCCGCCACATTGCTCCAGGAACGCTGCATGAAGGCGTAATTGGCGAGAAATCCCAGCAACATGGCCGAAAGAGCTGCCACTGCCCATGGTTTTTTCGCCTTGATAATCCGCTCCACCACGATCTCCCGCGGCACCAGATTGGTCGACATCGACCCCTTATCCAGCAGCTGCAGGCATAGCCCATAGACGACGCCATAGGCCAACTGATGTTCTTTGAAGGCGGGGGCGTTCTTGACTTCCTCGCCACCCAGACGAACGAATTGATCGAGATTCGTTGTCTCCATCGCGAGATTCTTATTCAGATATGGCTGAAGCCCGGGCAAACGCGCGGTGTTCCCAAGCAGCCACAACTCGTCGACTTCCGACTTCTTGTTCATGCTCTTGAAAAAGCTGATCGACCGTTGGATTTCGGTCACCAGATCGTTGAAGACCGGTCGCATCGACTGAAAGACCATTTTCGGGTCTTCTGCCTGCATCGCGTTTCGCTTCAAATGCTCGGCCTTGGCAAACGTCAGTTTGAGGTCCTTGGTGAGTTGCCGAGTGAAGTGATTCCCACCGATCGGCATGCTTCGCTGCCAGACCCGAAATCCATTGGTGACAATCAAGTCCGATGAATCGGTCCCCATCGACAGGAGCACCGTCGATTTGGGTGGTTCGTCCGGATCAAATGTCTCGCTCGCTAACCTCTCCGAGAATTTCTCATAGGTCAGCATGTTGTAAACGCTCATCGGCGCTAGTTGCAGCAGATCGACACCGATCCCTGCATCGCGGAATGGCTTGAGCGCCCGATGCACCGCCTCTTTCTTCATCGCGAACAGCCCCACCTCGGACTCCAGCGCGTAGCCGTCCTCGATGTTGCTGCCAGCCATCTGCTGGAAATCCCAGATCACGTCGTTCAAATCGAATGGGATCTGCTGCTTGGCTTCGTACTTGACGATATCGGGGATCTTCTTCACTTCCACTGGCGGCGGCTTGAAGAATTTCGACAAGCCGCTTTGCCCCGGTACGCTGATCCCGACGCGGCAATGCTTCAGATCATTGCGAGACAAGAACTGCTGCAACGCCTCAGCTACCAACTCTTCGGCGTTGGCATCAGGCTGAGACAGGATCTTCGGATACTCGACATAATCAAAAGCATCCGCAACGACTTGATCGCCGTCCAAGTGGCACCGCAGTGCCTTGAGCGCACTTTGACCGACTTCTACGCCCCAGACATGCGAAATCTTCTTGGCCATAAGGTCGTCCTACATTCCACTGGCAAGAGACGAGTCGTCGGGCATCCGGCCCCCTTCGTGGCGGCCTGACGAAATTGCCCAGACGAGCGACCAGGATATTCTGGAGGATCTCCGATCGAATCGCCAACGATCGTTCGAAGCGCCAGTTGTCTCTAGTCGGAGTACCGAAAACACTCTATTTCATGTTACCGCCCGGAAGAATGGCATGTCAAATTTTGGCAGTGCAAAATGCGAGGCTTTTCGTCCCGGCACGCCACCTGGACGCACCAATCGGTCCGGCCCCGGGTGCGATCACTGCGACCTTCATCGGTTGAGTCTGGCCCCCTAAGCCAGCACCAGACCCACGGATACCTCCCAGTTTTCATCCTCTCGATCGGTGCAACCGGTAGCAATCCCCAAGTCTTTGAGCTGAAGAATACGAACTTTCCGGGGCCAAAACACCGAGAACAACCAATCGACGGCCCCTTTCCCCCAAACCCAGCCCGCCCGACAATGACGGGCATGTGGAACCCAAAGCTACCAGTTCTGCGACAGGATAACGATGACTTGGAAACGCTTGATACTGGCTCTCCCTGGCGGAGCGCCCGAGGATTTATCCGAAGCGATAGCTGCCGATTTAGCTGAGGATTTGCTTGCCAGCTGGACCGCTCTCTGGCACCCCGAACTGATTCACCTGACGCAGACGATCCCGGAATGGAAGCGGTCGGATCCTTCGGCACTCGATGTGGAGCAAGCGTTGGTGCTGGTTCCGAGGGCCAGCCAAAGCTTGATGGAAACCACCCTTCGAGAACGGCTGACGGTGTTGGAAAGTGAGGCAATTGAGTCACGAGAGAACCGGCTCGCGACCGCTCGGGCGCTTCGTGAACTCTTGGTGGCTCGATCCCCAGCCGCTTCCTCTCCCGATTGGGATCGTTGGCAAGCCGACTTCTTTTCCCTTGGATTTGCCTACTGGCAACTGCACCTGATCATTCGCCAGCTTCGCTACTCCAGCACCCTCAACTCTGTTCTCTTTCAGGAACAACTGCTTGCTGCAGCGCTCGCAGTCGCTCAGCAACACGACGAAGAGGCCGAGCGATGGATTCAAAGCTGCTTTGACCAGTTGGCTCAGGAACGCGACCACCATTTCGCGCAGGCCGTCCATCTCGTCGACATCGTGCTCATGCACCGTCCTCCGGGCGAAAACCAGTGCAAATCCCTCACCACCGATCCGCATGCCCAATTTTGGATTGGTGATTTTCCTGGTTGGAGCCGGCAAGCTGACGCCAGCAAGCCGTGGATGGATGCGATCCGCGAGAACGATCGAATCGACCTAGCGGGTGGAAGCGATCCGTTGGAGGTGATTCCTTGGCTGGAAGAGTCTTTCGCGCTGCAGCTGCTCTCGGAGAACCGCCGATGGTATCACCAGCATGTCGGCCGCACTCCTGAGGTCTACGCGACGTTCACTCCTTCGCTTCACGCCAACTCTCCGCGGCAACTGCTGGCATCTGGCTACAAAGCCGCCCTTTTGCTCGACTGGCAAGCAGCTCGCTATCCCCAGTCCAGCCAAGCGAAAATTTACTGGGAAGCGCCCGATGGGTCTTGCATCGATGCGATCAGCAATCAGGTCATCGATGCCGCTCAAGTCGCTTCGTTCCTCCATCTCGGAACGCGCATCGGCAAACAGATGGACTACCATCAAGTACCGACCCTGCTGCTGACGCACTGGGCGGGGCAAACAAGGTGGCCGATGGAAGATCTCCTCCGCGTGGCTCGACGCAGCCCACTGCTCGGCTCGTGGATTCGTCTTCCAGAGTACTTCTCCAGCACCCAGCGTCCCTATCACCAGGAACGATTGACGGCCAGCAAATTCCCCAAGCAGCCTTTGCCGGTAGCATGGAGCCAATTGGCGACCGATGAAGTCCGCTGGAAGGTGCAGCGCGAGATATCTTCGGCCAGAAACCTTGCCGTGCTGCTGCAGCAACTGGATGGTTGGCTGGCACATCAGCCACTTCCCGGACCGTCTTCCGAGTGGGATTGGTCTGACGATTCGCCTAGTGACGGCTCCGATCGTCCCGCTTCCCCGTCGGGGTCAGAAGGCCAGGAGTTATCAGAAACGGCCAACACGATGCCATCTTGCCAACCCGCCCTTTTTTCCCAGGTGACCCAGTGCTTGGCGTTCGCGTGGGCGGACGATCACGCCGAAACCGCTCACCAGGAACTCCTGCAACTGGAACGGAAAATTCAGACCGCAGCAATCCGATCGGTCGAACGAATTCGCGACCGGATGCCACGTTCTTCACAAGCCGCATCCTCCGAGCGGCAGCTGTTCGTGACCAATCCTTGGAGCGGTGCAAGACGATTGCTGCTGGAGAATTTGCCATTGCGGGATCTGGAGGAATCGGAAGGGTCGCGTGTCTATGCCAGTCAGACACACTCCCAAGGGGTCGACGCAGTCGTCGATCTGCCTCCGATGGGAATCCTTCAACTGGCCGAGGAATCGCGAGTCACCAAAAAGACGAAACTTCCGCTGATCGCGCGAGAGCCGGGAGTGCTGGGGAACGAGTTCCTGGAAGCGCACTTTGACCTTCAGTCAGGTCGACTCAAAGGAACCTACGCACCCAATCACCGCGGTAATCGACTCAGCGGCATGCTCGCGGTGCGTCTTCCAGAAAACGGCTCCGGAACGGCTGCCTACAGCCAGATGAAAGCGACAGGGATGGAGATGCTCAAATCGAATACCATCGTGGGCCGCGTTCGTTTTTCAGGAGAGCTGGTCGACGGTTCGACGACGCTGGGAACCTACCAGCTGGATTATTCGCTCTATCGGGGCAGCCGAGTCCTCGAAATCGAACTCCGTTGCTCCGGGCTGCGCCTCCCAGCCACCCCTGATCTCAAGCAGTACTTATGCTGGAGGACGGCGTGGGCGAATATCAGCGGCATCGTTTCCCTATGGCAACATGGAACCAAGACGATCATGCCGACCGGTTGGAGCTATGCTCCGTCGCTGGTGGAGATCGATGAAGCGGATCATCGCGAGTACCTTCTTCCCAACGGGATTTCCCGACATCGTCGGCTGGAAGATCGCTTCCTCGATTCCCTTCTTCCCATCCAGAACGGAGCAGGTGAGTTTCGTTTCGGTGTCGGCCTGGATTTGCCAAAACCGCGCCAAAGTTGTCTGGATCACTTTTCGGAAAGCCACGCTGTCGCAGATGGATCGGGACGTATGGGAGCCGGGCCTTCTGCGTGGTTTGTTCAGTGCACCCCTTCGCACATTTTAGTGGAATTGGTTGCCTCCCTGGGCCGTCCAGGTGAACCGCCTCAGGGGATGCGAATCCGACTCCAAGACCCAACCGGGAGATCAACCGTTGCGTCGGTCGATCTGTTTCGCAAGCCACGAAAAGCGAGTACGATCGATCATCGTGGGAAGGCCTGGACTGACTTGGTGATCGAAGATCAAAAGGTGAAAGTCCCGTTGAAGGCCCATGAGTCGGCGATGGTCGACATACTCTGGGGGTAACAAGCGATGGCGGAAGAACTGCCGGATTCGCCAGATCTAAGCAATCAGCGGGTGGCCGGCTATCGCATCATTCATCGCCTTGGACGAGGCGGCATGGCGGATGTCTACCTAGCATTTCAGGAGAATCTCCACCGCCACGTGGCGCTCAAGGTGCTACGGCGCGACTTTGTCGACAGCGCCGACCACCAGCAGCGGTTCCTTCAGGAAGCTCGCCACGCCGCAGCTCTGGTCCACCCGAACATCGTGCAGGTGTTCGACATTGGACAAGCCAACGGGATCCACTACATCGCTCAGGAATACATTCCTGGCAACACGCTTGGGGCTTTTATCGAAAAGCAAAAGTGCCTAGGGCTCCGGGAGTCTCTTTCGATCCTGATTCAGGCCGCCTCAGCTCTCCATCGCGCCGCTCAGGAAGGTGTCGTTCATCGCGATATCAAGCCTGAAAATATCTTGCTGACATCGGAAGGAGTCGCCAAGGTGGCGGACTTCGGATTAGCAAGGGCAAGAAGCAGCGAGAACCATTTGACAGCCGTAGGCGTTGCGATGGGAACCCCGCTCTACATGAGCCCCGAACAGATTCAGGGAACTGCAGTCGATCAGCGTAGCGACCTCTATTCGCTGGGAGTCACCGCCTATCACATGCTGGCCGGATCGCCCCCTTTCACCGGAGAAACCCCACTTGCCCTGGCGATGCAGCATCTCCAGAATCCACCTCCATCCCTGCGTCAGAAACGGCCTGGTCTTCCCGATGCACTGTACGAACTGATCGATCGATTGCTCGCCAAACAGCCAGCCGACCGCCCCGCCGATGCCGCTTCGGTCCTTCGTTCCCTACGCGATATCGCCTCCAAGCTAGATGGCAACTGGCATGGCGATTCGCTGATTCCCCTGACGGAATTGGAGGTGCAGGGGGCCGTTGAACGAAGCGCACCGGCGGTGCTGCTTCAGACCACGCTGGCCCAACAGAGAATCGCACTCCAGAATCGCCGTTTGAAGACTGTTGGGATCGCTATGGCATCGATCCTCGCGGCTGCTGGTCTTTTCGCCACTTTTTCGATGAACAGCCTTCAGAGTCTAGTTCCCGAACCAGGATGGAAGGCGGAATTGGTGGAGAAAAAGCCAACGGTTCGGGAGCAATTTTTTCATGCCATGGTGCAGGGAAATGTCGCTCAGTGGAAAGCGGTGGAAACGTACTACCCCCCGGAGCAGTCGGACGCATTTCTCAGCTACAACCTCAAAGCCTGGCTGCAATTGGCTCGCGTCGCCATCGCGCAGAAGGATTTGGTGCTCGCCCAGCAGACTCTCGATAAAATCCTGATTCGCGAAGAAGTTGACCCACGCATCCTGGTCCTCGCTCTTCTAGAAAAAATGCAGGTCGATCTGGAACTCAGCCAGATGGATCAACTCGCGCGCGACCGGTCGGAAGCCCGCCGTTACTTCCTTTCGCTTGACACCCAGCAGCAGCAGTGGATCACCCAGCAAATCCCACCCCACCTTCTCTCCTATTGGGAAGATCGAAACAATACGTCAGGATAAGAGACAGATCGAAGGCTCCCTCCTGTGGGCTCGATCCTGAATTCCCGGTCGAGGAGCCTGAACGGTGGAGAACCAAGGATTGAGAAGCAAGAGTTGGGAGTTGCCGGTTGGGGACGAGGTTCACTGGCAAGTGAGCGGATTTGCGGACCACTGGGCTCCGCCGGAAGCCAACCGTTCGCCGGAATCGCTCCTGCATGAAGTGGTCGCATCGCCGCTTGGCTACCCACCGCTTTACGATGCCCTCGTTCCGGGAGATCGCATTGCGATCGCGCTGCATCCGGGTGTCCCGTCGGCCTCCGAGGTCATTCGCCCGCTGATCGATCGCCTCCTGGCCGCTCAACCAGACCTCGAATCGATCACTGTTGTCACTTCCAAATCGGATATGACCCTGGCTGCACTGAACACCCAGCAACAGGTGCCGGATGAATCATCGCCATTCCGAAACTTGATCCGTTGGGTTGTGCACCGTCCAGATGACCCACCCTCCATGGCCTACTTGGCGGCCGACGAGGAGGCCGAACCGATCTATGTGCAGCGAGATCTAGTCGATGCAGATTTTTTACTGCCAATCCAATCGGCCGCCAATTGCCGAGGCCCGGGCGCTGTAGCCCCCTTCTCCATGGCTCCTGATTTTGTCGATTCAGCGACCGCGCGGCGATGGGAACAGCAATGGGCCAAGCAAAGCGGCGTTTTCGCCTCCACATCGAAAGCCGCAACCACGGCCGACTCGACACTTCAATCCCTAGTCCAGGGACTGTCCATTGTCGTCGTCGAGGGTCGCGATGAATCGATCGCCGCCATCCAGGCAGGTGAAGCCCGGTCGATGGAACAGTGGCTGGAACAAGCTCGCTTGCCGCATGCTCCAGCCAGTTCGCTTCAGGCAAGTGATCTGGTGGTCGCTTCCCTCGTCGGCAATTCTGACCGCTGCACTTGGCCCCAGGTCGCTCGCGTTGCACTCCACCTAGCTAGCCAGATGGCCAAGGACTCCCTTCTGGTCGTTGCTTCCTCGTTGGATCAGTCGCCGCGCGGGCACCTACGAACTTTGCTCAATGGGCTGGGAAAGGATTCTCCTCCGATTCCCGAATCGGGCCACGAACTTTTCGCTGCCACCGCCCTCTTGGCGGCACGGAAACGATGCCGTATCGCATTCGCTTGCGCCGCGAATCGCTCCGCCCTCGAATCGATGGGGCTGGGGGTGATCGACAGCCAATCCCAACTGCAAAGTCTCGTCGATCGCGCCAAGAATCCATTCCTCGTCCAGTCGGCGCTGGCAGCTTGTAGCCCCACCGTGACCAAGACCACCTGATTGCCATCGCAGTCCACCGCTTTCAGAACACCATGAGCTATCGCATCGACCACTTGTTCCGCCTCCCTCCCGCTACGGTGATCGAATGGTCGGGACGAGACCGCCTGCAACTACTCCACAATCTTTCGACCCAGAAAGTAGCACAGCTGGTCGAAGGTTCGACGGCAGAACTTTTTCTTTGCGATGTGAAAGGCCGTTCGCTTTGCCACGGCCGGATACTGCATCAGGCCAATGCGACGCTTTTGGTGACAACGCATGGCCTTCAGCAGTTGCTTCTGGACCATTTGGATCGCTACATCTTTCGCGAAGATGTCCAACTGGCCGATCGAAGTGAACAATTTCAGTGGATCGCTGCCTCGGGACTTTCTCCCGTGCCTGATCGCTCCTCGTTTTGGGAAGAACCGTTCTCTCCAAAAGAAAGTCGCTTACACGCTCCTTGGATGTGGGGGGGCGAAAGCAGCTGGATCATCGGCATGGCATCGACCATCACCGAGGATGGCCTCAACCTACCCCCGGCGTCGGCTCTTTGGACTTCCCAGGAGTTCGACGCACTTCGGATTCGGAATAATTGGCCTTGGTTTGGAGTCGACATCGATCCGGGGATGTTTCCCCAAGAGACAACCCGCGAAGCCGAGTCGGTCCACTACCAGAAGGGCTGCTATCTGGGCCAGGAAACGATCGCTCGACTCGATGCCCTCGGACAGGTCCAAAAGAAGATGTGCCGACTGAGCATTTCCGGCCCGCCACCTGACCCTCAAACGACTCTAAGGAACCAGGAAGGAGTCGATGTTGGCACGACGCGGTCCAGCGCTCCGGACCTTTCCGGAGACCAAGCAGTTGCTTTTGCCGTCGTCAAACGACCCTATTGGCAGGTCGGCACCGAACTCTGGTGCGGACAGGCGCGAGCCATCGTCACCGATTTTTCTGGCGCAGGATGAGTCGACTTGAATGGCCCGTGTCGCGATTCCGTTCTAAGGCAGCCCACTGCAGATCGGCACCGCTTTCCCGCAACGATGAATCGCTATCCATGTTTCGGCCGATGACCGCGAACATCGCCCCCTTCCTGGGAGAAAAATGAGGCTGTCGGAAAGAAATTGAGGGAACTTTGTCCCCCTTTTCCAAGCCGAGGTGACTCGCGGGAACTTTCCAAAAGATCCAGCGTCAGAACGTCCCGGGAGCTAAACCAAAGGGAATCCTGGATTAGGAAAAAGCCCAATCGGCCATGGCGTATTGGATACCCAGCTTGAGGTAGATGGTTTAGACTGGTTTTTGTTGCTCCGGTGTAACGGGGCTGGAACATGCCAGGGTTTTGCTGCAACACCATTCAGCGGAGGATTCCGGGACAATGCGTTGGGAAGGTCGCGAACAAAGTCAAAATATCGAGGACCGACGCGGAATGCCCGTCGGTAAGCAGATCGCCATGGGTGGCGGCTTGATGACCCTGCTGATGATTCTGCTGATTTCATTCCTGGGTGGCGACCCACGTGGAATGATGCAACAGCAACAAAAGCAATCTCAGGCAGCTCCCGCTCAGAAAGTCGACCCTCGGCAACTAGAGGCCGAAAAGCCACTCAAGGATTTCGTCTCCGTCGTCCTGAAGGACACCGAAGACGTATGGGATGAATTGACGCCTCAACTGCGTCAACTAACGGGCAACAACCGCTTCACCTACGTCAAACCCAACCTCGTCCTTTTCAGCGGACGCGTTGAATCCGCCTGCGGCATGGCCAACGCCGCAGTCGGCCCTTTCTACTGCCCAGCCGACCGCAAGGTGTACCTGGATTTGGCATTTTTTCAGGAGCTGAAACAACGCTTCAAGGCACCGGGTGATTTTGCCATGGCCTACGTCGTCGCTCATGAAGTCGGGCACCACCTCCAGAACCTTCTGGGGCTGTCCGAGCAAGTGCAGATGCGTCAGCAGCGATCCAGCAAGGCAGAAGGGAATCAGTGGAGTGTCCGCCTGGAACTTCAGGCAGACTACTTGGCTGGTGTCTGGGCTCACCACGCCCAGCAGATGAAGTCGATCCTCGAGTCAGGAGACCTTCAGGAAGCCCTTAATGCCGCTACCAAAATCGGCGACGACAAAATCCAGGAGCAAGCGATGGGCTATGTCCGCCCCGATGCCTTCACGCACGGTTCTGCGGAACAGCGAGTCAGATGGCTGAAGGCGGGACTGCAGTCGGGTGACCTCAGCCAGATGATGAAGCCATTTGAGCTACCTTACGAAGAGTTGTAAGCCGCCATTTTCTGAAAACAGCACGCAAGGCGACCGGTTTTCCGGTCGCCTTTTTTTCGGCATGGATACGATGAGTTGCAACACCACGAATCGCAGCGATCCCGGGTCCATCTGAGATCTTTTCATCTGGAAGCATGTCCCTATTGGCGCGACGGGCATGCAACCAGTTTGATTCTTATAGAAGAAAGTTCCCTCACAGACCAAACCTCCGACGAAAACTCATGGAGAGAAAGTTGGACCAACTTGGTTGGGATCGATCATCCGCCTTTGTAGAAGTCCGAGTCTAAGCGACCGCCGGCCTGCTCCTTAGGTAGCACAGTGAGTCGCCTACATTCACGCCCGATTCTGCTTGGGTCTTGGGCTTTCTTGAGAGGATGCCAGTTGAGAGTCGCCATACTCGAATACCTCTCTGGTGGCGGATGGCGTGATTCGCGACACGACATTCCCGCAGACATGATGAAAGAAGGCCAGGCGATGGCCAACGCAATCGCTGACGCACTTAGCAACCATCCGCAAATCGATCCCGTTCTTGCTGTCGACTGGTCACTTGATACCACCCCACAAGTCAACGCGAAAACAATCCGACGGATCCAGCCCGATCGATGGTGGGAAGACTGGCTGGAACTTGCAAAGATGGCCGACTGGACGATCCTGATCGCTCCCGAGTCACAGAGGCTGATGAGCCGACTGGCGAACCGACTAAGAGAGCAAGGTGTGAGACTTCTTGTCAGCAGCGAGGATGCATTGCAGCATTTTGGCGACAAATGGGAAACCTATCGGCACTGGCAAGCCAACGGCCTACAGACCATTCCCACCTACCTCGCAGATTGCTGGTCCATGGAGAACAGGTTTGGCAGGCTTGGAATCCCCGAACCTCTCCTTCCCCTTCAATCGGGCTGGGTACTTAAGACTCGCCACGGTGCCGGTTGCGACAGCAGTCGCTGGACGCTCGACCAACACCAATTGCGATCCTGGATCGAACAGCTGGAAGATCCGACGCAGTGGATTGTGCAACCGCGCCTCCTTGGTCGCCCCGGAAGCCTTCACTTTTTTGGAGCCACCGCCGCGCCATTCCCTGATTCAGGCCAGCTTCCATCCGGCTGGAAATTGTTCGGCCCTTGCTACCAGACCATCCATTGGACCGCTTCTGGGATCGAGTACCAAGGAAGCAGATTCCCCTGGATCAAGGGCCCTAACCAGTCGCTTGCCAGGCCTCTTTCCGCCTGCCTTCGCCTGCCCGGTGCGCCCCTGCTGGGCTGGATTGGCATCGACTTTTTATGGCTACCCGAACGATCGCTAACCCTACCTTTGGAGGTCAACGCTCGCTGGACATCATCTTTTCTGCCACTCCATCAGCAACTTGGCCCCCCTCTTGGCCAATGGCTTGGAACTCAGCTCCTTGCTGGCCTCCGGCAAGAGTCATAATGCGATCTTTCGGCGACAACCCTTTCTCCGACTAGAATGGGTAGTCAGGTAGCGACACTGGGTCTCTGTCACTTCGGTCCCCGGAAGCGAATGAATCAAGTTCGCCTGGACCTTTCATTGAACGAACCGTTTTTCAGCTGCAGGCATTTCGATGGCCAACACGCACCAATTCGACCTGAAGAAATTTCGTGTTCCCTTCGGTGAGAAACTCCGCATTCGCAAGCTCCCTACCAGCGGTCCATCGATCGATGGCATGAAGGAAAAAGCAGCGCAATCGCTGTCATCCGACGTTTCCTCCCTTCAGGGAGCACAGGAACGACTTTATGCCGATGGAAAGCAATCGCTGCTAGTGATTTTGCAGGGGATGGATGCCGCAGGGAAGGATGGTACCATTCGCCACGTCATGGGTGGTATCAATCCTCAAGGCTGCGTCGTCTCATCGTTCAAGGCACCTAATTCCGAAGAGCTGCAGCATCATTTTTTGATGCGCCCGATGCGATGCCTTCCCAAGCGAGGGATGATCGGGATCTTCAATCGTTCCTACTATGAGGAAGTGCTGGTGGTGCGGGTGCACCCTGAGTTCCTGAAGCCCCAGGTCCTTCCAACACTGCGTCGAGGGGAGTCGCTGTGGGAGCATCGATTTGCCGAAATTCGACAGTTCGAAGAGATGCTAACGCGTCATGGCACCACGGTCATCAAGATCTTTTTGCACGTATCCCAGAAGGAGCAAAGGAAGCGGCTTCTGGAGCGATTGAAGGATTCCACAAAGCACTGGAAATTCAACGCTGGGGATCTCAAAGAAAGGGCTCTGTGGGACAAGTATGAGGAAGCGATTGACGCGATGCTGCCGGCGACCAGCACGAAGGCCGCTCCGTGGTATGTCGTCCCCGCCGACGACAAATGGTATACACGAGCCGTCGTGGCCGACATCATCACGCAGCATCTGCAGAAGATGGATCTGAAATTCCCGGAAGTCCCTGCTGAGGAGTTGGCAAGATTTCCAGAATACATTCAGACCCTGGAACAAGAGATCACGTCGGGGGATGCCAAGAAACGAGGCCGCTCCGGCAAATCGAACAAAGGGAAAAAGTCCGGTCGCAAGAAGAAATCCAACGCAGCGGACTCCACCGATACTGGCACTTGAGGGCTTCAGCGACACTGGGGCATTTACGGAGCGAAAAAGCTAGAGATCCCTGTCGTAGATTCGATAGATCTTGGCCAACTTCGCTCCCCCCCGCTCCAAACTACCCCGCGACAGATGGTTGCTCTCCAAAACCCAGGAGAACTCCGCTTCTTTGATTCCGCGAGCCAAGCAATCGGGCCGCATCCGCTCGAGCAGCAATAGCCCAAGCCCCCAACGCTGCCATTCGGGCAGAACATAGGTGCACATCATTCTGGCGCGATGCAGTTTCTTTCGGCCCAGTATCAATTGCAAGAAACCAAAAGGAAACAAACGGCCCTGTATCTTTTTGATCCTAGGGTTGTAATCCAGCAGACCAAGTCCAGCCCCCACCGGCTTGCCGTCCACCTCCAGAATCGTCGTCAAATCTGGCTCGATCAGCATCTTCAAACCCTTGGCCATGAAGCGAACCTCGGCGTCGGTCAGCGGGACAAAGCCCCAAGTGGACTGAAGCGATTTGTTGTAAATATCGAGGAACAGCGCGACTTCCGAGTCCAGCTTGCGCGTGTCCATGCGCCTCGCAACGACGTTGAATCTTCGCTGCAGTTCCTGAATGACAAAATCGAGTTTCGGGTCGAGTCGATCCAGCATGGAGATGTCTCCCTCGAAGGAGAAGACATCCTGCGACTTGGCAAACCCCGAATCGAGAATCAACGATTCATAGTGGGGAAGATTGTGTGCCATCATGAAGGTCGGTGGCGTATCGAAGCCCGACACCAAGCACCCGATGTCATGATTGAGCGACGGGTTGACGGGCCCACGGATGGACTCCATCCCCTGAGATTTCAGCCACTGAAACGCTGCATCGAACAATCCCCGGGAGACGTCGCGGTCATCGATCGACTCAAAGAAACCGAAGAAGCCTCGATTTTCCGAGTACCTTTCGATGTGGCCACGATTGACGATCGCAGTGATGCGCCCCACAGGCCGAATCCCTTGGTAGGCGACAAAATTCGCCACTTGGTTCTGGTCGTGAAAGGGATGATAACGAAACCCAACCAGCTCCATTTGATTGCCGATCAACGGAGGGACCCAGCAAGGATCATTTCGATAGATATCCCAGAGCTGGCCGATGAAGTCCTTGCGGGTCTTCCTGTCCGTCGCTGGCCGAATCTCGCATTTCGCCACGTCAATCTTCCCCGCAAGTTTCCAGGAACCGAGCCAATCGATGGAAGTCACTCTTGGGCTCGATGAATCTCACTTTGGTCACCAGCGTCTCTGGATCTACCAACTGCTCAAACGGCACATAGCTAAGATCCAGCTGCCCACCGACGGAGACCATCACACCTGCCAGTCGCTCTTCTATCAAGGCCCTATAAGCGCCGGCACCGATCTGCGATCCAAGCATGATGTCGAAAGCATGAGGCGGGGCACATCGCGATTCGTAGCCCAACTGCAAGGGGGTTACTTTCCGCGAACTTCCCGTCCGTTTCTTGTACTCGGCCGCCACCAGTTCGGCCAGCATGCGACCGATCTGCACATTGGCGATCGAAATGTGTCCATGGTCGTCTCGAGGAATTCCCTCCAGGTTTTTACTGGGTAGGTATTCGGCCAACCCTTCTGCGATCACGATGACGCCGTAGTTGCGTCCCTGCTTCTGTCGCATCTGCATGGTCTTGACCATACGATCTACGACATTCTCCAGGACCATCACCGGCCGTTCCCGCGTCTTGCCAGTCGAGGAGTCGGTCATCTTTTCGATCGCTCGTAGTGGCCCCTGAACGTCTTCGACGCTAAGCACCAGACACGCCTCACCGGCGATTGCTGCGCCGTAGGCAAGCCACCCGGCGCTGCGCCCCATCGCTTCGCACAAGAAGTATGCCTGACCGGCCGATGCATCATGATTCAGATTGCGAATCTCACTGGCCAGCGTTTCGACCGCGGTGAAATAGCCAAAGGTAAAGTCGATCCCTGAATAGTCGTTATCGATCGTCTTGGGCAGATGAATCACTGGAATCTTCGATGTCCCCTCAGGAAGATGATCCTGCAGCATCATCATCTTATTGGCGGTTTTCAGAGTGTCGTCACCGCCAATACTGATCAGGGCATCGACCCCCAACGACCTCAACGCTTGGTCCACCCGACGCAAAGGAGCCGATTTGTCTGGATCATTCAAATGATCGGGGTGCGACACCATTTTCCCAGGGTTGGTTCGCGCCGTACCAATCATGATGCCCTGGGATGTGCGGGTGTGGTGCAGTACATCGTGAGTGATTCGGATGAAGTCATCCCCCTCCCTCAGCGGCCTATCTGGACCAAATTCCACCAACTTCGAATAACCGTGCTTGATTCCAAGCACTTCGATACCCGCGTTACAAAACGCAACGGCAGCCGTCGAAATTACGGCATTGGCCCCAGGAGCAGGTCCGCCCGCAAATAGTATTCCGACACGACGGATCGTGGTCGTATGCTTCCTCATCTGGATCCCTTCTCTCCCTGCAAAACCGGTTGACCATGTCATCGCCTGAAAGTCGATGAGCAACGCTGTGTAAGTGTACCATTTAGCCCATTTAGTCGCAGCGCCGATTCACACGATCTCCCGCCATACCCATCTCCACCCCCCACCGCTTCATCGCCTTCAACTCCGCTTGCAGAGCCATCCAGTGCTCGAGAGGATCGGCAGTGGTATGATGAGTTGGAACGATCTGCTTTCCCCTTCTATTCCATTTTGGCAACTCGAAGATCTCAGGAATGTTATGGCAGCAAAAACGGTTGAGGCTCGTTTGCTCTGCGCCAGCGCACTCACCTACGCGATACGCGGTCAAAAAGAAATGCTGGAAGAGCGGGACCAGGTGGAGTTCTTCCGCGGTTCTGGCTGGATAGCCCCCCCCAAGGTCTTGTTCGGGGACAAAGACCAAGTCAACGCCTGCCTTTTCGGCGAAAGCCAAGATGGCTGGGTGGTGGCATTTCGCGGTACCTTGCCATGGGACCCACAGAATATCCCCAATCTCATCGATTGGCTGCAGGCTTTCGATGCCCAGCCGATCGAGGCGATTCACTATCCAGGACAAGTCCACTCGGGGTTCTACCAGGCCCTAGAGCCTTTGGTGGAACCGGTGATGGAGCTACTGGGCGAAGCGGTCGGTCGCCGCAAACGCTCCCTTCTCCTGACAGGCCACAGCAAAGGTGGTGCCCTCGCCTCGCTCTTCGCTTGGCGCGTCGCTCAACGGTACCCCGACCTGGAACTTCAAGTCGTCACCTACGCTTCCGCGAAGCCGGCCAATGCGGCATTTCATGACGCCTACAGCCGCCGGATCGATCACACGCGCTACGAATACGGCAACGACATCGTCCCCCATCTGCCTCCCTCCCAGGATGGTCTGCTCCGCGTTCTCACTTCGCTGCCGCTGATCGGTGACCGTTTTCAGGATCTGGCTCGCTACGACTACCGCCCCCTGGGAAAACTCCGCTATGTCACCCACTCTGGCCGAATCATCGACGACGATCAAGCGCTGCGAGCCGAACGGAGCCTGAATCTTGCATCGGAAATCATTCGCCTTCGATTCGCGCAGATTGCGGCAGAACATTCGATCCGTTGCGGCTCCGGCTTTGTGGAGGCTCTTTTAGGCGGCCTGCCTTGCTGAGCCATTTCGCGGAGAAGCAAACTCCAGCAAATCGAATCCTCCTGCCAAGGCATTCACCATCGCCAAATGGTGGATGGAACTTCGGTGGACGACCAACGTAACCCGCCACCGCGTGGCCACAGCGGCTACCAAGAGACGGCATCTACCAAGCAAACATCCAATCCGCTTGCTGTAGCCACCATCGCCAGATGGTGGATGGGACTTCGGTGAACGTCCAACTCAACCCTCCACCGCGTGGCCGCAGCGGCTACTAAGAGACGGCATCTGCCAAGAAAACATCCAATCCGCTTGCGCTAGCCACCATCGCCAGATGGTGGATGAGACTTCGGTGGACGTCCAACGCAACCCTCCATCGCGTGGCCGCAGCGGCTACCAAGAAATCGGTGGCAATGAAGAGTTCCGGATTCTCCACCAGCCGGGTTCTACTCTTCATCTTCTTCTTCGCGCGTATTCTTCTCGGCTCGTTTACCACGAGGCACCTCTGGCAATTTCCGCCCAGGCTTCTTCAAGATCGGACGAAGCTCCCGCACGAAGTCATCGGCGTTCTGGAACGACTGATAGACGCTTGCGAATCGGACGTAAGCCACCTGGTCTTCAACCGCAAGCAGCTCCATCACCTTCTCGCCAATCAACCTGCTGGGAACTTCCAGTTCGTTCTCCTCCATGATCGCTTGCTCGACCATCTCCGCCATCAATTGGATCTTGGTCGCTGAAATCGATCGCTTCCAGCAAGCCCGCTCCAGGCCACGGATGATCTTGTCGCGAATGAATGGCTCCCGCTCGCCAGACTTCTTCACCACCAGCAGCGAACCTTCCACCCGCTCAAAAGTTGTAAACCGCCGTTTGCAGAAATTGCACTGCCGCCGTCGACGAATTGCCTTCCCATCGTCGACGGATCGGGAGTCACGGACACTGTCGTTATCGCGTTGGCAGTAGGGGCATCGCATCGCAGCACCTTCACTTCAGATTGCATCGCCGGAGTCGGATTCAATTCCAAATACGCAGGCACTGACAGCAATGGGGGCAAGAAACCCAAAAGTAGCTCTCCAGTTCCATCGATCGCCGCCTGCCATCGCCCGCATACCTATTTCTGCCACTTTCTTTTTGGCGGTGGTCCAGAGCGTTCTGGCTTGGCGGCAATCAATCGATGGCTGTTTGGCCCCAGAAGGTCATCCAGCCTTGCCCGCAACTCCGGAACCACCTCCACACGATGCTTATGATTTCGAATCGCCACACTGTCTCCATTGGCCAAGCGAAGCACCATCACCACCGTTTGCGACCCCTGATAGCCCTTCAGGATGCTGTCCAGCGCTGGCAGCACGGCTTCGCCATGCAGCGTTTCTTCGATGTCGATCCGAAGGCCAGTCGTGAATCGAGAGGCCGCCTCTTCGATCGGGATGATTTCATTGACGATCAGATTCGCTTCATCTCCGCTACGTCGATCGACCGCGCCCTTGATCAGCACCACCGATTCTGCCTTGACCATTTCCCCCTGGTCGGCAAAGCCATCGGGCCAGAGGATGCATCGCACCACACCTTCCAAATCCTCCAAATCGAAATTGGCATACTTCGAAGGGGCCCCCGGCTTGGGATTTCTGGTATGAGCCAGCTTGATCGCGCCGATCATCCCGCCGACCATCACTTCCTCGCGATGCTGTAGCGTCCGCAAGCTCTTGGTGCTTTGGTTGGTGTATGCCGTCAGGCTTGCTCGGTACGGCTCCAATGGATGCGACGAAAAGTAAAACCCCAGGACCTCTTTCTCAAATGCCAACTTCTCCTTCTCAGGGAACTCAGAAATGGCGGGTAGGCTTTGCGTCTTGGTCGCAACAGCATCCTCGTCCTGCTCGAAGGCGTCGAACAGATTCTTCTGCCCGATCTTTCGATCCTTAATTTTACTGGCGCCGGCGGAAATCGCCTTATCCAGCACCGCCATCCACTGCGATCGCGCCCCGCCCAGGCAGTCAAATGCACCCGCCTTGATCAACGTTTCGATGGCAGCACGATTGCACGCCGATGGATCCACCCGCTCACAAAACTCCCAGAGATCCCGAAACGGACCATTCTTATGCCGTTCCTCCACAATCGACTCCGCCGCCGCACCCCCACATCCCTTGATGGCGCTCAGCCCAAAATAAATCTTTCCCTGATCGACGATGAAACCCACGCCGCTGTGGTTGATATTCGGCTGCAATACCTCGATCGCCATTCGCTGGCAGTCTTCGATATGCTCGACCAGTGAATCCTTCTGCTTGAAGTTTCGCCCGGGGATATCGCCGGTTAGCAGCGCTGCCATGAATTCGGTCGGATAATGAGCCTTCAGATAGGCTGTCTGGTATGCGATCAATGCATAGGCGGTGGAGTGGCTTTTGTTGAATCCATAACCGGCGAACTTCAAAATCATTTCCCAGAACTCTTTCGCCTCGGCCCTCCCCATCCCCTTGGCCACGGCACCTTCCAGGAACTTCTCCGCGTTCTCGTCGATGATCGACTTCTTTTTCTTGCTGATCGCCTTGATGCAGGTGTAGGCCTTGGCCAGTTCGATTCCTCCCAATCGATTGAGAATCCGCATGACCTGCTCTTGATACACCATCACCCCATGCGTTTCCGCCAGGATCGATTCCAAGACCGGATGCGCATAGACCGCTTTCTTGCGGTTGTGCTTGACGGCTACGTAGTCTTCAACCATCCCACCTTCCAGTGGACCGGGCCGGTAGAGCGCATTGGTTGCGATGATGTCGCGAAAATGGTCGGGCTTCATCTTCTGCAGCAAATCGCGAATGCCTCCGCTTTCCAGCTGAAAAACCCCTTTCGTCTCCCCACGCTGCAGCAGCGCGAAAGTCGCCTGATCCTCCAAAGGAAACTTCAGCGGATCGATCGTCTCGCCTCGAGACTGCTGAATCAAATCGACTGCATGAGAGAGAATCGTCAGGTTGCGCAGCCCCAGAAAGTCCATCTTCAGCAAACCAGCCGACTCGACATCCCCCATCGACCACTGCGTGATGATGTCCGTCTTGCCGGTGACTCGGCAAAGCGGCACGTATTCGGTCAGCGGTCGATCGGCGATCACCACCGCTGCGGCGTGCGTGCCGACGTTGCGAGCCAAGCCCTCCAGCTTGCGTGCGTAGTGGATCAACTGCCCCACATCCTCGTCGCTTTCGGCCAGTTGCCGGAGCTCCTCATTTTTCTCCAGCGCTTTGTCGATCGTGATCTTCAGTTCGTCAGGGATCATCTCCCCGACCTGCACCACGCGCTGCAGCGGCAATCCTAGAGCCCGTCCGACATCCTTGATCGCCGCCTTGGCCGCCATGGTGCCAAAGGTCCCGATCTGCGCCACATTCTGCTCGCCGTACTTATCCTTGACGTATTTGATGATCTCCGCCCGTCGCTCCTTGCAGAAATCGATATCGATATCGGGCGCTTCCTTTCGGTTCTCATCCAAAAACCGCTCAAACAACAGATCGTACTTGATCGGGCAGACATGGCTTAGATACAGCGCATAACAGACCAGCGCTCCGACACCACTGCCTCTGGCCGTCGCCGGAACTCCTAGTTCCCGCGCGTAGCGCACAAAGTCCCACACGATCAAGAAGTAGTTGGAAAAACCAAGCCGACTGATCACTCCAAGCTCCCGGTCCAGTCGATCCATGACGACTTGAGCCAACTGCCCTCCCGGAAGCATCTCCCCATTCCCCAAATACCTTTCCTTCAACCCCAACAGGCAGAGTTCTCTTAGATAATCATCTGCCGATTTCTCACCGGGCGTTGCAAAGGAAGGAAAGTGACGCTTCCCCAATTCCAGATCGATTTCCACCTGATCGGCGATCCGCTGCGAATTGCTGACCGACTCCTCAAGCCCCGAAAACAGTTCATACATCTGGTCTGGTGACTTCAGGTAGTACTCCTGCACATCCATTCGCATCCGATTCTGGTCGGTCTTGAATTTCCCGGTGTTGATGCACAGCAGAAGATCTTGCGCGTCAGCATCATCCTTTTCGACATAGTGCGCATCGCAGGTCGCCACCATCGGCAATCCCATCCGCTTGGCGATATCGACCGCCGCCTCAAGATGTAGCTTCTGCAATTCGAAACCACTCTTCATGATTTCGATGTAGTAGCGATCGCCAAACAACCTGTGAAACCAACCCGCCACCTCCATCGCCTCACGCCGCGCCTGATCGGGATTCGTACCATGTACGATCGCGCGGGAGAATTCACTGGAGATACATCCGCTGAGGCATATCAGCCCTTCGTGATACTTCTCCAGAAGCTCTTTATCGATCCGTGGCTTGAAGTAGAACCCTTCAAGACTGGCGTGCGAGGCGAGTTGGATCAGATTCCGAAATCCCGTTCGGTTCTTCGCTAGAAGCGTCAGGTGGAATGACGCTTCCTTGCTGCTGGACGCCTCGCGATCACGCCGCCCCTTCGGCGCTACATACGCTTCATAACCGAGAATCGGATTGATGCCGGCTTCTCGCGCCTTGGTATAGAATTCCAAAGCTCCATGCAAGTTTCCATGGTCGGTGAGCGCCAACGCATTCATTCCAAGCGCCTGCGTTCGCTCCACCAATCGATCAATCGTACTAGCACCATCCAGGAGGCTGTAATGGCTGTGGCAGTGCAAATGCACGAAACGACGATCGGTCATTGAATCCCTCCTTGCACCAAATCAGAACCGCCGGCTAAACCCCGGCGAACCTGCAATTCTAACGCCCGCCACCCTCTCCCGCGACGCCTGCAAAGATGGGTGGTTTAGGTCAGCAGTGGACCAATTTCCCGCTTTTCTAATCGCCTCCTCAGCCTGTTTTTGGTCATCTGGGGTTCTTGCTGTAAGCGATCGCTGCAATGCCCCGCTTTGCATCGGTCATGGAATGTCAGCGGACTGTTCGCGATCTACCGCTATGGGCCGAGCATCGAGCGGGTTGTGTGGTAGCGGGTTGGTCAGGAACTTGCAAAAAACAGTGGACTGGCCAGAATCAAGGTAGCTTCAGCCTCGTGACCGGCCCCTTCATCGCAGGAAGTCACAAAGGCAAAAAATGCCAGAGAAATCCATCGCTCTGTTCACTCTCAATGTTTCCGTGACATACAGATAGTCGCGATCCCGTCTTTTCGCTCGGTGGTGATCCACTGACCAATAGAATTGCCGGATAGACCTTTTTTCCAGCCTAGCCGCATTCAGTTCCACGAACTTCCCAGCAGGCGTTGGAAGAAAATACCCAACCCTCCCCCGTCGGCGACTTCTGCAATCCAATCGACCCACGATGCACGGCCCAGCGATCGACGTTAGATTCAACCGATGCTGCCACCGAACTTTCCTGACCCCACGATGCACTTTCGCCCCACGAGGTTGTCCCCATGTCCCATGCTCCAAGCCGCCGTGCCTTTCTCGCGGTGACCGGAGCTTCCGCGATCCCCAGCGCGACAACCGCTGCCGTTGCTGCGAGGTTTCTGGAAGCTGCACCGATCGACCATGGGCTAATCGATTGCCAAAGCCATCTTTTTTTTCCTGAAGTCCTCCAGGTGATGCGATCTCGCAAGGTGGAACCCCTGGTAATGGACCAGGATGGTGTACCCATTCTGAAGATGGGGGATTGGCTTCGCAAAATCCCCCCCTCCTACACCAGCGTGGAAACCAAACTTTCGGCCATGGATGCCAACGGAATCGCGATCACTCTGCTGAGCAGCAATGATCCGGGGCCCGAATGGTTTGGCGGCGACGGTCCCGCAATCGCTCGCCTGATTCACGACTCGCTGGCCAACGTAATCGCTCAGCACCCTACAAGATTCCGTGGACTTTGCACCCTGCCGATGCAAGACGCGAACGCCGCCTCGGACGAACTAGATAGGTGCATCCAAAAGCTCCATTTCGTCGGAATTCTGCTCTATTCGAACCTAGCTGGATCCTGGTGCGATGAACCGCAATTCCATTGGCTCTTCCAGCGCGCCGAAGAACTCGACATTCCCATCCTGCTCCACCCGGCCAAGCCAATGACGACCGAACAGGTGAAGGGGTACGAGCTGACCAGCACCCTGGGCAACATGTTCGAAAACACCATCGCACTGGCGCGCATCATCGCCAGTGGACTTCTCGATCGACATCCGAAGCTGAAGCTGGTCTGCCCGCATCTTGGCGGAACTCTCCCCTACATCTGCGGCCGCATGGACCACCAGATCCATGTCCTCAAACGTGGCCCACAGAACTTGGAGCGAAAGCCCAGCGAATACCTTCGCTCGATCTACTTGGATATCGTCTCCCCGCTTCCGGAAGCGATGCGGTTTGCGATCGAGTTTTGTGGTTTCGAAAAGCTGCTCTTTTCAAGCGATCATCCGTGGGTGCAGCCACAGGAAATCCTGGCACCATTCAGCCAGTTGCAGTTACCCATCGAACACCAACGCTGCATCCTCTATCGGAATGCTCAGATGCTCTTCCGACTCGATGCGGCTCCCACAGCACCCAACAAGAAGTAAGGCATCACCTGATTCGATCCTTCGGCCGCGACTTGCCCTCTTCGGGAAGGTCCTCCTCAGGGCTTAGCGCCACCCGAAAACCAATACTGAGGAACTCGAATCCGCGAAAGTTCGAACGGGTCGCGGTTCGATTGGCCGACCTCAGGTATCCGGGACCATAATTCCAACTGCCACCACGATAAACCCGATCAGTCCCTAGAACCGGCCCTTGGGGGTCGGTGACAGGTTCAACCCGATGCTCGATGTACCAATCAGCTACCCACTCCCATACATTCCCGTGCATGTCATGAAGCCCCAAAAGGTTTGGCTTCTTCATCCCCACCTTGTGTGTCCGTCCCTCCGAGTTGGCTTCATACCAACCGTGGTCGGCCAGCTTGCTGACTTCGTTTCCAAAACTGAAGGCGGTCTGTGTACCCGCCCTGCATCCCATTTCCCATTCCGCCTCCGTAGGCAATCGATACACCCTTCCCGCCAACTGCTCCTCCGGAAACTGACTTAGCTTGTCGCAAAAGTCCTTTGCATCCTCCCAAGAAACCTGCTCAACCGGATAATCACTTGCCTTCGAACCATCCGCTTCTCTCTTGAACTGACTGGGGTTTTTTCCCATCACTTTTTCATACTGTGACTGCGTGACTTCATAGGCACCAAGAAAAAAATCTCTGGTGATCGTCACCTCATGCTGCGATTCATCCAGATCGGCATCCGGATTCCCTCGAACCGATCCCATTTTGTAGGTCCCAGCGGGAACTCGATTCAACTGCATCCCGATGCTGTTGATGATCTGCTCGCCTGACTGCGCAAACAAATTTCCTCCTGTGATGAACGAAACAAAAATCCAAGTACAGCTCGCCATCTTCTGTGAGTTTCGCGATCTTCTCATGTCTCTCCCCGGCTTCGCATGCAAAATTGCACTCCCAACGCAGATGCTGGCCATTCTGAACCCATCTTCTCTCGACTCGAAGAATTCGTCCGTCGAATCAGTCCGATATTCAGCCTATCCTTCCATAGCCTCGACACCAATGACGTAGAGGGAAATCGCCTAGCGATCACTTCGAACTTCGTCTGGAATCATTGTGGCTTACCAGCATAAGCTACTGCTTTTTATCGTACTCGTGCATGCACTCAACGAGATGGTACCTGCTCTCGAAAAGAAGCATTGGGACATGGGGCATCGAGTACGAGAAACCAAGCTATGACCCACGAAATTACCCGAACAACCTTACTTCGATGGATTGCGAGTGTCTGACAGCGCGTCATCGATGGCGGCTTTGAGCCTGGCCTCTACGCCTGGTCCTACAAACGACCAAGCCCCCGGTTCGTAACCGCCTTCTTCATACGCCTTGTCGTAGGGAACGTAGCAAGGACCATAATCTCCGTAGCCTAAAGTGAACACCATCGAATCCGGTGCAGACTGCTGAGCGTACAACTGGTATTCGACAAACGGCTCCCCTGGCAATAAAAGCAATTTTGCAACTCCAAAATCAATCATCGGCAGGTCCAGTCGATGCTGGAGAGCGGTGCAGCGACTAAGCCAACTCAGCCCAAACGCGGCTCGCACTCTTTCCGATATAGCAGCATCGTTCTTCCGCAATAGACTCTCGAAGTCCCGTTTGCGAAAGCCGATTTCATCTTTTGGTAGAAGCTCTATGCTGGCTGACTGGAATTTGGCGAACTCTAATGGAGTTTTGCGAGTCGACTTCCATGCCGCTGCCCACGATCGATGCAATCGCTCAGCCAATTCGATCCGGGATGCTTGCGATCCATCGTTATATTTCCCCGCCGCCAAATTGCCGCCGCAACCACTGGCATAGAAATGCATCCCATGAGGAAAATCGTTTTGCACCCATCTCCTGGCCAATCCAACGAAGTCGCTGGAAACATCTCCTCTTCCATAAGAGCTCATCGGATGTGTTGCATAGACAGCCAGTGATGCTATCGGCTGATCCTGATGCCAAAAACTTATCAGCTTCAGTCGCGAGTCGATAAGTCCCTCTGGAGCTTCCTGCAGCGCTGGATCCTGGCTCGCACTACCTCGAAAGTGAACCACTCGGCCATCCGTCCCAAAAATCCGACGATTCGACGCAATCCGCTCCACCTCGGATTCACCAACTCCTACATGGCTGATTTCGACCGACCGATATGCTGCAATTCCAACCACCTCGGCCACTCGCTTTAGCACCGACTCATGCCAAGACAAATCGACCACCTTCCCTGGTTGATCGACATCTGCCAAAAACTGCTCAGCCTTCCAATCGACAAGGGGTGCATCATGTTGATGAATGGTGCAGACAAGAACCCGATCTCGCGTTGTCCCTGCGGCCTCCGCTATTCGCGTGCGCCAGCCATCATGTGCTTCATTGCCGATGCCACACCAATCGACCGACGCCAGCACCACCGGTTCACCCGCGCCGTAAAAGATCCAACCATAAACCATCAGCGGATCGACTACTCTTTTCACCTCGGCCACTCCAAGACTAGCGGACAGGCTGTGGCCGATCGGAGGAGTGACATCGCACGAAAAAGTAGCAATCCGGTACTTGCTGCCCTCGTCAGTGAAACCAATTTGGTTCAGGGTGAAAAAGACCAGCAGGGCTGACGGCACCAAGGAAAACCATCGCATTGCCCCTGACGAGGAAATCTTCATCATGGATCAACCCATCTCCTTATCCCGGAAACGCAGCACAGTCTTCAGTCTATCGTGTGACTTTCAGCACGCAGGCCACCTTTTGGTCCGTCTGGCACGATGGACCTATTGCTGGTAGTTTCCGCTCGTGAAAGTCTACGAAATTCCGTCTCGGCGCTGCTGAAGAATATCGAAATGATGATCGAAATGGCCACCAATCATCGCGCAGAGCATTCGAACATCCACGTCGAATCCTGCAACGCGTCCACTTCCACGCCACCCTCGGGATGGGAGATTCGCGAACAAACAGATCGAGGCCGATCGAACCGCAAGAAATTCTTCAGTGAGCTTCTGCCAAGGGACTTCGTTGGCTGTCGCATTGGCAGCAAACTTCATCTCATCAAATGGCAGCAGTTCGCCTACGGCTCCCCTCGCCATCCATAATGCCCGGAAAGCGAACACCCGCTCGCAGTCCGAAAGATGATTCAGCACTTCGCAGAAGGTCCAGCGATAAGGAGGATGCAGGGTCAACGCTGCTTCTGCCGAGACGCCGACCGCCCATGCACCAAAACGATCCGATTGTTCCTTAAGAAGCGCTACCAGATCGCCCGCTCCTTCGCTGCGCCGCAAGTACTTTGCAAAATAAGGCTCCTCCATCTTCGATCACTCCTTCCACCTTGCACTGCCGGCACCCTCCTTGTCGCAACGCAAGGAAATCTGACTCACTCAATCTCAGTTTCCGCCACAAAGACTCGAAGCCATTTTTCCCAACGATGTTTTTTGGTGAAACAACTGGAAATCGCTTTAGCGATTCAGGTTCTGAACGATTTCCGAGAAAAGAGCTTCGATCACCGCGCGCGAACTCGAAACCACCCCATCCAACCTGTCGTGTCCATCGGAGATGCACCATTCCTCCTGGCCGAGTTTTCGTACCGACCATATCTGGCTAAATTCGAAGCCATCCTCAATGCCAAGGCATTGAAGAGCCGCCGGTAGCAGAGGCCGCAACCGGCTGAATTCCATTCTCTCCCCATCCCCTAATCGGGTCCAAGTCCCCGCATCCACCATCGTCCTGCACCTCTCTATCCATCGGCACAATCCAGTTGAATGATCCGGCAGAGAGTCCAACTGAACGACGGTCAGACGCTGGATCGCGCATGCATCAGACCGACGCGATCACGGCTCAATCGTGTGACTGAGCCTCGAAATCGACTCCCTGCATCTAGCAGGATCTCTACAATGAGAGATTGCAAGCGACAAACTGGTGTTCGCCATACTAATTTACCCAGCAAGGAGCACTCCCGGCATGGCCTTTTTCAAGTCGACCGAACTTGGCAACAGCAGCCAAACCATCCTAGCCAATTCTTTTATTTGCCTCAGCCTGTTTTTTCTTTCAGGTCCGACACATGCCGAAGAATTTTGGAGAGGCTTTCAGAATGGGGGACAACTTCAGGTAGCAGGACTGCCGGAATCCTGGGATGCATCCGGAAAGGGAATCGCCTGGAAAGCGGCTCTCGAAGGTTACGGCCAGTCGACTCCAGTCGTCGCCGGAGATGAGGTCTTCCTGAACTCCACAAGCGGCCCCAACAAGGAAACCTATCACGTCGCTGCCTACAGCCTAGCCGACGGATCGAAGCGATGGCAGAAGGACTTTGCCAATCCGTCCCCGGAAGAAAGCAACAGCTACGTTAGTCGTGCTGCCCCCAGCCCCGTGATCGATGCTTCAGGGCTTTTTGTCAGCTTCGAAGGAGGCATCGTTGCCTCGTTATCCCGATCGGGCGAAGTGCTTTGGCAACGAAATCTTGTCGACACGGATGGACCGATCCAGGCGCGACATGGACTGGCGGCTTCCTTGGAGCAGGATGCAAACAACCTGTTTGTCTGGGTCGAGAGGGAACAAGAGCCTTACGTTCTGGCGATCGAGAAGAAATCCGGAAAGACCATCTGGAAATCGCCTGGCGTTGGAGCGACCAGTTGGAGCAGCCCGAGGTTGATTTCGGTCGCTGGGAAACCGCAACTGGTCTGCAGCGCCTCGGGCCGAATCGCCGGGTACGACACCACCGACGGAAAGAAGCTTTGGGAATTCACCGGACTTGCTAACAACTCCACCTGCACACCGATCCCTGTAGACGAAGGTAAATTCCTAATCGGTGCATCCGACGGCCGTGGCGAACAGACCGCTGGTAATGCCGCAGCATCCAATGGCCTGATCGAAATCAAGCCGACGCAAGATGGCCGTTTCGAGGTCGATTTTGCGTGGCGAGCCGATAAAGCGACTAGCAGTTTCGGCAGTCCCGCTGTCGCCAACGGCAAGGTCTGGATCGTCAATCGCTCCGGCGTTCTCTTCCAGTTGGATCTAGCCACTGGCAAACAACTTTCCGCCGAAAGGATCGCGGCAGGCAGTATCTGGGCAACCCCTTTGTTTACTGCCTCCAATCTCTATCTCTTCGGGCAGAAGGGAACGACCTCGATCGTCCAACTTGATTCGGCGAAAGAAATTGCTTCGTGCACGACTTGGGAAGATGGTGCGTCGTCGGCGCCCGCCGCGAGTGGTGGCGCGGTGCTCTATGCGGCGGTCAGCGCACCAGGAATGCTTCTGATTCGTCGTGGTGATACGCTCTACGCGATCCGATGACACGAAAGTGATACCGTCACTTCGGCTGCTGGATGAAACCGTTGGTGGTACATCCTCTTCTACGTAGCCACCGCGGCCATGAGGTGGAGGTTGCGGTAGATGGCCATTCCGGCAAATCCACCATCTGGCGATGGTGGCTACCGAAGGAATAGTCGGCTGAGTAGCAGGGCAAATCGCGTAAAGAATGATCGACCCTCTGGCGATGGTGGCTACGGCATGCGAGTGGACCAACGCGTGGTGGGAATGGTCTTGCAGAGGAAGATCCACCATCTGGCGATGGTGGCTACCGAAGAAGTGGTCGGCTGAGTAGAAGGGCAAATCGCGTAAAGAATGATCGACCATCTGGCGATGCTGGCCACGGCAAGTGACTTCGATCGTCTCGCTGCATCTGCTCCAGACATCGCATCATGGCTCTACCTTCAAGAGCACCCTTGTATCGATCGGGTAGTATTCATCTGGCACCTGAATTCGCTTCGATCGATAATCGAAGAACGCTGTCCTGTCGTCCTTCCGCTCGTAGGAAAACTCTCCCAAATCAAAACCTCCAAGCGGCAGTCCCAAGGTGCTCAATTCCATCAAGTCCTTCGGGACCCTCTGATTCCGCTCCATGAACTCAAGAACAGCCAACCTCACCTTCACTCCATCATTCCTCGATCGCAGCATCGCATTCTGGGAATTCGGGTTGTTCATTAGGGTATCGGCCATTCGATACGTATCCCGCCGAAAAATGGTGCGATAGATCGAAAGCCGTAGACTTGGGACGAATCCCGCAGGCACTTCTTTCTGGAAGCGTTCAAAGTCCGACGCGTGCTGTTGGGCTACCATCGCCTCCAGCACCGAATGATCGCCAGCATCGATCCGATCAATCCAAACGCCGCCATCCTCCCTGCGAAGCATCTGATGATCCATCGCCAAGTGCAGGCCAGTGATCAAATCGGTGCGGTAAGGCATGTAGCCCCAATAATCAAATTTTCGCCATAGCAGGTCAAGCACTTCCAGACGCTTTGCCACCTTTGGTGAATCACGGTCGGCGACCGCCTGCACTAGGCCCAAGAAAAGGAGATGGGAGGCGGATGCGATATTGAAGTCCAAGACTGTTTCCCCACCACGATCCACAAGCGGAAGGTAGACCAGTTGGTCGCTATCACAAAGTCTTTCGATTCTGGTGATCAGTTCCTCATGTTCGCTGACAAAGCTTTGGACCAAGTCGGGATATCGTTTCCAGGCCGCTCTGGGCGATTGGTCCTTGGGGTCCTCGAGAATCGATGGCCCTTCCAATTCGGTTTCGTGCGTTGCAGCAACACGCTGCTCCTCCTGAGTCGGAACAACTTCGCCGATCGTCAAAAGCGATCGAAGCTGGGCCCTCCAGTAGGGATTGCTCAATTCCGCAAACAACTCCATCCATTCCTGGCTGTCTTCTTTGGAGGTTCGCTTTTCCATCCAATCCTTCATCGATCGATCCGCCCCAAGCACCTTCTTCCAGGATTCGCTGGCCTCGCTTTCCAATCGATGGAGTTCTTCCTGCGCCGCCCGCTCAACGCTCCATGCCCTCGCAACAACGGCTCCAGCAGCGATCAGCGTCAAGCCGCTGATGGCCATCAAGCCGATCATCCAGAGGGGAGTTGCAGCGCGCCTTTGCAACGCGGATTGGTTCGCTACCTTGGTCAACTCAGGATCCACTTTCCACCTCCGTTTCGGATTGGATCGACCGCGATGGCGTACTAGCCAACGCTTTGGCTGCTTCCTCCCAATCGCCTCGCCAGTGTTGGCAGGGAAATGCCGCATTGGTGGTCGCATCCCCACCCAGCCAAACGAAATCGTCGTAGAGATCTGGAGGTGTCAGGAATAAATCCAACTTTCTCGCATAATCGGCTCGCGCTCGCTTCCGATCCTCTGCGCTGCCCTGCTTTAGCAGGTCCCAAAGATCCTGCACCCAGAGTTCGTGAGCCCGCAGCACTCGCAAATGGTTGATCATGGATGCTAGGCCACCTGACGGAGTAGAGCCATAGCCACTGAACTGATGTGGGTTGTAACCCCCGGGTGAAGTGACCCAGCTTTTGCTACCTTCCTTGCGAGACTCCTGCAACTGCCTCCATGCGATAGCCAGAGCGACTTTTCGGGCCTGATCTCGTTGGTCACTTTCTCCGAGAACCTGAGCCAACTGCGAGAACAAAGGGTCACCCATCCGCTGCCGCGATTCCGCAAGCCGACATTCATGCAACAAAGCCACTTCCAATTGCTCGGCCTCATCACACAGTCGCAATACACCGGTCGCCCGCAAGTCACGAATCAGCTTAGGAAAATGCGACAGCATCGATCGATACTCTGTCCGTAAAGAAGCCACTTGCGCACCATCGCTTCGCTCTTCTGACTCCAACTGCTTGCGCAGGGAGATCATTTCGGTGATCCCGATCCGAATGCCACCGCGCCCCAACCATCGGCTCACCGTCGCTGCTTCCCATCCCCGCTGGATCAGATCCAAACGTAGTCGACGTCGGGACGCTTCATTGGCGGCGATGTCCATAGGGACAGACGCAAGAGCCGCTGCATCGACATAGAATTCGATGCTGTTCGGGTAACCACCCACTGGACGACCCTTCACCGACGCAGCCCCTTCCAAAGCCGCTAACTCCCGCCGCACCCCGTCATTTAACCGAGGAATTTTAAGCATCTCCATGGTGCCAGGCACAAGCGGAATCGCCAGCGCAACGGCCGCCCAAGCTGCCTGCTGAAGCTTGAATCTCCAATCGATCCTTCGCTCCATCCACGGCTGCATCAACCATGCCGTCGCGACAAAAAAGAGAAGCGTCGGAACCGGAAGCAACCACCATGGCGACTCCATTGAGAGGGCGGCAAAGAGGTAGTAGAAGATCATCGCATTGGCCACCACCGTCGCCAGCACGGTCGCCACGACGGGGCTCTTCACACATTGTGATGCCCATTGGCCCACCGAGTAGATCGCCAACGCTATCGCTAGGAATCTACCCGCATCCATCGCACGCATCGCGGGCAACAGCGATTCCCCGGAAAGCCCCGAGAAGCCTCTTGCAAGATAACGAACCAGCGTCAGGCCAACCAGAAGCAGCAGAGGCACCCAATGCCTGGTCAGCCACTGCAGTCGCGGGGAGACGCCACGATCGGCGTAAAAACGGACGCGATCGCGGATACTTTCCCCTTGGAAAGCGAAAACCCCAAGCCAGCAGACGGCGACACCAAGCAGATAAAGCAAGGTCGACGCGACTTCGGTGTCGTATCGAGACAGGGGCAGCAAGTCGCCTGGGGTGTCGTAGGGAATGCGACTGGACGCAAGGATCGCTGCGCTTCCCAACAGAGCTACCGCGCCCCACCAAAGTCGGTGCTGCCGAATCGTCTGCCACAGCATTCCTGTGAGCGGTGCGACCGGCTCGCGCTGTAGCCAAGATACCCCTTGCTCCTCCAGCCATGCGGCGTTCGCAGGCTGCTTCCATGGAAACAGCCTGCTCCAGGAATCGAACCCACCAGCACCCCCAGAGCTCGCTCCCAGATACCTTTGGCTCTGTCGCCAACTGTCCACAGCTAGCCCAACAGTCGCTACCAGCAGCGTCCCAAAGTAGGTAAGCGACGCGAGATCTGGCCGGGAGTAATCAAAAAGCCAACTGATCCCGTAAGCGGTCAACCAGACCAAAAGGGAAGCAGGCACCAGCATCGCCAATGCGACGAGGGAGGACTGGAATCGCCATGCGAACGCATAGCCGGCGAACGCAAGGAAGAGCGTTACCAATGAATAGATGGCCAACATCCATCTTCCGTCTGTGTCCATCGATGCGCTGGGATGCGTTAACGGCCAGACTCCATGAAGGACTCCTGATGCAATCCATAGGAGAACTGACAAGGCAGCCACCAGCCCCAACGAGAGCAAGATCGCGATCGTCTTGTTCCAGGCGATCTCTTTGGCGTTGATCGGCAGCGATTGCAGCCACTGCAGTGTGCGGCTCTCCTTCTCACTACCAACCAGAAGCACCCCAACTCCAGTGGCGAAGAAGATCGGTAGCGAAATCCAGGGCATCAAGTTCCCAGTCCAATGCGCAGCATTCATCCTGCCGCTGTAGGCTTCCACCAACAAAGCCAACAGAAGGATCCCTCCGCCACTAAGGAAAACGAAAAACGCCAGTGGGGCAACCTGACGAAGCTCTTTCCATAGCAGCGGCGATCGCCACCCGGGGGTTGAGCCTTCAGACATCACAGACATCCCCTCGAACTTGCGGATCGATTCCAACGAAGTCATGATGGGCTGGCCTCCATGTCCTTGGAACTGACCGGCAACGACCGGGAAGCCTGGCGCTTGTAGAGGCTGTCACCACGCGTGCAGGCAACAAATAGCTCTTCCAGAGTTGCAGATCGGCATGCAACCCCCAACACGCCAGGTGCAGATCGCCAGAAGTCCGCTGCGGCCTCCCCATCGGCTTGCACCACCAGCTGTTTCTGCCGCCCCTCAGTAATCTCCGCCAAGATGATGGAGGGCGCTGGTGGATCAGCCAAGGCAATCAGTGGGTCACGAAGGGAAACCGTCACCATGGATATGGAATCCTTGAGATCGGCTAGCGATCCCACCAACTGCAACCGACCCTGATGCATGATCGCGATTTCGTCAGCAACCCGCTCCACCTCGGCAATCTGATGACTCGATAAAAACACCGTCCGCCCCGTTGCTGCCACCGTAATCATGCTCTCCAAAAATTCGCGCCGAACGATCGGGTCCAGCCCCGATGTCGGCTCATCCAAAATCAACAGCTCGGGGTCATGCGCCAGCGCCAGCGAAAGTGCCACCTTCGACCGCTGACCTTTGCTCAACTGCCGAATCTTCCGCCCAACCGGCAACCCGTACCGCTCGATCGACCCCTGGTAACGCTCCATGAACCCGTCGGGATAAAAGGAAGCAGCGAACCAACCGATTTCGCCGATCGTCATCCAGTCGTAGAGCGCTGGAGCGTCTGAGACGTACCCGATTCGCTTGCGCAGTTGCAGGGCTTGATCGGCTTGAGTGGGATCCAATCCGAGGATGCGACAGCTTCCAGATGTCGGTTTCTGAAAGCCTGTCATGATCCGAATCATCGTCGTCTTACCCGCTCCGTTTTCTCCCAGCAAGGCGATGACCGTGCCGGCTGGAACCCTCAGGTCGACTCCCCGCAGCGCTTCACAACCGCGGTAATGCATCTTCAGCTGGTCGATTTGGATGACATCATTCATCGCGAAACCCCTGATCCATGGTGGTGGAAGAATAGATGGGTCTGGAAAGGGACTAGCAAACAACTTGTCAGCGGATGGAAAAACCTGCGTCCGAGCCAATCAATCATGCGGCTCGCCGCCCCACCCCCGGACATGCAATTCAAACTGGATCCGGAATTGGATGAACGGAGCTGACGGTGGCGATTTGGCCATCGAGCTGATCGAGTTGAGCGAGCATCAGGCGACGGACTTCTTTCGAACTAAGCCCGCCATGGAGCGCTTCGCTAATGGCCGAACGGAGTCGATCTTCGAGCAGGGATCGGCGAGCCTTCTGGCAAATGCCGACGGCATCCGAGCAGATCGCCAGGCCCCGCCCCCTCAGCGATTCAGCAACTCCATCAGCCTGCAGCAACTGAAAAGCTTTTGCGACCGTGTTGGGGTTGATCGCCAATTGAACGCTAAGCGTTCGTACGCTGGGTAGCAGCTGCCCCGGAACCAGCACCCCATCGGCGACAGCGAATTTGACCTGCCGAACCAACTGCTCGTAAATCGCAATCCCATTCGTCGGATCGATCGAGAAAAACATCGATGCCTCCCTCTGCCCCACTGGGCTAGCGTTCTAGTTAAGTATTACACTTAGGCGCAAGAGGCGGCAAGAGGCAAGGAGTCGCAAATCCCCCAAAAAAAAGGAAATAGCGGCAAGACTTCTTATCGATGGATCAAGAACTGGATCGATCAGCAACTAGAAACGTTGCTGTTCCAGCCATTCGTCTGGAGTCGAACCTCGTTGGAACTGAGAGAGTTCGTGATCTTGGACACCAACCAAAGACGGCTGTGCTCTCTTGCTCGCCAAGAGGCACACGACAGCGAATGATCCCCGGTTCCCGGGTTGAAGGACATTCCAAGTCACTTCGTTCGGTCGATGCGCCCGTCCTCCTCGGAAAACCTTGTTTCCGCCTGAAGCGACTCAAAGCAAAGATTGACTGTCCGCCCAATTGCTCGCGTTCGATGCTCCATTCCTGCTGGAATGGTGAGACTCTGCCAAGCAGTCAGTCGAAATGTCCGCCCGTCCGAAAGTTCGATCTCCAAGCACCCTTCCATCACCAAAAACAACTCATCGGACGACGGATGGACGTGCCATGGATACTCTCCTTCCATCACCGCAAGTCGAAGGCACTGATCGTTGCAGCGACTGAGGACCTGGTTGGAATAAACGCCAGCCGCTCTCGATGCTTCAAAAGCCAGATCGACCATTTGTAGCGCAGGATACAATACTGGGGCAGCTCGGTAATTTTCGTCAGAAGCTTCCATCCGGTAGTCCCTTCAACGAACGAATTTCGGAATAAGCGATCGCAGAGAACTCGATTCCAGCCGAAAGCGATTCGTCCGCGGGTCGACCCGCAAACAGCCTCTTGCGAAGCGGAGTGAACTCCCACCAGGGACGCGGCCGATTTCCATCGAGGAAATCAGCGACCGAGAGGAAAAGATCAAGCATGCATGGATCGTGATTCTCGCCCGTAATTTCGCATAGACGCTGAAAAAGCCGAAAAGGGCACTGACCAATCAATTGCTCGGGCGCCAAAAATCCCAGCAGCTGCAAATCCTTTTCGACCGCTTTGCCCACATTCGGCAAATCGGTAAGTTTCTTCAAACGATTCCGATCCACCCGCTCCGGCTTCATCCTAACTCTCACCATAAAAAGCCTAATCCGACCACGCTGCCCACCAGTGGGCCGTGATGAAGCCAATAACTCATCCCGCCCACTCGCCACCCACGGACGGCTCTCCAGGAATCCTTGTGGCTCAGAAGCAGTACTTCCCGAATTTTATCGTACTCGCACTCCATGAAACGGGACTGGTACTCGAAAAGAAGCGTTGAGCCGCTGGGACATCTCGAGTACGAGAAATCAAACCAATGACCCATGAAATGCCCCATCCTCACGGAGACGCAGAGCCACGGAATGGGTGGAACGATAAACTTCTCCTGAGTCTTTTGTACCTTTGTGACTCCATGAGCTGAAGAGTGCGTACGCGATGCCACCACACGCCCTAGTTTTTGGCCCATCCGGCAATTCTTTGGATTCATCGCCCCCGATGGCTACAGAACCTTACCGATGAAGAATTGCTTTCAAACGAACACGCCTGATTGGGGCGGAACCGGTCGGGCGGGATACAGTGAAATTGCCGATCCAGACCTAGCCTGCACGAGTAGGATCCAGGGCTTCACCCCACCGGCCTCGATCGCCGATTGACTGATTTTGGTTGTTGTCATGTGGTGCCCAGCTAACGCACAGGGTGCGGAAGCAGCTGGGGCACACCAGCGACTCGGTGGAACATGCTGTCGATGAAGGACGGACAGCTACCGAAGTGGCTCAGCGATCATCCCTTCGAAAGAAGATCGCGGCACGGGCCTGAGAACGGGTTTCACAAGATGCTATCGAGACCAAAGAAGATTGGAAGGTTCCACCTTCCAAGTGAAAGCCGGCGTCGATCAAAACCGGCCCTCACTTGCAGACTCTTCCGAAGCAACTTCTTGAATAGAGAAAGCTCGCATGGCGCAGCGGCCCGTCAAAGCATCATGCTCCATAAGCTCACTGACACAACATCACTCGTCCGATGGGTTGATTTCCGAAAGCTGGGTACTCACGAAAGCTGCGACGACGGAAAGTGGTGTTTGAGCCGCAATGAAGCGAACGCTCCCATCGCACATGGCAACCATGCAACCACCTGGATGGAAAGAATAAAGCTCGTTGCTGTTATTGCAGTTCATCGCGCAGGGCCCCAAGGATCGAACTCCGTCCGATGAAAAACCATCCACCCAGAATTCCGAGTCCGGGTCAGCCCATCCCGCACCGCTGGCCCTTGAGCCCGCTACGGCTTTTCTGACGCGATAGAAAACAGGACGTCCAGCATCTTCGACCCAGCTAAAAGTATTCGAGGTTCCATCCGTGATGTTGGCAATTCGACTGCGTGGTCGCCGGTTGTAAAAGGGAGGACTCATCCCAGTCGTGAACGATGAAATGGTGCTCATGGGAAGAATCGCGCCGATGTACTGTTCGGCGTCAGTCGCAGGATTGGTTGGATCATAGCCTGGAATCGGCGGCATCAGGCTGTAGGGCGGAAGACCAAGACGTCCATTGACACCATTGGCGATTGAGTAGTCGGACGCTGCCGCCAGAAAACGTGGCGCACTGGAACTACCGGGAGCATTTCCAGTATCAATTTTATTCGCCGTAACATTTGATGGGCAAATAAAACTGGGAATCAATGTACTGACTGCTTGAGCATTTGCAGGACTTCTCCAATCCTGAGTGAGATCGTAGAGATTGTAAACGTTAGTCTGTTCCATGTAGGGCAGGAGAAATAGCCCAGGGCCGTGCGCTATGGAGCCGGTGGCCGGCGCCGGTATCCCCAGCTCAATCACGGGATAACCTGGCACAGCGTCCGCCCGAGCTGGTGGAAAAAACTTATACGCGCTTTCGAAGTTATGAAGCGCAAGCCCTATTTGCTTCATGTTGTTCTGGCACGACATCCGTCGGGCGGCTTCGCGAGCCGCCTGGACTGCCGGCAAAAGCAATCCCACAAGAACGCCGATGATCGCTATGACCACCAGTAGTTCCACCAGCGTAAAGCCTCGCTGCTTCCTCGTCATGAAAAAGCTCCTTCTGTGATCCCAAAAAAATTGAAATGATTACGGCATCAGTTGGAAAGGTTCCAGCTGATTCGACTTCGGCTCGATTTTTACCTTCAATCCCGACGTGGCGGGATCTGCATACTTGGCAGGAATCAACAGAGCATCGGAACGACGCTTCACCTGATCGCCACCCTCCTCATCGACGGGATCCAACATTGCAATTCCTACTTGGTATTCGCCCGCTGGGGCTCCGTCGTCGGTAGCATAAGTGCGAATCACAAACTTGCCGTCATCGCCCGAAATCGCTTGCGGCTGCTCCTGCCACTTAAAATTCGTGCTGTCCAGCGGACGCAAGACAACCGTAAGCCCTTTCACCGGCCGCCCCTCATAAAGGACCTGCCCAGATACCGGATAGGTCTTCTGCTGCGGCATTCCATTCGAGCAACCTAGGGTGCTTGCCCCAAAAAAGCTCAAAAGCACCAGCATCATCCGCATCATTGCGACTCACCTCTTCCTTGGAATCCTGGCTCGGCGAAAAACGACAAGCACGATTGAATCGAATTCCCCTCGGCCGTTGGTGAAGAACCTATCAAGATCCGATAAAATTGAAGCTCAATCCGCTTCGGTAACCGAAGAATAGACAAGCCCCATCGGAGTCCTGTTCGGCAATCGGACGCCGATGGCGAAGTGCCGAATCACAAAATGATGATCTGGATTCCAGTGAGCTGGAACGATCCACCATCTGGCGATGGTGGCTACTGGGGAGTTTCTTCCATAAGACTTACACCAACGTCAGGTAGCCACCGCGGCCACGCGATGGACGGCTGCGGTAGATAGCCATTCCGGCAAATCCACCATCTGGCGATCGTGGCTACTGGGGAGTTTCTTCCATATGACTTACACCAACGGCAGGTAGCCACCGCAGCCACGCGGTGGACGGCTGCGGTAAATAGCCATTCCGGCAAATCCACCATCTGGCGATGCTGGCTACGGACAATGGTGGCTATGAATTCGGCTTGATCCAGCACCCCCTTTCAGCTATCTCCTCACTCAAGTAGCACTCCGTGAACGAGGTGAGCCGCCGCTAGATACCATGGGAATCAGCAGTCGATTGCCGAGCTCGATGCCGAAAGCGTTGCGATCGCGATTCTCTTTCGCGCGACCACTGGCAGGGTTGATCCTGGTCGCCACCGGCTGCTCGTCACTTCAACTCCCCAGCAATTTCGCCCCGGGCTTGGTGTCGATGAGCGACGATCGGACAGCCTCTCAATCCAGAAACTCCTCTTCAGGCCCCAGCCATGATCGCACTTGGCGCCCCGAACAGGCGATTCTGCCTTATGCGGATCTTTCCGATGCTGGGGCAAAAGTGCACCACGTGCGCGATGCGAGGTACCGAAGCAACTCCGACTATGACGTCCGGCATCACGACATTGAATTCCGCTGGGACGAGGTTGAAGGAGTCGACTTCCTGCTGTCGCCATTCCCAAACAACTCCTGGCTGGCTCACACCATGCTCAGCTTCCGCCGCCGCAACGGCTCCCCCCTTGCCGTCTCGATCGAAGCACGGCTGGAGCAGAGCGAACGGTATCACCCGTGGGATGGAGCGCGTCGTCGCTACGAGCTGATGTATGTGCTAGCCGAGGAAACGGATGTGATTCCGCTGCGCACCGAAGTGAGGAAGGCTGAGGTATTGCTGTATCCCAGCCGAGCGACACCCGAGCAAGCGCGGACGATGCTGCGAGACATCTTATTGCGAGTCAATCAGATCGCGAGAACACCCGAGTGGTACGATACACTGTCCAATAACTGCACCACCAACCTGGTCCGACACGTGGAGTCGATTCTCACTGCAAGGGTGCCGTGGAGCCCCGGGATGACATTGACGGGGCTCTCAGCCAGAACCGCCTACCGGCGAGGATGGCTGGCATGTGCTGGGAACTTCGAGCAAACGCAGATCCTGGCTAGGATCAACGATCTAGTTCCAGCCGCATTGAACAGCGAAAATTTCTCGACCGCCATTCGCATTCGTCAGCAGTCGCTTATTCTCGGGGTGACACCTCCGCCGCCACCTTCTCCACCAACCCCACCAACGCCTGGTCGAATTGGCCTCTAGTCATGACCTGATCGAACCCAGCCGCTCGGGCCTCACTTAGGCGAGCGACCAGGACATGGGATCCGAAGGCGACAGATTGTGCCTGAGGCGACTTCTTCCGTATCTCCTGAAGCAAAAGATCCAGGGGACCAGTGGTGTGCCCCAGATCGACGATCCACATCCGGATGGCTGCTGAGTCGCCGCACTTCCCCTCGATCAGCTCGACAGTTCCTCCAAAGACGGAGACAACATTCTGTTCCCTGCAGGTCGCGCTAACGCGCATCGCGAAAAGCATATCGTGAGCCAAAACGGCAATCATCGGGAGATTCCTAGCGGTACCATGAGATGCCAAAGCTGCCTTCTCGATTTTAACGCGATGGCTAGGAAATACCTCTCCCTTAGCCACCTTCGCTAGATGGTGGATTTGCCGTCATGGCTATCTAACGCAGCCGTCCACCGCGTGGCCGCGGTGGCTACCTGACGTTGGTGTAAGTCGCATGGAAAAAACTCCCCCCTTGCCACCATCGCCAGAGGTGGATCGGTCCCTGGCACTGCGAAAGCCACCTTCGGCGCATGGCAAAACTTCTCTACAGGTTCGGCTGGCTTGCCATCGATATCGAAGACGCATCGGCCATCTTCGCCTTGGGGTAACTACCAAGAATGGTGAGGAACTGAGACTGGGCCGTCAATTGAGCGATCGCCTGCGATGGTCGCGGCTCTTGAAAATGCCCCTCAAACTCGACAAAGAACTGATACTCCTGCATCTTCTGATGCACCGGAAACGACTCGATCCAAGTCAGATTCAGCTGCTGCTTCTGGAAAACCACCATGGCATCGGCGAGTGCACCTGGGCGGTGCGGCAATTGAAAGAGCAGCGAGGTTTTATCAGCGCCAGTGGGACTCGGGATCTCGTGTCCCAATACAACGAACCTAGTTGTATTGCCAGCGACATCTTCGATATTCCGTTCCACGATTTCCAATCCGTAATGCGCTGCGGCCTGACTGCTGGCGATCGCCGCAGCATGCGGCTCACCGGCTGCCAACTCCGCCGCTGCTGCCGTGCTTTCGACAGGCTGGCAACGAGCGTTGGGGAGGTGCCTTGCCAGCCAGTCGCGGCACTGGGAGATCGCCTGTGGCTTGCTGTAGATTTCTCGAATCTGCTCGCGACCGCTGCGCGACAAAAGGCAATGATGGATGGCGACAGGAACCTCTCCGCAGATACGAACTTGAGTTTGAGTGAACATGCTTAGAGTGTCCGAGATGCCACCGTCGGTGGAGTTTTCGATCGGCACCATCCCGTAGTCGGCTTCCCTCTTTGCCACCGACTCGAACACCGAACGAATGGTTGGCAACCCTAGCAGTTGGGTTGCTTCACCGAAGTACTGAAGAGCCGCACCATGGCTGTAGCTGTACTTGGGACCAAGGTAACTGGCGCGCGGTCCTCGAGCCGTTGAATCGAGCGTTGCGGAAGCGATCGACCGAAACAGCATCCCCAAGGCATCGCTTACCGATCCCTGATCGCGCGTCATCGCCTCGCTCATCAAGGCCTCAGTCTGGTCCTGGTGCTCCCACACCTTCAGCGGCTCCGACCCCATCTTTTGCATTTGCTGCAAAAGGCCGGTTCGCTTTTCCAACAACCGCACGATCTCCAGGTCGACATCCCGCAACCGCGCCTCCCAACCCTCCGCCGCCCCTCCCCTGTCGCTCATCACCTCTCCCTCCCCGCCAGAAAACTCTCTTCGGATTCGCCTCTCCAGCGCCGACCCCGGCTCATACACGGCCCAGCACCCAACGGCTGGCACTCTCGGTACCGTTCCCTACTGCCAAAAGGGAACGCCTTCCCCCAAGCGGCCCCTCAGCTCATCGCCCACATTGGAAAAGGAGTAGGCATCCTAAGCCTGTCAAATTGGCAATTGAAGGCTATCCAGGAGGACCTTCTGCCTGCCACACTGCCGCTCCGATTTTCCCGTTTTCCACCACATAGAAGGCGTAAACAGCCAATTAGACTCGATTTTCCGTATTTTCGGTCCGCTTTCAGCCCCTCTTTTTCCAAGTGTTTGGCATGGAGATTGCTGGCGGAAGGGCTCATGGAGGATGGCCGCCCATCGGTCGGATCAGTGGCGTGAGTCGGGATCCTGGCAATCCATCGGCATCTCGGCGGGTCAATGAAAGGGAGGAAGCGATGCAGAACGAGAAGATTATTGGAATCGACCTTGGAACCACCAACTCGGTTGTTGCCATCATGGAAGGCTCGGAAGTCAAAGTGATTCCGAACGCGGAGGGGAACCGGCTGACTCCCAGTGTGGTGGCCTTCACCGATAAGAATGAAGTTCTGGTTGGTGAGCCAGCTCGACGCCAAGCCGTGACCAATCCCAAGCGGACGATTTCTTCGGTCAAACGGTTCATGGGGCGGCGTCATGAAGAAGTTCGGGCTCAGGAGAAGATGGTCCCCTACAGTGTGGTCGGAGGGGATCAGGAATATGTGAAGATCCAGGTCGGCGACCAGCAACTGACTCCACAAGAAGTCTCTGCCAAGGTGCTTCGCAAACTGAAGGAAGCGGCTGAGTCCTATTTGGGACATCGCGTCAGCAAAGCGGTGATCACCGTACCAGCCTACTTCAATGACGCACAGCGACAGGCCACCAAAGATGCCGGTCAGATCGCCGGTCTAGAAGTGGCGAGAATCATCAATGAGCCGACGGCGGCTGCACTAGCCTATGGACTTGATAAGTCGAAAGATCAAAAGATCGTCGTCTTTGACCTGGGTGGTGGCACCTTCGACGTCTCCGTTCTCCAAGTTGCCATGGCCGGCGACGAAGACAACAACAAGATTTTCGAAGTGATCAGCACCAATGGAGACACGCATCTGGGTGGTGACGATTTCGACCAAGCTTTGGTCAACCACGTTGCGACGCAGTTCCGTCGCGAGCAGGGAATCGATCTTCGAGCGGAGCCGATGTCTCTGCAGCGTCTGCAGGAAGCTTGCGAAAAAGCGAAAAAGGAACTGAGCTCGGTGCCACAGACGGACATCAATCTTCCTTTCATCACGGCCGATGCCACTGGCCCCAAGCATTTGCTGATGACCATCACCCGTTCGGCTCTCGAAGAGCTGATTGATGACTTGGTGGAGCGATGCCGTAAACCTGTGGTACAGGCCCTACAGGATGCCAAGCTGAAGCCATCGGATATCGACGAGGTGGTGCTTGTCGGAGGTTCCACTCGGGTTCCTAAGGTACGAGCGCTTGTCAAAGAGATTTTTGGCAAAGAGCCGCACCAGGGGGTCAATCCGGATGAGGTGGTGGCAGTGGGTGCCGCGATCCAGGGAAGTGTGCTCTCGGGTGATCGACGGGACGTGCTTCTTCTCGACGTCACTCCACTGACGCTTGGGATTGAAACCGAAGGCGGCATCATGACCGCACTGATCGAGCGAAATACTACGATTCCGGCGGAAAAGAAGAATACGTTCTCCACCGCTTCCGACAACCAGACCGCGGTCACCGTGAGAGTCTTCCAAGGGGAGCGGAAGATGGCACAGCAGAATCGGTTGCTGGGCGAGTTCAACCTAGAAGGTATTGCGGCAGCACCGCGAGGGGTTCCCCAGATCGAAGTGCAATTCGACATCGACCAAAACGGCATTCTCAATGTCAGTGCGAAAGATGTCGGCACAGGCAAACAGGCCAGTGTCAAGATTGAGCAGTCGAGCGGCCTGAAAAAGGATGAAATCGAACGGATGCGTCGCGATGCGGAAATGTATGCTGATGAAGATCGCAAAGCATTCGAACTGGCCGAAGCGAAGAATCGCGGCGACAATCTGGTCTACCAAGTCGAAAAACTGATGAAGGAAAATGCGGAAAAGATCACCGACGCTGACCGGCAACCTTTGGAACGCTCCATCCAGAAAGTTCGGGATGCAATAGGACGAGGGTTCACCGATGAAATCAAGTCAGCCTCAGGAGAACTGGAACAGGCGATGATCGCCTTCTCCAAAGTTCTCTACGAAAAGGGTGGCGCATCGGAACCCACCCCTGGCGACTCCAATGAACCAGGCGATACGATCGACGCGGACTTCGAACGCAAGTAGATGCCATAGTCCCTTGCCGCAACTTCTTTCTTCTACGCCGACCGGCAATTCAACGGTCGGCGTTTTTTATTCCACTGGACGCACCCACTAGAATCGCCTCACAATAGGTGCTAGCCCCAGGGCACTGACCCCGCCCCCATGTTTCGCCCCCCAAAGGCGATTTCCAAGGAATCCCACGTTGACGATACCACTTCCTACCGAATCTGAAGATCCCATGAACAAACTGCTGATTGTAGGAGCCGGTTGGGTGGGCCGTCAGATTGCAGCGCAAGCGATGTACCATGGGATTGCGACCGTCCTTCTCGATAAATCGGCAACCATCCTGAACGATGCGGAAGAGTGGATCCAAAGACATCTTCGGTCATTCACCTCCGATCCCAAATCACATCCTTCCCCAAAAGCGTTTGGGCAGTTGAAGATGGTGGAGCGATTGGAGCAACTGCCTGACGACCTCACGGTGGCCCTCGAATCGGTCCCCGAACAGATTTCGGTGAAGAGACGTTGCTTGACAGAGCTTTCTGAGCGATTGCCCCAGGACGTGGTTCTGGCCAGTAATTCCTCGTATTTCACCCCCTCGATGCTGGCCAAATACGTCCGGCATCCCGAGCGATTCCTGCACTGGCACTTTCATGTTCCCGTCTGGATCACTCGCCTAGTCGATGTGGTGCCCTGTTCCGAAACCAATCCAGATGCGATCGAACGCATCCGTCAGCTTTCACTCATCATGGGCCAAGAACCGGTTTATGAACCGGTGGAGCATCCTGGCTACCTTTTCAATTGGATGCTCCAAGCGCTGCTGAAAGCGGCGCTCGAACTGTCAAGCAAAGGTGTTGCCAACCCCCAGACGATCGATCATGTCTGGCGCACGGTAGCTCAGATGCCGCTAGGCCCCTTTCAGATCATGGATCAAATCGGAGTCGACACCATCCATCAAGTGATCTCCAACGCACGATGGGCCGATGCCAGCTTGCCGCTGCAGGACCTGATCGATGGCCTGGAGCCACTGCTGGCCGACGGTCGACTGGGGGTCAAAAGCGGTCAAGGCTTTTATGACTACCCGCAGTCCGCCAAGCCGCGATAAAATTCATGTCAACATGTGTCGCGGTGAACCAATAGACAACGGAGAACGTGGCGTTGACCGAACGGGTAGTGCTGGCGATGAGCGGTGGGGTGGACAGCAGCGTTGCGGCGTCGTTGTTGCTGGAACAGCAGTACGATGTGGTCGGTGTTTTCATGCGCCACGGCGAAGCCTCAGCTCAGTCTTGCCAAAGCTCTAACGGCAAAGAGAACCCTCTGCTTCCAATCCTCCAGGGGCGACTGGATCACAAACAGGGATGCTGCAGCGCCAGCGATGCTATCGACGCCAGGCAGGTCGCCGATCGGCTTGGTATCCCCTTTTATGCAATCGATATGCAGGAAGAGTTTCGCCGCATCGTCGATTACTTCGTCGATGAATACCAGAAGGGGCGAACCCCCAACCCTTGTGTGCAATGCAATAACTGGATCAAGTTCGGTCGCTTGTTCGACTATGCCGATGCAGTTGGCGCGAAGTATGTCGCCACCGGTCATTACGCGCGCCTCCTTCCCACAGGACAAGCCGATCAGCCCTTCGGGCTTTACCGAGGCATCGACGACACGAAAGACCAGTCGTATGCACTGGCCGGAATCGACAGAAAATACCTCCAGCGAATGCTGCTGCCAGTGGGTGGCTTTCACAAATCCGAGATTCGCGAACGAGCCGCCGCAATTGGGCTGAAAGTCGCTGATAAAAAAGATAGCCAGGAAATCTGCTTCGTCACCTCCGGCAAACACGCTCAGTTCGTGCGAGACAGATCCGACCGAAATACCTCCGGGCAAATCGTCACCGTCGAAGGTACTGTCGTCGGCTCCCATGGGGGGATCGAGCAGTTCACGATCGGCCAACGAAAGGGGTTGGGCATCGCCATGGGAGAGCCTTATTTTGTGGTGGAGATCGACGCAGACAATCACCGCGTCGTGATCGGCCAACATCATCAACTGGCGAGAACTCAGTTAACCGCCGAAGATTGCCACTGGCTGATTCAGCCAGACGATTTACCCAAAGAAGGGCTCAGCGTTCAGATCCGCTACAACTCGGAACCTCAACCGGCAGCCGTCCAACTCCTCTCTGACCGCCAGATCGCAGTCGACTTCTCACTGCCCGCCTTCGGTGTTGCACCAGGACAACTGGCCGTGATCTATCACGGTCCACGCGTGTTGGGAGGAGGCTGGATTCGCTCCACCAGCCATTCTTGCAGCACCACTTCCGAACTCCCTCCCCAAGCCTAGCTCTTGGCTTTCCGTGCTAGAAGACGGGAGCCCGGCCCCGCTGTGTCAGCCACATTGCCATTCGACCAACCAAACCATCGAAGTCTCTGGTAGCCGCCATCTGCCTTCGGTTCGACACCACTTCGGTTGGCCACCGAAGCAGGATCAGCTGCCCTTGTGAAAACACCTTGGATCATGCTAAAAGATCGTCAACTGAACCACCGATGTTTCTAGGTTTTGGGAGCCAACCATGCAGCGATCGACCACCTACAACGACATCACGGAGACAATTGGAAGCACCCCCATGGTGCAGCTCCGCAAGCTGGTCCCAGCCGACCACGCAACCGTTTTTGCTAAGTGCGAGTTTTTCAATCCGCTCAATAGCGTCAAGGATCGTATCGGCAAGGCAATGATCCAAGATGCCGAACGAAGTGGGAAGCTGACTGCGAAAACCCACATCATCGAACCAACCAGCGGGAACACGGGAATCGCCCTTGCCTTTGTCTGCGCCGCAAAAGGATATCGACTGACACTCACGATGCCCGAGTCGATGTCGGAGGAGCGAAGGACACTGCTTCGAGCCCTTGGGGCACAGTTGGTTCTGACGCCAGCAGCAGACGGAATGCGCGGTGCGATCGCCAAAGCAAACGAACTTGTGGAGCAGGATCCTGACGGATGGATGCCTCAGCAGTTTGAAAATCCTGCCAATCCGTCCGTGCACGAACAGACCACTGGCCCCGAAATCTGGAACGATACCAAAGGCCAGATCGACGCGATCGTTGCGGGAGTCGGTACCGGCGGCACGATCACCGGTGTCGCCCGCTACATCAAAAAACTGAACCCCAACTTCAAGGCGATTGCCGTTGAACCCAAGAACTCTCCCGTCATCAGCGGGGGATCGGCAGGGCGCCACCGAATTCAGGGGATCGGCGCCGGCTTTGTTCCCAAGAACCTCGATACTTCGCTACTGGACGATGTGATCCAAGTCGAAGACGATATCGCCTTCGCTTGGGGAAGACGCCTAGCACAGGAAGAAGGCATCATGGCTGGAATCAGCAGTGGAGCCAACGCATGGGCCGCCGCTCAAGTAGCCGCTCGACCAGAATTCCGCGGAAAACGGATCGTTACGATCATGTGCAGCCTGGGCGAACGGTATTTGTCGACGCCGCTGTTCGCGCCTCCCGCCACATGATCCACGCCCCTCGGGAATCCTCGGCCCCCATCGCTCATATCCAGACTCCACCAACCGCCAGGTCGCGCTGATGACTTCCCCCCTGCCCATCGTCGTCCTGATCTCCGGTGGGGGCTCGACACTGGAAAACCTACTGGTTCATCAGCGAGCGAAGGGACTGCCCATCGAATTCCGTGCGGTCATCAGCAGCCGCGCGTCGGTTCGAGGGGTTCAAATTGCGAGAGATGCTGGAATCCCAACCCATGTCCTGCGCAAGAAGGACTTTGGTGACGCGATCCAACACCGAGATGCGGTGTTTCATCTGGTCCGCAATTGCCTTGCAAAGATGGTCGTGATGGGAGGCTATTTAGAGCACCTTCTGATCCCAGAAGACTTCCAGGGGCGAGTGGTCAACATCCACCCCTCGCTGATCCCTTCTTTCAGCGGCCACGGCTTTTATGGACTACGCGTCCACCAGGCAGCGATTGACTACGGTGTCAAGGTCAGCGGCTGTACGGTCCATCTGGTCGATAATCAGTTCGATCACGGCCCGATCATTCACCAATCGGTCTGTGACGTACGCGCCGACGATACCGCTCAATCGCTGCAGAAACGCGTCTTCCAATTGGAGTGCGAGACCCTACCGAAAGTACTCGATTGGTTCGCGCGTGGCATGATCCAATGGAACCCCGCCAACCGAACGGTGAAAACCCCCTGCGGATAGTCAGGCCTCTGTGTTACCAACCATCGCCAGATGATAAAGAGGGCCTCGCCAGCCATCCACAAAATCCTCTGGTACCCACCATCGCCAGATGGTGGAGCGTGCCACGCAAGCCATCCACAAAATCCTCTGGTAGCCACCATCGCCAGATGGTGGAGCGTGCCAGCAGTTTCTGACTGACCAACAAACTTCCTCCTTCTTGCCTCTCTCACCCGTCGCGCAGCGAACGGGGAGAGGTACGGAGAGAGGGCATTGCTCTCACCCCACGCTTGGTTCTGGTGTGTTCGCGATCGCGACGATAAAGTCAAGTCGATGTTTCATGACCCAACCTCTGCTGGAGTCCCCGCGTCCTACGAGCGATGCTTTCGGCTAACACACCCTACGGGCTGATACAACGATTCCCGTCTTTCTTCAGGCCCGCAGGGCCAACAGCGAAATGCCGGTGGCGGCAGCCTCCCGTGTGGATAGGAGGGAGATTTTCTCCTTCGAGCCCCGGGGCCTCGCGGGCCCGGCGGACGTGGTGCCGCCCCTCCGGGGCTGGTGTGTTGGGTAAACAGAGAGTCGCTTACGCGACCCACTTCGTGGCACGGGCGTCCCGCCCGTGTGAAAGATGGTGGGCTTGCTTCCAGGGATCAAAAGAAAAAACCTAAGCAGCCCATGGCGTCGGGCCCGCTAAGCTACTTGCCGGAGGCAGGGGGCTTGCTGAGGAAAGGGATTGGCTTCAGATCGATCGTCTTGATCGATTGAAGATAGTCGAGCGTCTCCTTGGATTTATCTCCACCCACCTGCGCGTGAAAATGAAGGCTGAAGCCGTGAGGCCCTTTCGCATCGATGAGGCTGGGCTGAAGCGTAAGGAAACTTCGTATCACGTCGGTCAATCCTTGCATCGCTGCGCAAAACAGGTCGATCCTCGCCCCTCGACTCAGCAGTAGCTCGACAATCTCATGCTGTCCCATGTGGGAAGCGCCACCAAGAGCCGTCTCCCAGTCTCCAGCCCCCCAGTCGATTGCCGCATGGATCAAACCTGGTTCGCGGTCTAAAAGCTGTCGGGTCATCTCGAGGTCGGAATGAGCGAAAATGACGAAGTCTTGCGCTAACTGGCGGTTGATTTGAGCCTGCTTCCAGGATGGCTTGAACTTCGGAGGGTCATAGTCCCGCTGGAATGGACTTTCGGTTGGTCCAGAAGGGAGCGGTTTGGGGCTTTCCGCCTTGCCTTCATCCTGCCCGACCAGTCGACGGGTCTGCGAGGTTCCGACGCCGCAGGCGATCAGTGCAGCACCCAACCATCCGGTGGACGATGAAAAGAAACGACGCCTCTCGACGCTTGGGCACCGCTCACTCGCTACCCCATCGCTCGATAGCGATTCTTGATGCAATGCCGACAAAGTCGTTTCCAGTTCGGATGGTCGTTGTGGAATCATGATCGAAATGACCTACTCAAATAAGGATCGCCTACGCTCCATACAAAGTCGCCCACCCGTGCTGGCCCCGCGCCATTGTTCTCTACGCTCGACGAATCGGAAGACCATACCGATCCAATGTCGACGCCAATTTCTCGCGCTGTGCTGGTTCCAATGGAGTCATCGGAAGCCGAAGTTCTCCAGTATCACGCCCCAGCATCGCCATCGCCTCCTTGATCGGAATCGGATTGGTGGCCAGGGAGAGCATGTCACGGCAAAGTGAAAACAAACGATGATGCCACTCGGCCGCCCTGCGATAGTCGCCGCTGCTGGCCGCATCCAACATCCTCAGCAGGTCAGAAGGGACCAAGTTCCCGGCCACGGAGATCACCCCTTCGGCTCCAATCGACATCATGGGCAATGTCAGCGAATCATCACCTGAAAGAACAGTCAATGAGGTGGTGTTGAGGATCTGCGAGCACTGATCCAGCGATCCGGTCGCCTCTTTCACCATGGTGATGTTGGGGATTTCCGCCAGCCTTGCAATCGTCTCCGGCTCGATATTCTTCGCAGAACGCCCTGGAATGTTGTAGACACAATGAGGAATGCCCACCTCCTCAGCGATTCGCTTGAAATGCTGGTAGAAACCTTCCTGCATCGGCTTGTTGTAGTAGGGAGCCACCTGCAGCGACGCATCGGCTCCCTCTTTCGCCGCCCGCTTGGTCAGGCGCAATGCTTCAGCCGTTGAATTGCTCCCGGTGCCAGCCATCACTTTGCAGCGCCCTGCCACCCACTGGATCACCTCGCCAATCACCCGTTCATGCTCTTCATGACTTAGCGTAGGTGACTCACCGGTCGTCCCGCACGGAACCAGAAAATGAGTGCCGGCTGCGATCTGAAACTCCACCTGTTCCTTCAGCGCTTTCCAGTCGACTTCCCCATCGCGAAAAGGAGTCACAATCGCCACGCCCAATCCTGCGAAGTCCGAACCTTTGCGCTGTGCCATAGATTTATCCATCACGAAAGCGACTGTCCAAAAAAATACCGAATGCCAAATGATAACCGACTCGATCCAGCCCGCCACGGCTACTATGGCTGGATGTTTTGAAACCAGGTCAGAATTTGCAGGGATCACCTTCGGCTTGCCCGCTTGGCTTACGCCAAGCCCATGGTCCCGCTGCGTGATCCCTCCGATGCAAGGAAGGAGAAAAAGTCGCCCCCGCAATTGCATTCAGACCGGGGTTGTGTTTTTGACATCAAAACCAACGCTGAACGGGAGGTAGATGATCGATAAGCCTTTTCATTTCGCGAATGGACTCGTGGAGCCCCATGAAGACGGCGCGGGCGACGATCGCATGACCAATATTCAGTTCTCGCATCCCTTCGATTGCGGCGACAGGTTGAACGTTGACGTAGTTGAGGCCATGCCCTGCGTGTAGTCGCAACCCGCCCTCTTGGATCAACCGGCCAGCCACAACCAGCCTTTCCCATTGCTGCCGCTGCGAATTCCCTTTCGACAGTGCGTAGGTGCCAGTGTGTAGCTCCACCGCCTCCACCCCCAGCCCAATTGCTGCTTCAATCTGATTGGGTTCAGGATCTAAAAACAGGCTGACGCGAACCCCGTTCTCCTTGAGCCGTTCAATGGCTCGCTCCACCCGCTTGCGATCACCGAAGAGATCCAGGCCACCTTCGGTCGTCACTTCCTCTCGCTTCTCCGGGACCAGCGTCGCCTGCTCCGGCTGCACCTCGATGGCAATGCCGACGATCTCCTCGCTGCAGGACAACTCAAAATTGTATTTGGCCGCAATCACATCCTTCAGCAACCGGACGTCGCGATCTTGGATATGACGGCGGTCTTCCCGAAGATGGACCGTAATCACCTCAGCCCCCGCCATCTCCGCAATCTTGGCCGCTGCGATCGGGTCAGGTTCGTAGGTGCGCCGCGCCTGCCGCAAGGTTGCGATATGGTCGATGTTGACTCCCAACTCTACCTTCGAACGGTTCACTCGTACTCTCCCTCAATCCGGCAGCCACCCTCTCGAACATCGCCGCGTCGCTCCATTCCGTCATCCGCTGCATCACACCGATTATCGACAAAAATCGGAATTGTCCAAGGCGACCGAACGGAACCACTGGAGTTCGGCGGCAATCCCCTCCGACAGATCGGCCGGCCGCAGTTTCTTCGGCAACACACCCCAAGCGTACGTCTCCACCTCCCAGATTCCGGTAAACCAATCCCAGGGATCGGCCATCGGCTGATTCTGCAATTCCCGAACGATCTCCACGCAACGTCCAATCTGGTCTTCTGTGGTATCCAAAATCCCCATTTGAGTCAGATGAATCGGCACGTGAAAATGAACGCTCCAGCTTCCCTCCATCTGCTCCACATCGTCGATCGATGCCAATGCCTGAGGGAGATCTTCGTACCATCGGCGCACACCGGTGGCAGATTCGGACACCGTCTGGTGCAGATATCGATCCTCGGCGAACGACGACAACTGCTCGAGCGCCTCGTGCTTCTGATCGGCTTGATAACGCGACCAGTGGATCGCTAGCGCGGAAGAAACTTGCACCTTCCCCAAGCGTATTCCCATCTCAAAACAGGCCTGGATCTCCGCCCCCTGCTCCTCCCGCATGACCGCTGCATGGCAGATGTCGTGGCACCACCCGATATGGCGGCGCACGATCTGCTGATCCGCTCCAGCAAAGAGATACGATTCAAAATAATCTCTCAGCTGAGCTGTTGTCCCGAGCGCACAGCCCGGCTCAGGCTCCAGGCATAACACCACCTCGCGCCCGGTCTGACCATGAAATTCGGCCAGCTCCGCCGCCAGCCGTTTCAATTGGCCAGCCGCTTTCCCCCACTGCGCTTCGCTTGGCTCCGGATGCCCCCAGGCGATGGGTAGAGTCGATATGCTGCCAGTCGCTCCTTCGGGCATCAATCGCCCCAAAAGATGAACGAGGTCGACGGTATATCGATACCGCTCCTCCTCCCACCATGTAGGTTCATAAACGCGGTGTTTGACGACCGGCTGATGAAAATTCCCATGGGGAAAGCCATTCATCGTCCTTACGTCGATCGAACGCTCGCGCAACCATCGATCCAGCGCCAAGGCATGTTCCGGCTGCCTGGCGACCGATGCGGCGGTCGATGGCAACCAAAGCCCAATCCCGATCGTCGGCCATCCAGCCAACCTTTGGTGGGCCGCAACGGCGTAGCGATCCAAGCTCTCCTTGGCGGTCTCCAGATCGGTCCCAGCATGCACGTTCGTGCAGTACCCAATCCACCAATCTCGACGCGCACCGGTGACCACTTCCATCACTCCCTCTTCCCCCAAAGACCAATCGATATTCCGCCAAATAGAACCACTTGGATCCACCCTACCTACCGCGAAAACCGAACCTATCGGGTCCTGGAGTAATCCGTATTTCGACGCTCCGCGACGATCCCGACACTCTTGATCGCGCTCCGGTTTCCGTTAAGTCATCCAACTGATCCAGCCTGCCCCCTTCCGCCTCCTCCACCCACCATCGAGCCCTCGGAAAGCCTGCCATAGCTCCCCTCCGCTCGGCTCCACTCACCGCAATTCGATTCCTCAGCATACCATTCTGGCGGTCAACGAATTTTCGCTACAACCATCGAGGAATCCGCGAATTACAATAGGGGGTTTCATGAGCCGCCATTCTGGTGGGGGCCTCATGCCATCCGAACAGCCAATCATTTCCGCAGGGATCCCTTCCATGCCAGCGTCGTCCCTATCCAGATCGCTTTTTTTCTCCGCCATCTTCCTATCGTCTCTGCTAGCCGCCAGTTGGTGCAAAGCGCAACCACTGCCCAACCGCAAATATGGCCAGGAAGACAAATTCCGCCAGCTGGAAGAAATTCTTCCTACTCCCAATGGATATCGCACTGCTGCGGGGGAACCTGGCCCGGAATATTGGCAACAGCAAGCTGACTACGACATCGACGTGACTCTGGATGAACAAAAGCATCGGATCATCGGCCGAGAAACAATCACCTACCGCAACAATTCACCGCACACGCTGAAGTACCTCTGGCTGCAACTGGACGCCAACATCTTCCATCCAGAATCCGACTCGCAACGGACTCGTCCCATGATGCTGGGAGATCGCATGTCGATGCGAGGCCTCAAGTCGCTGCTGGCCAGAGAGTCGTTTCAGGGTGGCGTCAACGTTTCGGAAGTCTCTGATGCCAAGGGAGCCCCCCTTTCCCACACCATCGTCAAGACGATGATGCGGATCGATCTGAACGAGCCATTGGGACCTGGCAGCGAACTGATCTTCCGTGTCGCCTGGGACTACGCAATCAACAATTCGGACATCTCCAGTGGACGAACCGGATACGAATGGTTCGAAAAGGACTCCAACGCAATCTACGAAATCGCGCAATGGTTCCCGCGCTTGGTCGCCTACACCGACGCCACCGGATGGCAGCACAAGCAATACCTTGGCCAGGGAGAATTCACCCTGGAACTGGGAGATTATCTGGTTCGAATCACCGCGCCTGCCGACCATGTCGTCGCAGCCACTGGCGTCCTTCAGAATCCAGACGAGGTACTGACACCACAGCAACGGCAACGCCTTGCCGAAGCCAAATCGGCAGCCAAACCGATCTTCATCGTCACCCCCGAAGAAGCCTTGGAAAACGAGAAGGAGAAATCTTCGGAGACGAAAACATGGGTTTTCCATGCCAAGAAGGTTCGTGACTTCGCCTTCGCTTCCAGTCGAAAATACATCTGGGACGCTCAGGGCCACTCCGTCGAAGGCAATGAAGTGATGGCGATGAGCCTTTATCCGAATGAAGCCGAACCGTTATGGAGCAAATACTCTACCCATTCGATCATCCATACGCTGAACGTCTATAGCCGATATACCTTCCCTTATCCCTATCCGGTTGCCTACAGCATCAACGGACCTGTCGGTGGGATGGAATACCCGATGATCTGCTTCAACGGCCCGCGTCCTCAGAAAGATGGTACCTACAGCGCTGGCACCAAATACGCACTCATCTCCGTCATCATCCACGAAGTCGGGCACAATTACTTTCCTATGATTGTCAACACCGACGAACGGCAGTGGACCTGGATGGATGAAGGGATCAATACGTTCCTGCAATATCTTTCCGAGCAAGAATGGGAAGACCGATATCCCTCCCAGCGCGGGGAACCTGAAGACATCACTTCCTACATGCTCAGCAGCAATCAAGTTCCAATCATGACGAACAGTGAGTCGGTGCTGCAGTTTGGAAACAATGCCTACGGCAAGCCTGCAACGGCACTCAATATCCTCCGTGAAACCATCCTGGGCAGGGAACTGTTTGACTTCGCTTTCAAGGAGTACGCGAGGCGGTGGAAATTCAAGCGTCCGAACCCAGCCGATTTCTTCCGCACCATGGAAGATGCCTCTGGCGTCGACTTGGACTGGTTCTGGGCTGGATGGTTCTACACCACCGATCATGTCGATATCGCCCTCGAAGGGGTCGATGTGTTCCTCCCAGACATGCGAAGTCCAGATGAGAGATTCCAGCAGGACAAAGAGAAAAAAGATGCGACCCCCAAGACGCTCTCCGAGGAACGCAACGAGAGCTTGACAAAACGAGCCAATGAGTTTCCTGAACTGAAGGATTTTTACAACGCATTCGATCCTAACGCGGTCACGGATGAACAGCGCGAGGCGCATGAAAAATTCCTAAAGGAACTCTCCGAAGAGGAAAAGAAAATCCTAGACCAGAACCACCATTTTTATCGCCTTCGCTTCCGCAATGTCGGCGGGCTGGTCATGCCAATCATCTTCAAAGCCTTCTTCGAAGATGGTTCGGAACAAATCTTCCACTACCCAGCTGAAATCTGGCGCACCGATGCCCAACAAGCTTCGGTCTTCTTCCGTACCACCCAGCCTGCCATCCGATTCGAATTGGATCCGCGTCGAGAGACTGCAGATGCAAATCGCGACAACAATCACTTCCCACCGGAGATCGAACCAAGTCGGTTCCGTATCTTCCAGTCAAGAAGCGGCGAGGGAAGAATACCGGAAGGCGAAAACCCAATGCAGAGAGCCCGGCGAATCGAAGAAGCCAAAGCCAAGGAAGCACGCGAGAAGGCGGAAAAGGAGAAAGCCGCCGAAGTAGAGGCACCCAAGCAACCGGCCGCACCACCTTCGGCTACCCCTGAAAATCCCCCTACCCAGAAAAAAGAAAAGAAGAAAAAGAAGAAGAAAACCCCAGAAAAAATTCCGGGCTGATAGCGAACCATCTCGACAGGACGGCATCACGGAGACAAAGAGCGGGTGAAGGGAATCGAACCCTCGCTATTAGCTTGGGAAGCTAAAGTTCTACCATTGAACTACACCCGCGACGACCTCTAGTTTAGCGCAGAAGCAACCCAGATTCAACCGCATCTGACCGGTACCGTTCCAGAGTTCGGTCTGGCGACTGGCATTGCTGCCTACCGATGGATTTGCTACTCACGACGCGTCTCCAGGTAGCCACCGCTCGGGTCGACCGATTCCAGCTACCTCGGCTCCTCGGCGTACAACCATGCCACGGCCATAAGGTGCAGGGAAGATGCCTACCTCGTCCAAGCGAAACTCGACCACCTGCCCCTACGAAGGATTGTTTCTTGCGCGATGGCTGCTGATCTCCCCCTTAGTTGCTGTGCTAGCCCCTTCCACTTGGGGACAAGGGGTGACCTTAAGACCGCGAACTGACATAGCCGGCGTTCGCTCGTCTTTGATCGCGCCTCTAGCCGATTCGCGTTCGACTCCATCGACCTCCGCGCCGAACCGGGCCGGTTCGGACGCAATACCCGGTGGCGACCGGCTTCCCAACAGCCAGCCTGCCTCCACATCGAGTTCGCAGTTCGATCAAGGCTTCAGCGCCCCGTCAAGAATCACCGGCGCACCCAAGTCGCAGCCTACACCCGCCCTGGGATCGCTCGGGCCGATGCGCGTGATCCCTGCATCTCCCATCGTTTCAGCGTCAACTTCGCTGAACAATCTTGGCTGGTCTCCGTCTCGCCCTCGCTATGGAACAGATGATCCGGAAGCGGTGCGACGCCCCCGATTGATCCCAGACCTCTCTTCCAGAGATGTGCTTGATCCCTCCTACGATTCGGAGAGTACCGTCGCACCCACCTTGGCACCTGATCGTCCCACTGCAACATTAGAACCAAGCTATTCGGTGCGCCAGGCCAATTACCAAGGTCAGGGTGCTCCTTACGACAACCCCTTTGCTGACAGCCCCTCGAATCTTCCTGTTCTTCCTGGAAACCCAGTACTGCCAAGCAGTGCGAACCAGGGACCAATGCTTCCTGGGGGAAGCGGTGGTCCCACATCACCAGTGCTACCATCCACCCCCTATGGCTCGACCGGCCCTGTGCTCCCAGGAGCCTCTGGACCAGTTCTCCCGTCGACCGTCTCTCCATCGCTGAACGCCGGACAATCGGCGATCTCACCGGTGATGCCACCCTCTGGCGGCCCTTTCGCTCGCCCCGAGGAACGACGCATCACGATTGGGGAACCTTTTGTCACCGAACCCCCATGCTCATTTGATGCCTACTGGATGGTACATCCCGCGAATTATCAGACCGGCACAGCCCAAGCGACGACGACATTGACCAGCCCCACAGGGGCACCCTACACCGGGACACAGATGCCTTATCGCGTTGTTCCACCGACCATCATGCCCAACCAAGCCCCCCAACTTTATGCTTGGAACGCTGGCGGTTACCAACCACTGGTTTCCCTTGGCCAAGATCGCTACAACGTTCAACTAGGGCGAGGTATTGTCGGGCAGCCCACAGTCTACGTTCCCGGGCAATCCTTCCGTAATTTTCTGCGGTACCTGAGTCCCTGACGCGGCAGGAAAAAAGTCGCCCTGACTTGCTGATGGACTAGGTGTCAGTCCACCGCGATCGGATGGCCTGCTGATCTTCCGACTCCTGATCAAGGATTGCGATGATGGGAGAGCGACGTCAATTGGTTGCCTGGGTGCTGGCCGGGACGGTGTTCCTGAGCGCCTTCCTGCTTTTCCAAGTCCAGCCTCTCATCAGCAAGGCTATTTTGCCATGGTTCGGTGGCAGCCCCAGCGTCTGGACGACCTGCATGATTTTCTTCCAGTCGCTGCTGGTCGCAGGGTACGCCTACGCACACGGCCTAAATCGCAGTCCCAATCGCTGGCGCAACTTCCTGATCCACGCCATCCTTCTGGTAGCCGCAGCCTCTCTCCTTCCAGTCGTGCCAGGAGTCACCTGGAAACCTTCCGATGGTCAACAACCAGTGGTTCGTATTCTTTTGCTACTGGCTGCTACTGTCGGTCTCCCCTACCTGATGCTGGCATCTTCCGGGCCACTGCTACAGACATGGTTCTCACAGCTTTTTCCAGACCGGTCACCCTATCGACTCTATGCGCTTTCGAATGCCGGCTCGCTCTTGGCGCTCCTCACCTATCCGTGGTTCGTGGAAACAAATCTGTCGCTTCAACAGCAGGGCTGGTGGTGGGGACTTCTCTTCCTTTGCTATGCGGCCGCTGGGATATGCCTTAACTGGATCGTGGCAAGCCGCATGCCGGTCGATGAGCCGTTGAATCCGGCGATCCATCACGACCAGCCAGCCCCAATCGAATGGATTCACTGGGTCGCTCTCCCCGCACTGGCTACCATCGCTCTGCTTTCCGTCACCAACCATCTCTGTCGCGACGTCGCGGTCGTGCCTTTCCTCTGGATCGCTCCCCTGGTCATCTATCTTTTCAGCTTCATCGCCACTTTTGAGTGGGAGAGATTCTATTCGCGACGTAGCTGGAGTCGATGGTTGGTGCTTGCGACACTATTGGTCGTCGCCACCTTTTTTCATCAAGAGCTTCAGTCGTTCGCCAAAAGCATGGGACTCGAGTGGCAAATCTCCAGATGGCTGAGAAAGCCTATCGTCGAGATCCCGATCTGTTTGCTCTGGCTGTTCTGCATCTGCTTGGTCTGCCACGGTGAAGCTGTCTCCCGTAAACCACCCGCCTACCAAGCCACTCGGTTTTACCTGAGCCTCTCGGCAGGCGGTGCGATAGGCGGCATTTTCGTCGGTATCCTCTGCCCGATGATCATGAATCACTATTGGGAATTTCATGGCAGTCTCTTTTTGGGTGCCCTTCTGGCAGCGACCATCCTCAGCGAAGAGCTGACTCGATTCAGGTCACCCAATAGTCGATTTCAGAAAGTTTTCTCGAAGTTGCTGCCAATGGGCACCGTACTGGCCGGCGCCACTCTCCTTCCGACAGCATGGAGCGATCCGGTGCTGGCCCGCAAGCGGGGCTTCTACGGGGTGATCTCAGTTCGTGAACTCGATCGCGATCGGCCATTGCATCACGGACGCGGACTCTACAACGGGAAGATCCTACACGGATTTCAGTTCCTGGATCCCTCCCGAAAAAACGTAGCGACTACCTACTACGGACCCTCCTCCGCGCCCGACGCGGTCATCCAATATCGGAAGGGGAACCAAAAGCCGCTTCGCATCGGTGTCATTGGGCTTGGTGTGGGCACGATCGCCACCTACCTCACCGCCAACGACCATCTCTGTTACTACGAAATCGATCCCCTGGTCATCGAGATTCAAGACGAATTCTTTACCTACTACAAAGACTGCCCAGCCAACAAAAAGATCGTCCTCGGAGATGCGCGGATTCAAATGGAACGCCAGGAGCCACAGGAGTTCGATGCAATCTTTGTCGATGCCTTTAGCGGCGATGCGATCCCGGTTCACCTTTTGACGGTCGAAGCGATGGACGTTTACGAAAAGCACTTGGCCATCGGCGGTGTCGTCGCTTTCCATATCAGCAATCGCTACTTAAATCTCCATCCGGTGATCGATGGCTTGGCAACGTCGAAAGGCCTTCACAGCATTCGACTACATACCACCAAGTCCGATGGATTCCATACCACCGCGTCCGATTGGATCGTGCTGACCAAAGATCCGCTGCTGGAAGAGCAGCCTCCTTTTGATCTACTCCGCATCCCGCCAGATTCTTCCCCTCCCTTGCTATGGACCGATCAATCCAGCAGCCTCTGGGATGTGCTTCGCTAACGGCTCAAGAATTCAAGCAACTCCATCAGACCAATTGGGTTCTTCGGTGACTTTCCTGGGTCATTGCTTCGATTTCTCTTACTCCGTGCGCCGCGGCGGACAGTCCTCATTCTCGATACCCCAGTGTCCCAACGCTTCTCTTCGAGCAGGAGCATCATTTCATGAAGTAAGACCACCAGTACGATAAAAACCAGTGGCTCATTCTCCCAAGCCACAGTCATTCCTGAAGAGCCGACCTATGGTTTGGTGTCAGCGAGCCCCGGGAATTGCCTGCGATCTCTCGAGCAACCTCACCACTGCCGCACGCTGCATCCCCTGATTCCGGCGTTTCCTCCCTTCTGCGCCCCCGTGCTCGTGCTCGTGCTCGTGCTCGTGCTCGTGCTCGTGCTCGTGCTCGTGCTCGTGCTCCTGCCCAGCGCTGCGCTGCGGTGCTCGTGCTCGTGCTCGTGCTCGTGCTCGTGCTCGTGCTCCTGCTCGTGCTCGTGCTCGTGCTCGTGCTCGTGCTCGTGCTCGTGCCCGTGCTCCTGCTCGTGCTCGTGCTCGATCTCAACCTACCCCCGGGAGCGTCGCGGGCAATCAGCGGGCAGGGTCTTATCTCTTAGCGCAGTTCATCATGCACCGGTCAGCTAAGCAGCGACTGGAGTCAACTCCAGTCGCCGTCCGCCGTCGGCATTCGATTGCCTTTTCATCGTGATGCCTATCACAGCGATTCGAGAAACGCCACAAGATCGGCGATATCCTCAGGTTCCAGCCGCTCCAATCCGGTATGGCGAGCATCGCCAATCACTTCGGCTAGCGTCCGATGAATTCCCGAATGAAAAAAGACTGGAGCTCGCTGGCTGACACCCTTCAGCGAAGGAGGGCTAAACAAACGATTCCCTCGCTCGTCCTCCAAGTCGATCCGCTCTGGTTGGCCGGAAGTATACGATGTGCCTTGGTGGCAGCGATCACAACCCCACTGCTCAAACAGCATCTTCCCACGGGCTACCTCCGGTCCCCCAGCAACTCGTCGTGCTGCGCGAACTCCGGGAGCCGCTGGCAAGCTCTCACAAAAGGCGACCAACTGGTCCAGAACCTCTGGTGAAGCAGGACTATCGCGGTGCATCGTCGAGGCGATCGATCGTTCGATCTGATCCCTCAACTTGACATCCTTCCCTGTCCAGCCAAAAGGCTCCGTTCCTCGCAGCCCCAGCAGAGACAGCACCCGTTTGGGCGCCCCATAATGACCATCTCCCAAAGTATCGACCAGTAAACCATTTCCATGCCCCTCCACATGGCAACTCGCACAGCTCATCCAACCATCGTGCGACAGCTTGGCATCATGAAAATGCAACTCCCCTTCCTCCGCCTCCGATAAGGCCCGCTGGGGAGACAGTATCAACTCGTCCAGGACAGCGCCCTGCTGGAGATCGATCTGAGTCAACGAGTCGCTGAAAGCATTCAGCACCCAAAGGGAGCGGCCGTTGGGCGAGAATCGGCAATCCAGAGGATAGTCGCCCACTGGAAGGTATCGGAAGGTGTATGCCTCCTCACTTCCGATCGCCACCTGATCCATACCGCCGATGGTGACCGCGATCCGCCCATCTTTGTCGGTCTGAAAGCTGGTCAGTTCCCCCGAACCTCGCGTCGGCACGCCCACAGGGTGCACCCGGCTTCCGCTGTAAATGTTTTCTCCCTGCTGCGATAGCAACCGATCGATTTCCATCCACCGCAGGTCGTTCGCCATAAGAACGCCCCAATGGATGTCATTCTGAATCGTCTGCGAAGTCGGGTTGAGGCTCCCGTGCAGCATCAGCAATCGCCCATCGCTGGTCGGTTGCAACTGAGCGATCGCCTGCCCAAGAAAGTCGTGGCGCCCAACCCAACACCGCGCCTCTGCATCCAAGATACCCAAAGCGCCACCAAAGGCATCGGCCACCAGCAGCCTGTCAGAATCCTGCAAGAAGCAAAGCTTTCCCGGACTGAATCCACATTCGGTAATCCCCACCATCTCCGCAGACAATTGCTCTCCGACTTGTGAGATCGCGAAGCAAGCGATCTGCCGCGACCAGCCACAAGCGACCCAAAGCCGATTTGCCCCTTGCTGCCAAACCACCGACCGTGGGTCGATCGGTGTGTCGATCGTCGCCAAAGATATCCACTGCTGGCCTCGCCGCGACCAGCATCTCACCTGCGAATCTTTCCTATGCCATGTCACCAAGAGATTTTGAGATCGGTCATAAAGCAAACCATCGATCCCCTCGCCAGTGACCAAGCCGTCGACCAGTCGCCGCTGCTCGACATCCACCGTCAAAAGCTCACCCGTCTTCCGGCACCCCACCACCAGCAATCGATCGTCCACCCACTCCATGCACACTGGCTGTCGATAGGCTGGCTCGCTCCAGAGTTGCGTTCCGCTCCTCTGCTTCGCCTCGTCCTTGCGGTAAGGTCGATACTCGTCCCCCGCTACTACACCCGGAACCCAGGTAAACAGTAGAGAGAAAAACAAGATGAAAGGTCGTGGAACGATCATGTCAGCCAACTCGTTGCTCAGAGCTTCTTGTTTCACAAAAAAGACCATCGACTTGCTTCATGATCATCAAGCCTTCAAGTCCTGCTCAAAAATGTCCAACTCCCGCTCCAATTCCAACCCCTGGCCCCCCAGGTCATCCTTCCACACTTCCAAGGCATTCCTGATCTGCTGCACCTGGCCCATCATCGTGGCACTCATCATGCCTTTTTGGGCTCGAAGCACCGGCCAAAATATCGGAATGATGCTCAAACAGCCAAGCGACATGCCAAAACTGGCCATCGCATCCCGCATCGTCTTAGCGCGGGTGAGTTCATTCTTCAGAAAAAGCAGTTTGGCTTTCTGGATCTCCTCCGGTGCCATCCCGGAGAGTCCCGCCAGGAAGACCTGGATCTTTTCGGGGGTCAGCCCCTGACCTTCGCTGTGCATCTTTCATTCACTCCGATCACTTCTGATCCAGAAGTTCACTCGATCTTCTCATTATTCATACAGCAAGACGACGCTTCGCCGGCGCTGAAAATCCCCATAATCGCTGCTTGCGATTTCCTTCAGTTCTTCGTTGCTCGCTTTGCCTTCGAGAATTGCCTTAGCCAAGTTTTCATTCCCAAGCAGACGGTTCAGTTGCTTGGTATCCCATGAGTCGGCATGGACTTGACGCAAAGCCTTCGCCACGGCCAGTCCCAACGAGACTGGCTCCAATCGACGACGATCGACGATCACCAAGCGAACGCCTTGGCACAGTTCCCCCTGAAACTTGCTGCTGCTAGGTGTGAATTCGCAAGGAACAAATCGAACTCCCGCCACGCCGTATCCATTCAATTGATCAGCAACACGACTAGCGTCTATCCAAGGGGCACCAAACCACTCGAATGGTGCGTCTGTTCCCCGACCAACCGAAACATTGGTCATCTCCCAGATTCCGATCCCCGGATAAAGAAAAGCGGCGTTGAGGCTTCGCATGTTGGGAGAAGGATTGATCCATCGCAATCCCGTCTCGTCCCATGCCATCGATCGCCGCCACCCCTGACATTCGATCACCGTCAAATCGAGTTCGGGATACTTCTCCTTTTGAAGCATCCTAGCCAACTCCCCAATCGTCATTCCGTGTTGCAGTGGAATTCGGTGATAACCGACAAATGACTCCTTCCCTTCATCCAGAAGTGGCCCACCGATCTGAATACCACCAAGGGGATTCGGGCGATCGAGGACGACGAAGCCTTTCCCCGATTCAACCGCTGCCTTCATCGCCTCCCCCATCGTCGACACATAGGTGTAGAAACGACAGCCAATGTCCTGAATGTCAAAAACCAGCGTATCAAGACTTTCCAACATCTGAGGTGTCGGCTTCCGCGTCTCGCCGTAAAGACTGAACACCTTCAGACCAGTTTCTGGGTCCAGCGAATCGTCGACTTTCGATACATCCAAGGCTCCTGCAAAACCATGCTCGGGACTGAACAATGCAGTCAGTTCCACTCCCTCCGCTTGCTGCAATAACTTGGCTGTGGAGATACCAGAACGATTTCGGCCGGTGTGGTTGGTGATCAACCCGATGCGTTTGCCCTTCAACTGCCGGTAGCTCGACTGCTCCAACACATCGATCCCCGTCAGAACACGCGCCATCTTGTCGCTTGTCGAATCGCCAAGAACTCTGCTATCCAAGCCAGGTCGATTTCCCGCCCCACCCACCAGCACATTCCAGATCTTCCCTGCCAGTGGATTGACCGCACCTTTCCCATCCGGATGGACGCGATTGCTGAGAAAAATCAGAAAAAGATCTCGCGCAGGATCGATCCAAAGGACTGTACCCGTAAAACCTCCATGACCAAATGCCTCAGAGCTCAAGAAATCCCCGCGGTTGCTGGAGTAGCCAGTCTGCTTATCCCAGGAAAGCCCTCTCAGGCCAGTAGAGACTCGTTGCCCCGAAGTCATCACCTCCAAGGCTCGCCGCGACAATACAGCTCCCCGTTCGCCAAGCCCCTGCTGCTGGAAACCTCGAAGAACCTGCTGACTGAAATGAGAAAGGTCTCTTGCCGTTGAGAACAATCCCGCGTGCCCTGCAACACCCCCCAGCAAATAGGCGCGGGGGTCATGCACTTCGCCTCGCATCCAACGTTCTTCTCGTTGTTCCGTCGGGGCCGCTCGCAGCTTCAATGCTTCCACCGGCAAGAATCCCGTCTCCTCCATACCGAGGGGAAGGAAAAGTTCCTTGCGACAATAATCGGCAAGCGACTGACCACTGATCTTTTCAACCAGTTTCCCAAGGACAATAAAATTGACGTCCGAATACTTGAACTCTTTTCCCACAGGAGCCACCAGCTTCAGCTGACAGATCTTCTTCCATGCTTCCTCCGGCCCTTGCTGATAATCTGCAAGGGCATTGTCGGGAATCAAGCCACTCTGGTGGATCAACAGGTCGCGGACGCTAATCGCATCCTTTCCTTCGACACCAAAGTCGGGGAAAAAGTCGACGACTCGGTCGCCAAGCCTCAGCTCTCCTCGGTCGATCAGCTGCATGATCGCCATGCCAGTCGCCACCGGCTTGGTAATCGACGCCATATCAAACACAGTATCGACCGTCATCGGCTGGATGTCAGGCTGGGTCTGCCGATTCCCATAGGCTTTGAGGAACCACAGCTGCTTGGAATCGCCGACGCAAAGCACGCAGCCTGGCATCTTCCCTTCTGCAATCCCTTCCGCAATCATCGCATCGACCCGCTGCAACCGCGACTCTGGAATCGCGTCCAGTCCCTGGGCGCCCCCAACCTCCGGCTCCTCCGCCCTAACCGCCAGTTGCTCCAAGGAGAAGATCGCTATGAGCAATAGAAATACTGTTGCGATCTTTAACTTGGAAAACAGTTGGCACGATCGCGAATCGAACGCTCTGCTTGCCGCCCCCTGACCTGCCATACAAGCTTTCTCCTTTCCCATCCATTGAACCGCCAAGCTCATTCGAGTCCGCCTTCCTTATTGTAGTGCTCACCGATCGGATGTATCGAAGAACCGATTCGCGCCCGCCTGATTGATTGTACCCCACCCGATCCAGAGCAAGCGGCTATCCTCTTCGCTTGAATTAAGCAGTGGATCGGGCCCTTTAGGAACGATTGTGACTTCGGAGCCTAAGCCACTGGTTTTTATGATCCAACCGGAGATTCCGTGGGTCGTATCCATCCGGCCCACCGGAGTCGACGTGATGGAGTCGTAGGGGCAAGGGCTACCAATACCAATCGTGCAACGGATCTCACCCTCCCCTTGGGAGGGTCGCGAGGTACGAGCGGGGAGGGTCGCGAGGTACGAGCGGCGAGGGTCGCGAGGTACGAGCGGCGAGGGTCGCGAGGGCCTTATCTCGCAGCTGCATCCATCGCGGTTCATTCTGCCCCAACGGACTAAACCTAGGGTACCCCTTCCCCGCTTCGTCGGTCCTCCACAGCGACTCTACCGCAGGGAGAGTCGCTGGGCGTTGAGGCAACAGGCACTTCTTGAGTCGCGGTAGTGAATCGAGCGCAACTCAAACAGATCCCAAATGGAACGACTTTTTTCGCGAAAGATGAAATGCGAAAGAATGGTCCACATAGGAATTCTCAGAAATCGATCACCAGGTGATGTTACCGGTCAGTTCTTTCTCCTCGAAATTGGGAAGAGCTGCGTTGGCCTGACGATCGGAGGTTGTATCAACCACCCCTGCCTTCTCGCTTGCGAGGAACCAATCCCGGTCCAACTGCCCCATCAGTGCATCGACTGCACTGTCCTCAGGCAAGGTTCCCGGCAATGGATCGGTGGAACTGGTTCGAGACCGTAGATAATAAGTCCCATTCAGTCCGCCTGCCGTCTGCCCTCTAAGGTTGGCTAGCCGTTCCGTATACCCCAAGTCGGTTCGCGCCCACTCCCTCTGGATTGCCAGTAGCCCAACAATGGCGCTATCGTACGACACACGTCCACCGACGAGAATGTCGTCCCCGCCCCCGCCGAAGATCTGATCTGCAGCGACTCCGCCGATGAGAATATCGCGTCCGCTTCCTCCGTATACCTGATCGACCCCACCACTTGCATTGATCACCATGCCGCGTGTGGCACTCCCACGGAGGATGTCGTTGTAGTTGGTGCCAATCAAAATGGCGAAGGTATCGGAAAGAACTGGAAGATTGGTTGCATTTGGCGTGGCGGCATTCAAATTCACAGTCACTGCGGCAGTGTTGACTGAGTAATCAAGCACGTTATCTCCCGCCCCAGCATCAACCAGTCCAGAAATCGTACCGAGTCGCGAAACACGGAAATGATCCCCCGCCGACCCGCCTCGCAGGGATTCCATCTGTTTGAATACGATGGAATTGAGCAGGTTCCCTCCCCCCGCCTCAAGAAGATTCCACACAGTGTCTACACTGGGGCCGTAAATCGTGTCGGTTCCCGAACCACCGAGCAGGCTCGAAACACGACCAGCGGGCAAAACAATGAACGTGTCGTTACCTGTGCCACCGGTAAGCGTGCTGAATCCCTGCAGGATGAAATTCCTCGTCGCGGAGACGACCTGCGAAGTCATCGACCCGTTGATCGTCCATTCCGTCGCCTCATTCGCCCCGGTGAATGTCCCGTTGTTCGCGATGAACGATTCAATGGAATTCCAGGTACCTGCAATCCCCGTCGCTTTGAAAGTCCCAGCAAGTACCGAACTGGCAGCGGTTTGTAGAGTGAGATCGAGCGTGTCGCGGGCCGCTCCGGCTCCTCCGAAAATCGATCCCGATAAAGATCCCGCGCCAATCAGCGAGAAGGTGTCAGCAACGCCATCATTTCCCACTAATGTTTCTATTTCCTTGAAGGTTGTCCGCCAGCTGCCAGCCCCAAGTCGAACCTGACCTCCATTGGCCGCATCGATACGCCATTCATGTGGATCGACCGCTTCAACACTCACGATCTGGTCGACTCCGGTCCCGCCAGTAATCAATACCCCCGCAGCCTGGACGAGGTTAAATACGTCGTTGCCGGCTTCGCCAAATACTTGGCGATCAGCTATCGCATGGCTTTGGAATTGATAGCTAGACCCAAGTCGAATGATCGAATCGGTAATCCGAAAGGTGTCGACTGCAGTGCTACCGACTAACTGGAATTTGTTCAACCCACTTCCGCCGTGAAGCGCAATCATGCCAGGATGGGTCATAGAACCGCTACCTAAAATCACCCCGTTCAAGGTCAATCGAAATTGGTTGGTTCCCAGATAGTTGACCGTCATCTGATCATCTTCCGAACCACCGTCGTTCAAGCCGATCGCAAGCTGCGACCCTTGAGTTTCCGACCGCAGAATCGTGAAAGGGGCCATCGTGTAGGTCGCACTGTCTCCTTCGGAATCCTCAACCATCACGGTCGGCTGGAACACACCGGTATTGAGGAATGCATGCTCGATGTTGGTCACTAGCGGAGCTTGCAGCACTTCGGGAGCCGATCCATCACCCCATTGAATCGTGTACTTCAAAGTCGTCTCCGACGGATGTCCACTGGTGAACCGGAAGGATCGCCCCTGCCCGGCAACACCCACGTATCCATCGGATGGCGCCTGCATCAGAACGGTAACCGGTGATGAAATCCGGAAATCCTTGGACGCTTCTGCTGACTCCCCGCCATCGTCATCCGTCGCAACGATTCGAACCTGATAATCTCCGACCGCTGGCGGCAACCAGGACAAGGTGCTTCCCTGCCCAAGAATTTCGGCGATCTTCGTCCCACTCTGGTAGATGCGGTAGGAGTAGCTGAGCACGTCGTCGATCCCAGCATCAGTGGCAGCAACCGAAATCTGGCCGTAATTCCCCGATTGCCAGGGGTTGGTGATGTTGATGGAGGAAATCACCGGAACCGCATTTTGCACCAGGATGGGAATGGTGTAGTCGGTTGCCCCACCATCTTTATCGATGATCCTTGCGAACACTGTGAAGGAACCATCATCGACGAACGGTATCGATGCGCTGCTGGACAGGCTGGCAGAAGCATACGTTCCGGGAAGCCCCGAGAGCGTCTTGGCGAAGCCATATCGGAGACCTGCCGTGCGGTCCGCAAGCGATGGCTCGACCACCGAAAGAAGCGAGACCGTTACCGAATTCCCCTCGGTGATTGGACCACTCTGCGAAGGAGTTGCCGTAGGCGAAACATTGGTCACAGAGTAGCTGTAATCGTAATCGGTCGTCCCACCATCCACATCCATGACCCGGATGTAAACCGTGTACATCCCGTCGTCATCGTGGAAGAATGAAACGGTGGGACTGGAGGTGGACGCTGCCGAATTGTAGGAAATACCAATCCGTTCGCTGGCCGTCTGCGAATAAAAATACCGCAGCCCGTCAGCCATGTCGTCCGGCGAATCCGTGGCTGTCAATTCGATCCAAGTCGTATCGCCTTCCATTGCATTCGATACCGCGATCGTTGCTGTCGGCGCCGAGTTGGTCACGACGACTTGAAAACTGTGGATACCCGACGATTTTCCGTCGTCATTTTCGATCGAAAAGCTGACGGTGTAGGTCCCTTGATTGACAAACGCATGACTCAACGGAAGCCCAGTCGGAGGAGTGAAGCCGCTAACGGTTTGCGATCCGGTACCATCGCCGAAATCGACCGTCGCTGTCCACTCCTCACCTCCGGCATCCACGAAGGGAATCGTCACCGAATAGTCGGGCTTCTCTCCGCTGGTAGCTCCCACCGGAATCGATGAAGTAGGTACCGTCAGCGAATAGTCTTCCGAAGCGGTTCCAACAAAAGTATCCACTCCTAAACGCCCCTGCATCACATTGAAGGAATCCGACGCATTGGCTCGCTGGAACCGATAAGCCAGCAGCTCATAGTTCCCAATATCTGTATCATTCACACTGTCCTGGTAGATCTGAATCAACTCGGCTGGCCAATCCATGAAGTCGGTAATCACCGGTTCCGTATCCGGTTCCTTGAACGTATCGATCTCGATGTAGTAGGTACCGGTAGATGGGATCTTGAGATCGATCAGAATCGCATCGCCCGATTCGAATTCGTCATCGTTTTCCGCCACGGATGCGTAGTAGGGTATAACCACCCCGGAAGCGTCACGCACTCGAAGGATCGGATCGATGAAGGAACCAGGAACCAGCGTGGCACTTCCGCCAGGATTGGAGAAACGCCGGAGCGCTCGCGAAGCCACTTCGAACGTCAGCAGATCTCCCGCCTGGGCATCGAAAGAATAATAGTCACTCTCGCTCTTCCCAGTCGTTGCATCCAACTGGATACTCCCAACCACGCTGAACAGTTCAGCAAAGAGTTGATTCCCCGTATTGACACCGCTGGAAAGAGTGTTGGGCATCTGAAGCACCGACCATTCCATCGCCTGGGCTGCTCCAAGACTACCCTTATTCGACGCTGATTCAGCTCGACGAACTACGGATGGGTCCGACTGTCCATAGGCAAGCTTGATCGCCTCCCGCTCCCCAAAGAACAACTTGTTGATATCGTTTTTCCGATCGCTGCCGACAGCTGCCGGGGAACTGATCAAATGCTGAAATGTCTCATACGCTTCCGACAATCCCGTGAACGCTGGATTGAACTCGCCGCTCCCTGGCGGAGTATGCACTCCGGAACCGATCGGACCAAAGGCGTCGTAGTGACGCAGCCCCATCAGGTGCCCCAGTTCATGAGCTGCGATCTTGATCGATAGGGCAATGAAATTCTCAACACTGTTGTCCGGATTTCGTTGCCCGTACGTCAAATGCCCATCAGCGGACGGATTGAGGAAATCGCCAGAGATCTCCGTCGCACTCACAGACAGTCGCGGTGCAAGCACCGTTCCCCCCAGCAGCCCATGGACCTGGACCACTGCCTGCCCACCCAGGTTGATGTTCCCCAGATCGATCTCACTGGCTAGCCCGCCAGGACTTCCATTAGGAGGCGTCTCGTTGAAATAGATCGTCACGAAGTCGACTCCCGAAGGAATCTCACCCACGCTGGTAGTGAATCGCACATCAAACCAACGATCTGGATCGCTGGACTCCCGAATGCTGCCGTCTGGCTTGAGCCCGTAGTACGATCGCTTCAATCCATCGATCACCGCCGCCTGATCGGCAGCTTCATAGGTAAACTCTTTCGACGCATCGGTTTTCGACGCGAAATCCAGCAGAACCCACTGCGTGGCATTACGACCTGAAACTGCAGAGCTGTAGGTGCGCGTGGAATAAAGTCCACCTTCCATTCGGTTGTCGCGATCGTTCCCAAGAAGGGTATCCGCAAATCTCGACCCAGCAATCGTTTCAAATCCCTGGAGGGAATCGGCGGATAGCTGGATCACGAAGCCTGGAGCGATCGGCTGACCGGCGGCGGACATCATGTCAAAGACAACGCCGCTCTTTGTGAAGGACGAGAAATCAAGCCGATCTCGACTGGCGTCCGGCGCCGCCTCCGGCACCTCCACAATCTTCACCCATCCCCTCGGCTCACCTATCCACCGGTAATCATCGTCTCCGGCTCCACCCGTCAATTGCACCGAGGCAACTGGACCTCCGTAAGGCGCCGCTCCTGCATAGGCAAAAGAATCATTTCCAACTCCTAGATCCACCGCGATCGACTGCCCGCTCCCACGGAAGACAAATCCATCATCTCCCGAACCACCGGTGTATTGGATGCTGCCACCTTCCGTGGTGTTGTAAATCAGCGCATCGGCATCGGCTCCTCCTTCGAACACCAGGGTGCTCAATCCTGCCCCTTGAGTCCTCAGGACATCCGCCCCGTCGCCGCCAAGGAATCGCACGCCAGTCGAAGCAGTCCCAGAAGGCGCACTTCCGCCCAAAGCACTTCCTGCATTGACCAGCGAGTCATTCCCGGCTCCCCCGGCGAAATCGATCCATCCCACCTCATGCCCGCTATTGAAAATCGTGTCGTCGCCGTCTCCGCCAACCATCGAAATCACTAACACCCCATTGCCGTTATTTTGAAGCGCATCCGTTCCGCCACCTCCATGGAATTCCAGCAAACCGATCGTATCGGCATTGTTCTGGAAGCGATCGTCGTCCGCCCCGCCCGTCATCGAATGAACTTGGCCACCACTACCCCAGTTGACGTACACATTTTTCCCGTCACCTGCTGGGAAATTGATCGTGCCCGTGGAGTTTCCATTCTGGTAAAGCGAGTCGTTTCCAGCGCCTCCAGAGAATGTCAAGCTAGTCGCTTCAGCCCCATCATTCTGGAATGCATCCGAACCATCACCTCCCTCGAATGTGAAGTCGGTCAATCTGAAACCGTTAGAATCGTTGAGCGCCGAATCGTTCCCAGCGCCCCCATCGAAGGTGACGGTGGAAACCCCACTCCCCGAGTTCTGGAAAAAGTCGTCGCCGCCACCGCCGTAGAAAACGACATTGTTAACATCCGAACCACGGTTGCCGAAAACGTCCTTTGCACCATCGATTGTAGCCAAGGGTACATCTGGCAAAGTCGTCGGTGGCAATCCGGCATAAGGCCACAGAATGGCACCGACCGTTCCACTATCGATCAAGGAAAGATCGCTGGCACCTGATCCACCAAGATCATTGATAAAACGGTCTGACCCAGCATTCCCATAGAGCACCCAGGTGCTTGCACCCGCCCCATAATTGAGCATTGAGTCAGATTCACTACCGCCCTGCATCCGATACCCAACCGCGCGCAGACCACGATTGGCCATGACGTTTGTTCCACCGATATCCACCATCAGGAAGGAGGATGTATCGGTGCCGGTGTTCAGCAACTGGTCGCTGCCCAGCCCACCGAAAAAGATGAAATTCGAAACGCGATGACCGTCGTTGATGGCGAGGTCATTCCCATCGCCACCCAGTACCACGACGCTGCTCAAATCATCCGCTTCGTTCTCGAAGTAATCCGCATCCTCGCCGCCATCGAACGTGACTTGCTCCAGCCCAGTTGCCTGGTTCAGAAAACGATCCTGACCTGTACCTCCCAGGAAAACGACGCTTGCCCAATCGCCACCTTCATTGCGGAAGATATCCTCGCCACCCAGGCCGACGAATCGAATGGAGCTGGTCGGATTGCCACTGGAATCCAACAGCCCCGTCGACTGATTCAGGAACCGGTCCGCCCCAGCCGTCTCCGACGCCGTATCCCCTTCAAAATCGATGTCTCCGAAACGCGATCCAGTGAGAGTCAAAGTATCCGCATCGGCACCACCACCAAAGTCGATGTGCCCAATGTTACGCCCATCCAGCACCAACGTGTCGGCATCAGAACCACCACGGAAATAGACCAATGCGATGTCGTCTCCATCGGAGATCAAAACATCGCGCCCCTTCGCACCATAGAATTGCAGCGATGCAATGCCCGACCCATAGTTGGCAAAGACGTCATCTTGATCCAGGTCGTCGGTACCAGGATAAGTCGCCGAACCATAACCATAGAAAACGATCGAAGCGATATTCGATGCGTCGTTGCGGAAGGAATCCTTCCCGTCTCCCCCCTGGAACAAGATCGAATTGACGTTAGCCAGATTCTGAAAGCGATCATCTCCCCGATCCCCTTCAAAGTCGATGTTCCCTGCAGATGCCGTCGCCGTCAAAAGCAACGTATCTGCGTCCGCACCACCTCCAAAATCAATATCGCCAAAAACAGTACCACGAATGATCAGGGTGTCGGCGCCCGAATCCCCTTGCGGGTTGGGGTCCAATGGATCGAAGTCCCCTTCAAAGCTGATCGAACCAGCAGCCGCCGTCGCCGTCAGCACCAGCGTATCGGCGTCCGCTCCTCCACCGAAATCGATCCCACCCGTGATGATTCCCCGAAGCTCCAGCGTGTCAGCACCCGAATCCCCCTCAAAGCTGATCGAGCCACCCGCAGCCGTCGTCGTCAGCAACAGCGTATCCGCATCGGCCCCACCACCAAAATCAATCCCGCCAGTGACGGTACCTCGGAGGATAAAAATATCGGCGCCTGAATCTCCCTCAAAACTGATCGATCCTGCAACGGCCGAAGCACTCAACTGCAGCGTATCCGCATCGGCGCCACCACCGAAATCGATGTTCCCAGTGACTCGCCCATCCAGAACGAAAGTATCGGCTCCTGAATCCCCCTCGAAACTGATCGAACCTGCTGCCGCAGACGCTGTCAGAACCAAGGTGTCGGCATCAGCGCCTCCACCAAAATCAATCCCGCCAGTGATGGTGCCTCGGATCTCCAGGATGTCCATCCCGGAATCTCCCTCAAAACTGATGCCACCAGCCGAAGCATTGACCGTCAAAAGCAATGTGTCCGCGTCGGCTCCGCCTCCAAAATCAATCCCGCCGGTGACAGTTCCAAGCAGCGTCAGCGTATCGGCATCGGCGCCTCCACCAAAATCAATCCCGCCAGTGATGGTCCCCCGGATCTCCAGGATGTCCATCCCGGAGTCCCCTTCAAAGCTGATCCCACCTGCCGAAGCATTCACCGTCAGTAGCAACGTATCGGCATCGGCCCCACCACCAAAATCAATCCCGCCCGTCACGGTGCCTCGGATCTCCAGGATATCCATCCCGGAATCCCCTTCAAAGCTGATGCCGCCCGCAACGGCGCTGGTCGAAAGAGTCAAGGTATCCCCATCGGCTCCACCTCCAAAATCGATGTTGCCGGTGACCCTTCCATCCAAAACAAAAGTATCGGCACCCGAATCCCCTTCAAAGCTGATCGAATCGACAATCGCGCTGCCAACCAGTGTCAAGGTGTCTCCATCCGCACCACCACCGAAGTTGATATTCCCCATGACTCGATCGTAGACGATGAAGTCGTCCATGCCCGAGTCGCCTTCAAAGCTGATGTCACCAAGGACGACAGTTCCACGTAGCTCAAAGGTGTCCCCATCGGCTCCACCGCCAAAGTCGATATCGGTCAGATTCCCACCGCGAATGACGAACGTGTCGGCGTCAGCTCCCCCTCCAAAATCAATCCCTGTCAGGATGCCACCTTCAATATCGAAGACATCCATCCCGGAGTCTCCCTCGAAACTGATGTCCGCCATCGTTCCGCTTCGAAGGATGAACGTGTCGGCATCGGCACCCCCATTGAAATAACCGCGCAGCGCCCCTGCACCACTGCTGCCAGGTCCGATAACAATTTCGTCCTTGCCATCTCCACCCAGGATCGTCGTATTGGCATGCGTCGTGAACGTATCGTTGAACTGACTGCCAACCACCGATGCAAAAATCCCCCAAGTCCGCAGAAGGTGTGGCGACGTATTCGGATCGCCATCGGACGACAATCCCAAATCCGGTGCGACATCTGTCTCCAGATAGATCACCGATCCTCCATCTTTGTTGGTCAGGTAATTGCTGTTGGACGCCGCCAGATCGAAGGTGATCCCAAGGTCCGGGAAATCCGCCGTCGATATATCGGCGCGCGTGAAATTCAGCGTATTGGCTCCCGACGTATCACGAATCGTCAGCACGCTGTTGGGGCTGAGAATGTACTGATCATCCCCTTCATCAACCACCGTGACACCGGGAGGCGCACTGCTGGCATCATTCGCGACATCGTTCCCTGAACGTAGAACGTAGGTATCGTTCCCGCCGCCGCCAAATAGGAAATCCTGACCCTCTCCACCATCAAGCACGACGTTGAATCCGGCAGGAAGGCTAGTCGCGTCGACAACGTCGCTTCCACCAAACGTGATGACCGTCAGGTTGCTGACGTCATCTGCAAAATCATCAACCGTGAGCCGAAACGCGTCGTTGTTTTCGCTCCCCAACAGCAGAGTCGAAACGTAAGTATCGATCCCAAGGTCCCCATCATCCACCGTCAAGGTCACTTCAATCGTGCCACTGAACAACTCAGTTAGGAGCGTGAAAGTATCAGACGATCCAGTCTGCACGACGATGGAACTACCAACAACTTTCGCTTGCCATCGATAGACAAACTCCTCTTCTCCAGGATCGGTAACAAGCGCCTGGAACGTGACCGGTCTGTCTCCCGTCACCGCGCCAGGTCCGCCACCTGGCCCCCCTGGAAACGAACCTCCGCTGGAACTCGCCAATGGGATGAACATCGCCTCGGGCGCCACATTTGTCACCGTGACTTCCGTCGACTCATCGACCGCTGCGCCCCCATCATCGTCGGTCACTGTAACGCGAATTGTTTCCAAATCGGACGCTGTCCCCGGCGCGTAATCATCGCGATAGACATAGTTGGCGCTGAAGGTGCGGTCGATCTGATTAACCGACGCTTCGGTCGTCTCCCCGTCGGCCCAGCGAACGGAAACCGTGTGGGAATCGACCGAACTGACGTCGGTGTACGATCCAGTGACTCGAACCTTCTGACCTTCCTGAATCTGCCACGATCCAACCACCGGATCCCAAACGCCCGGAGCACTCTGGACAAATCGTTGCAACGGCAAGGTGATCTGCGGCGCCACGTTATTCACCGTGATCGACGTCGTCTGCATCGTCGATGGCTTGTCGGAAAGCTGCATCTTCTGATCGAGAATGCTCACGGCAATCGTGTACGGCTGCTGATCATCTCGGTATTCATGGGTGATGCCGGAAATGACACTTCCGCCAGGACCTGCGGTCAGCATCACCTCCCCAGTGCCGTCGCCCCAATCAACAAAAATTCGGTGAGCGTCGCCAGCCCCGGCATCCGAATAACGTACTGTCAACGAAGCGAATCCGCCTTCGTTGATCGTGGTTTCGGCCAGCTCCAAAGACGTGATGACCGGAATGGAATTACCAACTCGCACATCCACCGTTGCTGGAATCCAATCCAACGGCTGATCGTCATCGGCGACATGAACCGTGATGGTGTAGGCACTGCCCGTCACCTCCGGGCTGGATGGATATCGGTGAGGAATATCCAATTGACGGTGTGCAAGCTGACCCACCGTCGGGCTCAGCGAAACCTCTTCAGGAGCACTGCCATCCCCCCAATCGACCTGAATCTTGTGACTGTCCTCAAGCCCAAGATCTGAGAAGTTGACACGGAGCGTCATCAAAGCCCCTTCCGACACCTCGGCAACCCCTCCGACCAGCGTCAGTCCTGGGAGACCAAGAGTCACAGCGGATGGCAGGCTGTTGGATACTTCCGTGACCATCACTGCCGTCGCCTCGCTAGCTGCCCACCCATCGTCGACAATGCGAACGCGGACAACATAATTATCCCGGGCACTGTTGGTGGGACTGTCGTCGACGTAAGTATGCGGTACCGAAAAAGTCATCACGCCTTCGCCCAGGGCGACAGTCTGCGTCGTCCCATCTCCCCAGTCGATTTCGACGGTGTGGCTTTCCTGATCGCTGGTGTCGGTGAAGGAACCGCTTAAAGTCGCCGTGTCCCCCTCGATCAACTGGCTGGTAATCCGCACCTCCCCTGGATTCAAAACGGGGGCTTGGTTGATCACCTGCAGCGTCAAGCTGGTTGTGCCCAACAGACCGCTGTTGTCGGTCACCCGTACCAAAATGGTGTAAGGCAATCCAGCAGGACTCGCTTTCGGGTAACGATGATCAAGCGTAAAGCTCTGCTGATCAGAAAGGGTCAATACCTCCGTGGAAGATCCGTCGCCATAATCGACCGTCGCGCTCCACCGCGTCGAATCGGGGTCGGTGAATGATCCGGTGAGTTTCAAGGTATCGCCCGCAATCAACGAAGTGATGGTCGCCCCAAGTGTTACTACCGGAGCCTGCTGGCTTGCGACGTCCCCGATCGTCTTGGTATTTCCAAACTCCGAAGTTGGATTGACCGCTACCGAAGTCAGCAAGTCGCCAAATTCGACAATCGGCGTCGTCCCCAATGGCACTTCAAAGCGGAAAACCCCAACCACTGGATCGGTGTCATCCGCACCCAGCGACTCGACTCCCTGATACACCTTGCGCGTCCCCTGGCCGCGGCCATTGGTAGTCGGAGAGGAAAGGTAAAATTGCATGATCTGGCCTGGATTGCTGGTCCCTTCCAGAACCAGGAGACCTGCGGTTGCCAGATAGGCACTGGTGATGACTGGGGCATTGGCCAACCCATCGCTGTCGGGGGTATCGTTGGCTGTTGGCCCTTCCACCCCATGATCGATCGCCAGTTCGATGTTGCCTCGATACAAATTCCCGATGATCGTATTGCTGCCCGAAGGTCCGACGCCAGGCAGCCTTAGCCCCGATCGGAGGTTGTAGTAGAACCAGTTGGCTCGCAATTCACTGATACTGCTGCCCACCAAGTTGCCCGCCACACCCGTGTCGATCACCATGCCATGAGCCGCATTGGAAACCGAAGCGGCTCCGGTACGATCCGCGCCGAAGACATTGCCCTCAATCGTATTGGCAGTGGAACTGCCGGAAATCCGAAGGCCGCTTCCCGTATTGCCCGACAGCACATTCTTCTGTGTCGGCTCGGGACCACCGATACGATTGGTCGAGGAGTCGACTATCCAAATGCCGTCGGCGGGACTTGACGTCGTTCCATTGCCAACCGATCGCAAGCCCGAACCGTCGGTGCCTACTGAGTTTCCTTCCAGCCAAGTGCGAGTTGTGCTCTGCAACAGAATCCCACCCAGGGTATTGCCAGAGACAACGTTACCGAGCACCCAGAAGCCATCGACCGACGTCAACTCAATGCCATAGCGTCCGTTCCCCAGCCGCGTGGCTCCCGTGCTGTCCAGCCCAATCCAGTTATTCGTGACATAGTTTTCGAGCGGAAACAGACCGTGGGCGTATACCCCGGACTGACTGTTTCCACTGATCACATTGCGATTCCCGGCGAACGATCCACCAATCAGGTTGCCATCCGAACCCTGACTGAGCAGAACGCCATGGGTATTCGGAACGCTGCCTAGCCCCAGAACATTGGTGCCGATCCAATTCCCAGCTACCGTATTCCCACCGGAACCAGCCCCCCCAAACCAAACCCCAGGGCCGTTGTTTCCAGAGATGATGTTCCGTCCCTCAGGGCTGCTGGAGCCGATGAGCGTCCCGCGAGCTGCCCCCAGGAGAGGCGCTCCGATCAAGGAACCAGCCCCAACAAAGATGCCGAACGATTCATTCGGAATCGCCGCCAAACCCGATTTATCCAACCCGATCCAGTTGCCGCGAATCGCACCATAAAGGGTGCTGGTTCCGACCATGGCAATCCCGCCAAGATCGTTCCCGGAGATCAAATTCCCCTCTCCAGAAACCGATCCACCAATCGTGATCGCTGGGGAGTCGATCACCTCGATTCCGTATCGGGCATTCCCCGCATCGGTCAGCCCCGAAGCGTTGAGCCCGATGTAGTTGCCTTGGATGCGGCTGCCCATGCTGCCGCCATCCACCACAAGAATCCCACTCTTATTCCCGTAAGCGATCACATTGCGATCCGCCAACGACGGGCTTCCGATCAAAAGATCGTCGCACTGATAGACAGCCAAAGAATGACCTACATTGGGGAGAGGCGACAATCCATCGGCAGTGGTGCCAATGAGGTTCCCCTGAACCGTAACCGATTCCGACTGATCGATCGCCAGCCCATCTTCCCCGTTCCCTGAGATCACATTCCTGCTGATCAGATTGTTGTAGCCGACCGATAGCACCACGCCCGAACCGCCGTTTGGCATCGCCGCCGTGCCAGTTGGATTCGTACCGATGTAATTTCCGCGAATGGAACTAGAGGATTCCACAACCACCAGACCATCCTGCTGGTTGTTGGAAATCACATTCCGTTCGAAATCGTCGTAAAACCCGTCGCCATTGGAACCGACCAAGACATCAGGGCCAGGGGATACCAAGGAACCCTCGGCATAGCGAGGCTCAAGAACCGCTCCCTGCAAGTTTGCATACGCCAGGCCCGAAGCGCCATCAGGACCCACACCAATCCAATTGCCGGCGATGACTCCATTAGAATATCCGTTGATCCAGATCCCCTTTCCAGTATGGCCCGCAATCACATTCCGTTCGGCTGCATTGAATGCGTCATTGGAACTGTCGGTTCCAATGACCATATTCGTTGCTCCTCGAACGTCGATTCCCGAACTACTTGGTGCATTCAGCACCGGAGTTCCGTTGGTCGACAGCCCGATATAGTTGCCCGAAATTTTTGCCTGCCCGTTGTTGGTGACTCGCAGATTCGCATACCCATTTCCGGCAACCGTATTTCGCTCCAGCGAGTCATCGACTCCGTCCCCATTGGTACCCACACGCGTATTGCCGTCGCCGGTAAGCCAAATCCCGCCCTGCGAATTGCCGCGGACGGTTGCACCATCGATCGCAAGACCCACAACGTTGCCGGTCAACACCGCATTGCTGACACTGCTGACCTTGATTCCCGACAGGTTCGCTGCCGACCAATTGCGGTCAACTACCATGCCATCAGAACCGACATCCAAAAGGATGCCGTCGCCAGTCTGTCCCAGAGCGACCATCCCGGTCGAATCGAGCCCCACCACGTTATTGCGGATCTGCCCGTTGGTCGATCCAACGAAGTGAATCCCGGCTCCCGTATTGCCAGAGATAAGATTGCCAGCGGTTGAGCTATTCCCACCAACGGTCATCCCACTGGTATTCGGCCCGACGTAAATCCCGCCACCGGCGTTCGGCCGAGCCAAGGTTCCCGTCTGATCCACACCGATCCAGTTGCCAGCGATGGTATGGTTGGAGCCAGCGACTGACTGCGTCACCTTATACACCTTGGCCGTCATCGTCGTGCCAGGTGCCAGCCGAATATTCGCCGTAGGATTGCTGGCTCCCAGCACACGCCAACCATTGGCTTCGGTTAAAGGTGTCGTATTAACGCCTTCTGCGACCACATACTCCCCACCACCTGCACCACCCCGCTGGAAATAAGTCCATTCAATCGTATGCAATCCAGCCAATAGTGTCCCATTGCCTCTCGCGAAAGAAGAATCAATGTCAGGAGAAGATGCCGAAACCGAAGAGCCATCGATTTTCAAACGACCACCACCCGAAAAGGCATAGCTGTAAGTCCCCGCCGTCAAAACCTCCACGGTTCCAGTCACAACCACGACATAATCGTCACCCGTCGCTAGTGGTAGCGTGTTGTTGTACGCGTGATAGCCCGAATAGGGAATGAACGGGTCTAGGAAATCGGTCTGTGCGATCGTATGCGTCGACTGAGCAGATGGAATCGTACCGGCGAACACCTGATCCACCTGCGTCAGAGTACTCAGCTCGGTAACACCTGACTCGACTCGAATCCCCGAGCCGGTATTTCCGGCGATGATGTTCCTCTCCAGGCTATCCGACTGGCCATCCGCATTGGTTCCGACTCGTGCGTCTGCCCCCTTGGTCAATCGAATGCCACCCAACGCATTGCCGGCGGGTTGAACCCCATCGGGCTTTAAACCGATTAGGTTGCCCGCGATGGTCGTGTTGGCAGCTTGATTGCTGTCGAAGGTGATCCCATACCCGCCATTGGATGAAATCACATTTCTTTCCAAAGCGTCCGCAATGCCATTTCCATCTGTTCCGATTCGAACTCCAGGGGCCGCTTGAGAAACATAAATACCGCCGAATTTGTTGGGAATGGGATTCCCCGAAGGGGAGATACCGATGAAATTCCCTGCCACCGCATTGTCGATCAGCTCATTGACTCGACCCACCAGACGAACGCCATAGCCAGTGTTCCCCCCGATGATGTTGCTCTCGGTAAGATTGTATGCATCGTTGGAACCATTCGTTCCCAGTTGCAGATTCCAAACACCGACAGCGACAATTCCATCGACACCATCGATATGAGCGATCGGGATCTCCCCAGTGATATCCGTACCGATCCGATTTCCTGCCACACGAAGATTGGTCCAGGCGGTCAGAATGTAAAAATTGACATACGTATTACCGGCGATCGTATTGCCTTCAATGGCATCGTTCAGTCCATCGCCATTGGTGCCAACTAAAAAATCTTGGGCACCACCCTGCAGCAACACACCATAACTTCCATTGCCAACTAAAGTGACTCCATCGCTTGCAAGTCCGACGATGTTTCCCTGCAACACGGAACCGGTCCCACCAGAGATGACTAAACCTGCACTGCGATTCCCCGAGATGACGTTGCCGATTGCTGAGACCCGGGTGGGCGAGGAAGAAGCACTGACCCCGACAGAATTTCCGATCGCTTTTGTTCCATTCGAACCGATCCCGATAAAATTCCTAGAAATCGTCGTGTCAATGCTGCCTGAAACTACGATCCCGTTGGAAGTGTTACCGCTGATCACGTTGCGGTAGGTATCCGTTGGTCCTCCGATGGTGGTGAAGCTAACACCAGACTGCAATTCGACGCCGTAAGTCACGTTCGGAATCGCATCCATACCAGTGGAATCGGTTCCAATGTAGTTGCCCGCAATCGTGTTGTAGTTCGTTCCCGAAGAGGCAATCAGGATGCCACGCTCGGAGTTTCCAGAGATCACATTGCGTTCTGCATGATCGGCAGTCCCATCTCCATTGGTGCCGATGCGATTGCTGCTAGCACCTTGGTCGATATAGATCCCACGCAAATTTGGAATCGCGGCATCACCAGCAAGGTTCACTCCGATATGGTTCCCAGCGACAATGTTGTTGCTGGTTCCACTCCCCGCCAGCCAAACGCCAAACTGGGAATTCCCTGCGATGACATTTCGCTCCAACGCATCGCTGACACCATCGCCATTGGTTCCGACGAGATTCCCCGTCGAAGCTTCAGCGATCACGATACCCGATGAGGTGTTTGCCTTAGCCAAATCCCCTGCGGCGTTGGTTCCTATTCGATTTCCCGCAATGCGGCTGTTTTTGGAACCACCAACGATCTGGACGCCGTTGCCATTGTTACCCGAGATCAAATTCCCTTCGATCGCGTCATTTTGGCCGTCTCCGTTGGTCCCAAGGATCGTTCCGTTGGAACCGATAATCGTGATGCCGTGATTATTGGCGCGAATGGACCCATCCGTAGCCAGTCCAATGGTATTGCCGGACACACGGACTCCCGTCGATCCCTGGATCCAGATGCCGGAGCTGCTGTTGGATCCGATCAGATTCCGTTCGCTGGAATCTCTGACTCCATCGCCATCGGTACCAATGACGATATTGCTCGAGTTGAAAATGGATATTCCATTGCCCGAATTGATCCGTGACGTCAGGCCATCGGAGGCCAAACCGATCATATTCCCGACGACCTGCGAGTCGCTTCCTTGGTGGATCGTTAATCCGACTCCGCCACTGATCACATTGTCCTGAACTCTTGCTCTTGCGACATAGATAAGTTCTACGCCGTAGGATCCCAGCGCAGTCGCTCCACTTGGATCCAACCCAACGATATTTCCCTGAACCACAATATCGCTCGACGCACCATTCATGTTGTCGACACGAATCTTCGCAGTACCTCCTATGACGTTTCCCATCCCTGGGTTGGCACCACCGATGGTGACATCTCTGGAAAAGGAAACATCGATTCCACCATCGGTCGGAAAGGTCCCATTGCCAGTGGCATTGGTACCGATGTAGTTGCCAGCGATCAACGTGTTGGATTGATCCGTACCGGCGACGTAATAGGTGGTGACCGCCATGTTGGTGCCGGACTGCAATCGAATCTCTGCATGGGGATCGGGATCACCCAAGACCTTCCACATTCCATCCACGATCACCGACAGCTCGAAACCAGCTGCTCCATCCCGCTCAAACCCCAACCATTCGAATGAATGGGTTCCCGCAGTGAGAAAAACCTCGCCGTAACGGACTTCGAACGGATGAAGCGAATCGTCGTTGATCACCACATTGCTGCCGATTTTCAATCGTCCGCCATCGTCACCACCTAGAGCAAACAAATAGGAGCGGCTTTCCAGGACCTCGATTGATCCCGTCACCCGAACGGCATACTGGTCTCCACCTCCTCCCGGGATCGGGTTGTCATACCACCAGTATCCCCATGAAGGCCACGAATAATCAGCCAAGTCAGCTTGATCGATCGTCCCACTACTTTGGATCGATGGGATTTCGCCACTGATCAACTTGTCGACAACTGGAAGGCCGTAAACGATTGCATTGGCGGTGTAGAGACGCACCTGGGAGCCGACATTCCCGGAAATCACATTCCGCTCCAACGCATCCAATACGCCGTCCCCGTCGGTACCCACGCGGGATTCGGTGGTTCGTTCCAAGTAGACACCATGGTTGCTATTGGCCAAGGCGGCGTTGCCGGTCGCATTCAGTCCGATCCAATTCCCCGCGATCACCGTCCCTTCGGCTCCATCGCCCCCCCACACATGAACCCCATAGACCGAATTGCCGGCGATCAGATTCCGTTCATTCGCGTTGAATGCATCGTTGCTGCTGTCGGTCCCGACCATGTTGTCGAAACTACGACCGGCAACGTAGATTCCGCTCCCGGTGTTCGGAAGAGCCGCCATGCCATCGGCTTTGGTGCCGATGAAATTCCCCGCCACTCGATTATTGCTGGACCAATTCAACAGGACCCCGCTTCCGGTGTTCCCCGACAGGAGATTCCTTTCCAGCGTGTCAGCAACGCCATCGCCGTTGGTACCGATCCGATGGTTCGAACCGCCAGTAACATAAACACCGAAATCCCCATTCGCGATGGCTGCTGTGCCTTGTGCGTTGGTACCAATGCGATTGCCCGCCACTTGATTCCCTGAACTGGCGTAAAGCATCACACCGGTATAGGAGCTGCCAGATACTACATTCCCTTCACTTGCGTCCCGGCTTCCATCGCCAAAGACTCCCACGATGTTGTTGGAGCCCTCGACGAACACACCATGCCCCCCGTGTCCGAGAGCCGTGTTTCCAACGCGATTGACCCCGATCCAATTCCCTTGAACTAGGTTGCCCTGCGCCTGCGATCCGATGCGGACACCGTGGTTGACGTTTCCAGCGATCAGATTCCCTGCCACTGCGCCGATACCACTAGACTTTGAGTAGGTCACTTTCACGTCGTCGTAATAACCAGCACCGACCGATCCATGAGCCAACTTCATGCCGATCGTCAGTGGCTTCAATAATGCAGGATCGTTTTCCGCGAAGGTGTAGCTGAGCGTCACGGTGCCGTAGGATGAAACGGGGACCACCACGGCCGGCACAAAGCCAGTCCAAGAGGGATTCGCGGCAGTTGCTTGCGAAAGAATGATCGAATCGGAAGTGAAATTGTTGAGATTCGCAGGATTCGCTTCCCCAGCGACCAGGTAGAAATAGGATCCGCGTCCGGAGTCGGTCGCTGATCCAAGCGTTCCGAAGTCGATGGTCGCCGTGACCGTAACGCCAGCTTCCAGCCTGTTGGGCATCGTGCTCGTGATCAGCTGCCCCCATCGATTGCTGAAAAGTGCCTGGCCGCTGGATGGACGCCCCATGGCCCCATTGACCCTGGCCAGACCGATATCGGTATGCGTGCCGCCGGCTTCGGCCGTCGAGTAGGTCCAGCCAGAAACACCAGAAATCGCTTGGGTGTAAAGCGGTCCGGAAGGAGCTTTGGTGGTCCACTTGCTGCTACCGACGTTGACTCCTGATTGTCCTGCCCCCAGAATCGGGATCGCTTCGAAATCTCCGTTGGGAACGGGATAGGCTCCATCCCCCTTTCCGATTTGGTTGCCGGTCGCATCCCCTTCCACCACAACACCGTCGTTGTTGGCCAGCGAGGCCGTTCCTGCAGCATTCGTCCCGATGTAATTCCCGAGAATCCTGTTGTTGTTAGCGCCACTCCCCAGAACCCAAACCCCAGGGCCAAGATTGCCCGAAATCAGATTGCGTGAATCGGTCAACTCACCACCAACCAGAACCCCAGTGGCGGGTGTCGATGGTGCCCCGATCGCGTCGCCATCCCCGACGAAGACGCCGAACTGATTGTTGCCCAACGCGTCCGTTCCAGCCGCATTGGTTCCGATCCGATTCCCCTCCACCATCACACTGGTCGACGCGGCACCAACCACCAAGACTCCACCGATGTTGTTGCCCGAGATCACGTTGCCCGCGCCGCTTATCGTTCCACCAACGGCAATCGCGGGAGAATCGATGATCGCGATCCCCGTGCCCCAATTCCCTGCGGCAGTCGTTCCATCCGCTGCAATCCCGACATAATTCCCCTGAATCACTCCACCGCTAGCGCCACCATGATCAATCCAAATGCCACGACCACCATTGCCTCCAATGACGTTCCGTTCGGCAGAGGTCGGGCCACCGATCTGCAGGCCACTACTGAACGCAACAAAAACACCGGTACCGGAATTACCCAACAGGCTGATTCCATCAGCGCCAACGCCTACTTTGTTCCCAACCACCAGCAGGTTCGTGACACCCATCAACCCCATCCCGGACGCATTCCCCGACACCACATTATCCCGAATCGTAACTCCCGTTGGATTCTGCTCTGCCTGGATCCCCGAGGCTCCATTTCCTAGCGGGCTGTTCCCTGAAACATTCAACCCAATCCAATTGCTCTCGATCGTCGTGTCGCTGGTGGTGTTCCCATACACCGCGATTGCATGGTGCGCATTGCCACTGATCAGATTGCTGAAGACGCCAGAAGCACCAGCGTAAGTCGCTCCGATCACCGTCCCCTGAGCCCCCTCCTCCACCCGAATGCCAAAGAGATTGGGGCGAGCCACCACGCCTTCTGGATCGGTCCCAATGTAGTTGCCATCGATCACGTTGTCCGAAGCCATCAATCCGGTCACCGTGATCCCCGATGAACTATTTTGGGAGATCACATTCCGAGAAGCGATGTCCCCGGAACCAACGCGATTGCTGCTACCTTGGACGAGAACTCCGGTTGCATTGCCGCGACCCGTTCCGTCAGCAGCCAGTCCGATGTAACTTCCAGTGATCTCCCCATTCAAGGATCGTAAAGCAACTCCGGTCTGAAATCCTCCGATCGACATCGCATGGATAGAAGTATCGGTAGCTTCGATACTCAGACCTACCGACCAAGGGTCCGACAAAACGCCTCCTGAAAGTTCCGTCATCGCCTGCGACGCACCGGGATGAAGATTACGACCATCGATGATGAGCGGATCGACAATCGGCGGCAGATTGGATTCGGGTAAAATCAACGGCGATCCCGCGATGGGTATATCAAAAAAGATCCGATCCACTCCAACCAATCCGTTGGCTCGCGAAATAGCGCTTCTCAGCGATCCATAGCCATCGTCTTCGGTGTTGGTCACATAGAGGTACCGTCCAACGGCTTCAACCGCCTGAGGATGGAGAATGACCTCGATCTCGCTTTCACCCGTCAATGGATTCGCACTCGAAACAAAACTGGGACCACTGGTGCTGATTCGATTCGCGAACGTCAGGAAGGTCGCAGATTGATCCCGCTGCAAGGCCCCGCTAGAGCCATCGCGAATTTGGAAAGTACCATCCAAGAAGACGGTCCCATCCACAGACAGCAGGTCATGCACCACTGCCGGTGAACCCGACTGGATATCGATCCAGGTCGAGGAACCAACTTTCAGATCCAGCAAACCAACGGTAACAGTCCCCAGCTCTCCTGGAACAAATCCACCTAGCTCCAGCGTCCCACCTGTCTCCACCGTCAGCTCGGGATAATACCCCTCCAAAGCAACTCGACCACCCTCCTGAACAAAGAAGCCACCAAGGTAATCGTGCATTCCGGCGACCATCACTTCACCGCCATCAAGGTCCGGTACAGTCACATCGCCAAGCCCAGAAATGCTCCCCATCAAATTCAGACGACTGTTGGAAGTCGCTGCAATGGAAAGTTGTCTTCCGTTCAGGTTGATATCCGCAAGAACACTAAACTGAAGACTCGCACCGGTTTCTGATTGAACCAGAATCGACGAGTCCCCTGACCCCGTCAGCGTGGTTGAGAGGTGATACGAACTGCCTGTCCCCTCGACCAAAAGGTTGCCAGACAAATCGATCGCATGACCAAAGATTTGATAATCGTCCCCTTCGATGGTGATCGAGGACGCATGGAATCCAATGATGTTGTTGATCGAGTTTCTGGAAGTTGCCGATGCGGGAAACACCAGATCGTCTCCCGAATTCGGAACCACATCCCCAACCCAATTCGCTGGTGTCTGCCATTGGCCGTCCGAATGCTCGCCATCCCAAATCGCCACCGCCAGAAGCTGCCTAGACTCAAGTCCCTCAATCATCAGATGCGGTCTACGTGGCGCGCGGATCCGTTCATGGAACGTCTTGGCTAATTCGATTCGAAGTTTCCGCCGGGCGGTGCCGAGGTGGCGAGAGAACCACCGATGGCCAGACAGACGCCGAAGTGTCTCCTGCAAAGGAAGCCATCTCTGTTGCCACTTACCAGGATTCCATCGGGCCATTTTTGCACCCTCCATTCGACGGGAAAATAAAATACCCCCCCCAATCTATGGAATCCTCAGGTAGCTTGGTATCATTGAAGAGGGTTTTTCCGACTTTTTGCGTTTGAAAAACAAAGAAATTTCCTCAAGCGGTCCCCCATAACGGAAACGGAAATCTAGGGATTTGAATCCTTCCAACAGGTGGAGCTTTCCTGAGGGAAGTCTCTAGACTGAATGCCATCGGATTGCGCTTCAGCCAACCAACGGGAATGCACACTATGACCCGCAAGCCGCGCGACGGCGATCAAAACAAACGGTCCGCCAAGCCCGATCCGCTTCTCGACGTAGCAGAAACCATCGGTCCCCTATCCTCGACCGTAGGCCCAGGTGCGGATGCCACGCAGCCCAAAAACGGAAAAGTTCCCTCCCACGATTCCTCCGGAACGCTGGAAGGGTCGGCTTCGATTTCCGGTGGCGCCTCCAACGACGATCACACCGTGCCGATCACCGACAGCGTCTTGGCCAACTTGGAGGAGCAACCCGAGTCGTCCTGGAATTCCCTAGATGAAGGAACGATCGACCTAGTGCTGGATCCATCCGCATCGCCGAACCAAGAAGAATCGCAAGCAGATCCCCAAGCGACCATCGATGGTCCCGGGCGATCCTCTTCGCCGTCCGATGCCGTGCGGTCGCGACAGACCAGTGGACCACGTGACACGATCGACCATATCCCCGGTTCCCCTTCCGCCTCGTTTGGTCAAACGATCGATCAACCTGCCTCGCCGCGCGACCCCAATGCAACGGCCTACTTCAGTCATACCTCCGGAGTGCCCTCATCCGGATCGTCCGAGATCGACGTCAACGAAGTCACAGGCTTGTTCAGCCATGACGGCCCTTCGCCAACTCCATCCGATTCATCGAAGCCTTCTGCTGCCCATCGAGCTCCTCGCACGATCGCGTCCTACACGATCGAAGGGATCCTCGGACGTGGAGGCATGGGTATCGTTTATCGCGCACGTCAGAACAAACTAGGTCGCCCCGTCGCGCTGAAAATGGTGCTCGGAGGTGCTCACGCCACCGAGCAAGCTTTGGATCGCTTCATCATCGAAGCCAAAGCGGTCGCCCACCTGCAGCATCCCAACATTGTCCAGATCTTCGAGGTCGGCGAATACGACAACCTTCCGTTCTTCTCCCTGGAATTCGTCAACGGCTCCAGCCTCGATCGCTACCTCAATGGAAAGCCACTCAGCCCGGAGGAAGCCGCCAAGCTGATGATCACTCTGTGCGAGGCAATGCAATACGCGCACAACAATGGCATCCTGCACCGCGACCTGAAACCAGCGAACGTTCTTCTCACCAAAGAAGGCGTCCCGAAAATCACCGACTTCGGGCTCGCTAAAAACCTCGAGGAAGAGGCTGACGAGTCGAAGTCGACCAGCGATGGAACCATCATGGGGACCCCAAGCTACATGTCCCCCGAGCAAGCAAGAGGGGCGGTTCATGAACTTGGCCCCGCCACGGATCAGTATTCGCTTGGCGCGATGCTCTACGAATTTCTCACTGGCAGACCCCCTTTTCTGGCTCCCAAGCCGTACGAAACCATCATGCAGGTGCTGCAAGATGAACCCATCGCACCTCGCCAAATGCAACCCAAGGTCCCGATCGACCTTGAGACAATCTGCCTGAAGGCTATCCAGAAGGATCCAGAAAAACGTTATCCCTCTTGCTCGGCCCTCGCCGCCGACCTGGGCAGGTTCCTTCGCAATGAACCGATCCAAGCCAGACCCGTCTCGAAATGGGAACAGGCGTTGCGATGGTACAAACGCAATCCCGTCATCGGCAATCTCTCTGCCGCCATCGCTGCATCCTTACTGGCCATTGCTGGAATCTCCTCCTGGTCCGCTCTTTCTCTACAGAAAAAAAATCAGGACCTTGCAAGATCCGAGAGCCGCGAACGGAAGGCAGCAGAACTGGCGCGGCAGAATGAAGAGCTTGCCAAGACAAAAGCACAGGATGCGATACGAAATTCTCTGATCGCATTGCGAAACGAGCAGATCGCCGACGAAAACGCAGCACTCGCCAAACGACGCGCGGATCGCGTCGTCACTACGGTACAGGAATTCTTCGAACAGGTGCGAATGATCGACACCCTGGAGAACCCGGGAGTCGAGGAACGTCGCAATTCGATTCTCCAGAAACTGCTCCCCGTCGTCCAGGAAGAGGTGCTGAAGGAAGAGCCGACGGACGAAAAAGCTCAGCTCACCATGGCGGCACTCCGCAAAGCGGTCGCCGACGACATGGCCTCACAGAATATGAAGGTGGATGCCGAGCGGAATTATATGGAGCTGGAGAAATTTCTGCGGCAGCGTGCGGACTTGAAGAAATCGGATGTGGCTCGCAGCAATCACGCCAATATCATCCGCTCGATCGCCGAACTTAAACGAGATCATGACCGTGACATGAAGCAAAGCCTCGAATACCACCAGCAGCAACTGGCGATCGCCGAGGATATCTTCAACAACTCGCGAGCCGATTCGGCTGGGTTAGGGCAACATACCGATCTCCAGAAATTCCAGATGCTGGCGCGCGCCAACCACGATGTCGGCATCACCTACTATCGCATCGGAAATCTAGCCGAAGCCCAACGCTACGTCGAAATGGCCCTGAACTGGTTTGGCAAGGCCATCGAAGCACTACCCTCAGACCCCAGGCTAGCCACACGCCCCGAAGCCGAAAAGCTGATGGTGGGCCGAGCGCTGCGGGAAGGGCAATCAACCAGCCAGCTAGCCGCCTCCAACATCCGGGTGCATCGAGGCGATTTTGCGGCGGCCGAAGGTAGTTTGCGGGAGTCGACCCAGAAAGCGAAAGAAGCCAGCGAGAAATACCAATTCAACGGTCTGCTGCTCCGCGATTATGTCGGCAAGCTGGGATTGCTCGGAGAATATCTCGCCATCACCGGCAAAACAGACGAAGGACTCCAGAACCTCGAACAAGCCGCTTCGCTCAGCGATCGACTCCTTTCCTTCGCTCCCAGAAACTCAGACTTTCTGCGAGTCGCTGGTCTGGCCTATTTTCGCTTGGCTCAGTGGCGAGCCGCCGTGGGATCGGGAGACATCGCGGCAGCACAGCAGCGCTGCTTGGAACTGCGCCGCTCCCGTTTGGTAGCCGACCCTCGAAACGTTCGAGCCAAAGTAGAACTGATGCTGATCGAATCGTTGGCGGGTGACATGGATACCGGAAGAAAGCTTGCCGATGAATTCGCAGCCTATCCCGTCATCGACAATGAATTGCTGCTCGAATTGGCAAGAAGCTACAGTCACCTGGCCGACCGCCAAACCGACACCGATGCAAAAAAGTCGCTCCAGAAACTCGCGCTGGCGTCGATCCAGAAAGCGATGGAGCAGGAATATGCTGATCCATTCTACTTAAAGCATGAACCGGGTCTGACTGGACTTCATGCCATCCCCGAATTCAACACGTTGCTTGGTCGATTGCAATAGATCGCTCTTTCTTTCCACGAAGCCAACTAGAATTCTCTACCATCTGGCGATGGTGGCTACCAGATGAAATGTGGATGGCATGTCCTCACGTAGCCACCGCGGCCACGCGGTGGAGGGGCTTCGGAAAACGTACAACTCTGCTCTCCACCATCTGCCGATGGTGGCTACGATTCACTTTCTCGATGGCTTGGCAGCGCGCGCGTACTGAATCGGCAGCAAATGATCAGCGATCCCATCTTCCAATTCCACGGCCGCGTGATAGGGCCAATAGGGATCGCGCAGCAATTCCCTAGCCAACAACACGAGGTCGGCGTCGCCTTGGCGGATGATTTGGTCGGCCTGTGTGGCTTCCGTAATCATCCAACCTGCAGCGGTCGCCACTTTGGCTTCCTCACGAATGCGTCTGGCAAATGGGATCATGAACCCTGGCCCCCAAGGAATATGGGAAACATCGGGGGTGACAAAGCCATGGCTGACGTCAATCAAATCGACTCCCAATTCCCGTAGTTGTCGCGCTAGTTCGATCGAATCCTCCATCGTCACTCCGCCGGCGACCCAGTCGGTAACCGAAAGCCGTGCCGTCAATGGATAACGATCCGGCCAAACTTTTCGGACCCCAGATGTCGTCTCCAGCAAAAACCGAATTCGATTCTCGAAGCTTCCGCCGTAAGTGTCGCTGCGATGATTGGAGAGGGGGGAGTAGAATTGATGAGCCAAGTAGCCGTGGGCGAAATGGAGTTCCAACCACTGCATCCCGGCAGCCAGCGACCTCGAAGCAGCATCGACAAAGGCACGCTGAATTCGTTGGATATCCAGAGTGTTCATCGCCTCCGGGACCTTTTCGAGGTTGCCTCCGAAAGCGATCGCCGAGGGCGCCATGGTACTCCATCCACCATCCCTCGGTTTCAGGTGCCCATCCCCTTCCCAAGGACGCGCCGCACTTCCCTTGCGCCCCGCGTGCGCCAACTGGATACCGGGAATCGCCCCTTGTTTCAGAAGAAATCTGGCGATCCTCGCAAACGGTTCCACATGCCCGTCGCTCCAAATCCCCGTATCCTGCGGACTGATTCGTCCCTCAGGAGTTACCGCCGTCGCTTCGGCAATCACCAAGCCTGCGCCACCGACGGCTCGGGATCCCAGGTGGACTAGATGCCAGTCATCGGGTATCCCGTCTTCTGAGGAATACTGACACATCGGGGAAACCGCGATGCGATTGCGGAGCGTGACTCCTTTGAGACTCAGTGGAGTGAACAGATTAGGCATCAGGAATTCTTTCCATTCGTGGTGAGAGCACCAAGCAACAACCGCGACGATCCGTCGCTGCGACCGGAGAATCAGCTCAAGGATTTTTTACAGGACGCACTCCGGCAACGCTCATGCGAATACGATACAGAGAAGTCCTTGCGGTAACGAAAAGACTCTTATAATCGTCCCCGCCAAAGGTGCAGTTGGCAGGCCCCTCCGGAAATTCAATCCGTTTCCGTTCCTTGCCCGATGGATCGTAGACGATGACATGCTTGCCGTGGGTGGTATAGAGATTCCCCATCTGGTCCATCGCCATGCCGTCGCTGCCGGCATCGATCGTCCATACGATTTTCCCGAGTCTCCCAGCACCGTCGATTTCATAGCACCGAATGCTGGCCGGCCGCGTATGAAAAGCTGGGTCCGGATGTTTGGGATGGCCCCCCGTATCCGCGACATACAATCTCTTTTCGTCGGGTGAGAAAACAATTCCATTGGGCATCGCCAAATCCTTGACCACCGGCTCTAGCTTGCCGCTCTTGAGATCCAACCGGAAAACCCAATGCCCAGGAAGCTCGGCTGGCCCTTCCAGCCCCCACGGCGGGTCGGTGAACCAAAGAGTGCCGTCCGAACGCAGCGCTGCATCGTTGGGAGAGTTGAGTCGTTTGCCATCGTAACGATCGGCGAGCACCGTTTGCGTCCCATTCGCTTCCAGTCGGACTACATTCCTGGCCGCATGCTGGCATGCGATCAGCCGCCCTTGGTCATCGAGAATATTCCCGTTGGCCTGCTGGCTGTCACGATAGACCGATACCCCCTTGGCCTCCGACCACTGCATCCACTTGCTGTTGGGAATATCCGAGAAAACCAAAACACCAGGCTCTGGCAACCAAACCGGACCTTCGGTGAATTTCATTCCCTCCGCGATCTTCTCCACTTGGGCTCCGGGAGCGATCAACGAACCGCCTTCCTGCGCGAGCGCGTGATCCAAGCCGCATGCAAGGAGTACGATTGCTATCAGCCATCGCATCGAAAATACCCTTTTAAAAAACAGAAGACTCATATTCAATTTCTTATGGTGGATCTTCGGTCCAATTCTTCGTAGCCACCATCAGCAGATGGTGGATCGTCGGTCCAATTCTTCGCGATCGGTCCACCGCTTGGCGGCGGTGGCTACCCTGCGAGATACCAAGTTCGTACCCCGTAGCCACCATCGACAGATGGTGGATCGTCGGACAAATCTTCGCGATCGGTCCACCGCCTGGCGGCGGTGGCTACCCTGCGAGATACCAAGTTCGTACACTGTAGCCACCATCGCCAGATGGTGGATCGTTGTTGCAATCATCGCGGTGGCTATCCAGGGGCTGACACCCTTTGCCTTCGCAAATACGACCGGTCACTCCGCCGTATCCAGGTAGGGATCCTGCCCCATCTCCCGCTGCACTTTGGTTCTCTCTCGCTCATGGTGCAGCAACGCCATACGATCGCGAAAATGCTTCCGCTCCACCTTTCGCTGCGCCTTGCGAAAGAGTGGTGCCAGATGATCAAAAGGCCCCGATTGGGTCGCTCCAAGCGATTTGAGCGACTGGGATTTCTGAGCCCCCAAGCCGGAGCGAAGGATGTCGTCATCCAGCGAAAGATATTGGCGATGGCTGCCTGGATCCCCCTGACGTCCGCATCGCCCAATGAGCTGTCGGTCGATCCGCGCGGCGTCATGCAACTCCGTGCAGATCACCATCATGCCCCCCAACGCCTTGACGGACGACTCCAGTTTCACGTCGGTTCCGCGGCCTGCCATGTTGGTGGCGACAGTGACTCTCCCTTGCTTCCCTGCTTCCGCAACAATCTCTGCTTCCCGCTCGACTTCGTGTGCGTTGAGCACCTGGGGGATCATCCCACGCTGCTGAAGCATCGCGGCAAGGATTGCCGATTTGTCGATCGATCGCGTTCCAATCAAGACCGGCCTTCCCGTCGCATGAACCTCTTCCACCTCGTCCACGATCGCTTCAAACTTGGCCATCATCGACCCAAAAACCCGATCCGGTAGCCGAACGCGTTGAGGTGGGCGGTTGGTGGGAACCTGAATCACGGGAGTCCGGTAGATGCGACGCAGCTCCCGGGCGCTTGTCGCGGCAGTGCCGGTCATTCCTGCGAGATGACGGTAGCGTAGAAACAAATCCTGGACGGTGATGCGAGCCGCCTGACCAGTGGGGACCGTCACCTCGATCGCTTCCTTCGCTTCGACCGCCTGATGGATGCCGTCCCGCCATTTGCGACCTTCCGCCAGACGCCCGGTGAATTCATCGACGATCACGATCTCACCATCTCGCACCACATACTGACGGTCTAGGTGGTAATCCCGATAGACACGAATCGCCCGCTCCAGATAATCGTACAGATCAACCAGTGGCACATTGCGAATCAATTCAGGACGGGGGAGATTACGGAGCAGTTGCCGCCCTTTGCCCGACAGCTCGACCCGCCTCGACTCTTCCTCAATCTCGTAATGCGCGTCTTCGATGAAATCGGGCGCATGCCGCGCAGCCCACTGGTAAGTGGCAATCACCGCGTCTCTCGCTTCGTCCCCCAGGGAGCCGATGATCAGCGGCGTTCTCGCTTCGTCGATCAGAATGCTGTCGGCTTCGTCGACCAGAGCGAAGTGCATCCCACGCTGTACCGGCTGGTCACCTTCGCTATTCCATCGCTCGCGGCTACCCTGCCCCAAAAAATCCTGGCCCATTCGCCCCTGTGCCCGCAGCAGCAACCGGTCGCGTAGAAAATCAAACCCGAATTCCTTAGCCGTCCCATAGGTGATATCGGCGTTGTAGGCATCCCGCCGAGCCCCCTGATCGCTATCGGTCAACACCACTCCCACTTTGACCCCCAGAAGATCGTAAAGTGGCTGCATCCACTTCGCATCTCGCTCGGCCAAATAATCGTTCACGGTCGCTAGGTGCGCCCCTTTGCCAACGAGACTATGAAGCAGAAGCGGCAATGTGGCCGTCAGCGTCTTTCCTTCCCCAGTCTGCATCTCGGCGATGCAGCCATAGTACAAAGCCACCCCGCCAACCATCTGCACGTCGTAATGACGCATCTGGAGCGTGCGTCGAGCCGCTTCCCGTGCCAAGGCATAGGTTTCGGGGAGCAAGTCGGCCAAAGACTCCCCGCTCTTGGCTCGATAACGAAGCGACAGAAACTCTTTACGCAGCTGCCCCTCGGAAAAGCCCCCATAACGGGCTTCCCACTGCCCAACCTGTCCGGCCAGCTTCAGCCATTGCTGGATCTTCGCCTGCGAAACACCAGGGATTGCCCAACCCGCTGTGATTTTGGGCCGGTAAGGAATTTGCAGCGATGAGGCTCCCACGGTGGCCTTCGAATCCTCGCCCCCTGAAGTTCCATTGCCTGTCATGCCGCTGTTTGCTCCATCAGGCCAGCTAAATCGATGACGATCGGATCGCCTTCGGCTTCGACTGGGCCACGCCCACCATCGGTTCCCAAGCCCGCTTCGAAATTCGCACGCAAACATTCCCTGATTCTGGGATAAATCGTGCGCCAAACCCGCCGACCACCCTCTGCGATATTGTAGTTTCCAAGTTCCAATCGCCTTCCAGATGCCAAAGAAAGAATCGATCCAAGGGTCGAAATTTTCGGAATTGTTTCCACACGATAGACCGCCACAACTTCCCCAGGCCGCGTCGCCGAAAAACGCTTTTCTCAAAAAACCCAATAAAAATCGACTTTCCCCCCACCCATGAGCATTCCAACAACCATGCGACCTGAACAGCCAGGGTATTTAGCGAAGCCTGGGAAACCTTGCACGGCGGGATCTGAATTATCGAGCGTAGCGATTCATCTGCCGATTCTAACGAAGGTATGCGGAGGCATCTTCCACGCTTGCGAGACTCAATGATGAGACACAGGAAATTTCTATTTGCGATGGCACTAGCCAGCGCTTGCTTTGCAGTTAGCAACGCCCAAGGTCAAGGATCGACCAGCGGTGGGCCATCCCCTGCAACTCGCAGCGGCCACATTGGCGACTCGGTCCGTACCCTGGGCGAGATCGATCCAACGGAACTGAGCGGCGGGGTCGACCAAAGGCCGGCCCACTTCCGTGAAGCGGGATCGGCGATCCAGTCGAATCCATCGCTGGCTTCGGCGTCCGCCAACACGGGACGCATCTCTTCGGACGATGTCGCCA
>Ga0315902_10000207_pt1 | contig 101057 bp, 82 predicted proteins | sample LakEriMetagenome_9_FD_203523 | JGI IMG/M metagenome (GOLD analysis project Ga0315902, IMG submission 203523) | Freshwater fungal communities from buoy surface, Lake Erie, Ohio, United States - Buoy 12 MA117 | ecosystem: Environmental > Aquatic > Freshwater > Lake > Lake biofilm | place: USA...
ATTTGCTATCGCAATAACTTTTCCCATATTAACTTTTGAATTATAAAGTTACGTTTCTTTTGCTTTAAAATTGTTCAATTTGGTCTGAATTTATCAACGAATAACGAACAATGTAATGTTTAATTATTTCTGAAATTTGAAATCAGCAAAATCTTTCTTGACTTATTTTTACACGATTCAATTATGAAGGTTTTAACTATAATATGTATGTTCATTTTTGTTGCTCCATCTATATTTGGTCAACATCCGATTGGTGATAAACTCGAACAGCTATATAGCCAAGGACACTACGGGATTGTATATCGAAAATCTAAGCGGTTTATGCTTAACTCAAAATATGAAAATCTAATTGCACCAAAATACTACCGTGCAATTTCGGGATTACAGCGTCTAAATAATCTTTATTGGTATAGTCGGAATTCGGATGTTATTAAATATTCAATGAACGAACTAATTAAGTTGAAAAAGAATCAAGTGAGTTATGATTTTTTACTTGCTCACTCGTATGAACTATTTGAATTGAAAAATGATTTGAATAATTGGTTAACAGAATTAAGCCAGACAAAATACAAACAAAACATCCATGAATATTCTAATTTGTTCCGTGATTTTTTTGAAAAATTTGACTTTCAATCATATGAAAACCATGATTCTTATGTGAAGTCAGATTTAAATGGAGTGTCTCAAATACGACAGGATTTGGTACAATTCTCTAAAAATTATCTGGGAATTCCCTATCAGTGGGGAGGTACTTCTCCGGAGGGTTTTGATTGTAGTGGATTCACCCAATTCTTAATGAAACATAAAGGTGTACAAATACCTAGAACAGCGGGAGATCAATATATAAAATGCTCAAAAATTGATAGTCTAAATGCTCAGTGTGGTGATTTGATATTTTTTAAAAATGAAAACAAAATTTCACATGTGGGAATGGTTATTTCAAAAAAAGGAGAATCTATAAAGATGATTCATGCAAGTTCATCCAAAGGAATAAGTATTATTGAAGTTGCAAAATCTAGTTATTGGAAAAAAAGATATTATGCGTTGGGAACTTTTTTGGAATAATAATAATACCGGAGTGTTAATATAATACCTGTAAACCCGAGAATTGTACTATTCCATTGAGCAACATAAAAATAAGTTTCATTTTTCTGATTTGAAGATATTACATAGAATAGATAACCTAACGATAAAACTAATAGAGTAAAGGAAACTGAGGTTGTATAGGATTTTGTTTGAGGACAAAATCTACTAAACCAATATCCAAAGAGAATGTGATTGAATACGGTTAACTGATATTTCCACGTAGTTAGAAATAAGTCTGAATTAATGTTGATGTAAGAAAAAGAACTCAAAATTAGCGATAATGGTAAAAGCCATTTAGAGTATTTATTTTGAAAATCAAGTGAAATTAATACAACAATTTGAATGAACCAACTTGCAGTAAAAATTAGGGTTACAAATTGAAAATGATTCAGTTTTGAATAAAATAGATAGGTTGAACTTAACAGTAATATAGTCGAAAAAATTAGAATGAAGATTTTAAGTATTCTCAATCTATTTTTCATCGTTTCTTCTTGATTTTTCGGTAGCACAAACCAAATTCCAAAGCGCCCGAGCTCCAACATTGGCGTCCCAATCACCATTTTGTCCAGGTGAGACTTCATTAAGATCGAATCCAATTATTCTTCTTCCGGATTCAACAAGTTTAAAAATTAGGTAGTTTATTTCTTCCAATTCAAATCCTCCGGGTACTGGGGTTCCTGTATTTGGACATAAAGATGGATTTAGACCATCAATATCAAAACTTATATACACATTTTGAGGGAGCTCATTTATTATTGACTCAACTTGACTATTCCAGTTTATCCCGTTATATAGGTTCCTTTTGATGTCCCAATCAAAAAAAGTTTTTATACGATTGTGGGAAGTTTGAATAACATCAATTTCAATTTTTGCAATATCCCTTATCCCAACTTGAACCAGTTTCGTAGCATGATGACAATTTTTGATAACATTATACATGATGCTTGCATGAGATTGTTCAAAATTTTCAAATGAATCTCTCAAATCAGCATGAGCATCAATCTGCAAAATTCCAAACTCACTGTAATTTTCATTCAGCGCTTCAATTAATCCCAAAGGAGTTGAATGTTCACCACCTAAAACCCCGACAATTCTTTTTTCTTGAATCAATTTTATACATCTTTCTCTTAGGTTTTCTTTCAAAGCTAACTGCGTAGCATTCATTCGTTTAATAAAATCAAGGTATGGAGAAATATCTTGATGCCCTTCTTCTAAATATTGGATATATTCGATAGATTCAAGACATAATTTATCATTGATTTCAATCCAATCATTCGAAATTGGAGTCATGAAGACACGAGTTAAACAGGCATCATTCAATTGAGGGTGATAAAAGTCTAATTGAGTTGATGCTTCTAATATCGATTTGGGTCCATTGCTGGTTCCTTTTCCGTATGAAGCTGTAGCATCCCATGGGATAGGAATAATTACGATGTTAGCATCTGATTCTGTAACTGGAAAACCAAAAATATTGCCATTAGAAATACCTACGCCATCCGGATTAAATATTGACATGACTTTAGTTTTTGCCGTATTTTATCAATACTTCTGCTCTACGATTTAAGAATTTTCCAGCTTCGGTTGTATTCAAATATTTTGGATTGTCGCTTCCAAAGTGTTCTGTGGTTATTCTACTTTGATCTATACCTTTCGATGTTAAGTATTTTTTTACTACCTCAGCTCTTTTCAGCGATATTTCTATGTTTTTTAATTTATCACCACCGTTATCAGCATGTCCTGCAATAACAACAGTCGCCTCGGGGTTTACACTTAATAAATTAACTATTTCATTTAATGTTGAATATTCTTGAGGTAACAAATCACTCATCCATTTTCCAAAATGAAGATCTGCCAATGAAGAATACCCATCTAATGTGGTTATACTATTATTTGAATTATTGTTCAGATTAACGGTACTGTTGTTATTGGGGTTGTTATTGTTGTTGTTGTTGTTGTTGTTGTTGTTGTTGGGAGTGTTATTGTTGTTGGGGTTATTATTATTGTTATTGGAGTTGTTGTTGTTAGGGTTATTGTTGTTGTTAGGGTTATTATTATTGTTGTTGTTGTTGTTGGGAGTGTTATTGGGGTTGTTATTGTTGTTGGGGTTATTATTATTGTTATTGGAGTTGTTGTTGTTGTTGTTAGGGTTGTTGTTGTTGTTGTTGTTGTTGTTGTTAGGATTATTGATGTTATTGTTATTGTTATTGGAGTTGTTGTTGTTGTTGTTGTTGTTAGGGTTATTGTTGTTGTTGTTAGGGTTGTTGTTGTTGTTGTTGTTGTTATTGTTAGCAATTTCTTCTTTTGGAGGACACCCACTATTATTCTCTGGTCCTTTTTCGTTGGGACATTCGTCATAAAAGTCATAAATACCATCTTCATCGGTATCGATATTTTTCAGGCTTCTACCTTTGATATCAACTAAATCCCCTAATTTCGTGTCAAGCTCTAAATCTAAATAATTAATTACTCCATCTTTATCATCATCACCTAGTTTTTTAGATAGTTCTTCATTCTCTACCTTTAATTTATTATTCTCATCTTCTAAATATCTCATATCAGGGTAACACGGTGAGAAACTCCAATCATAATGAGTTTTATTCTTACCTAAGTAATAATTTACACCAACAGATGCATTCGCAATAAATCCATCAAAACCTCTTTTAGCAACAGAATTGTACATGTCGAAAGTAAATTGTTGATAGATATGCCAAATAAAAGATGCATCAACATTCACAGCCAAACGATCGTTTATTTTGAATTGAGGTGTAAAACCGAACATGAAATTAACCATGCGATCTGTTTCTGGATTAATTTTACTCGTTAAAAATGAGGCTCCTCCACCAACGTGGAACAAGAGGCTCGTGCGTTCCGAGAAATTTTCGAATGTAAAGATTCTTCCAATGTCTAATACTCCTTGAATAGATGTTCTATAATAATTAGACCTAAAAGGAAGGCTATTTCCATTTTGACCGACAACATCATTTTTTACAACGTCATAACCTGAATCTAATTTTAATCCAAATTTATTATTGAACATATAACGAATACCTCCGGATGCATGAAAAAAAGAAACCGTGTTAGACCAATAGCCAGCTGTGTAGGGTTTTACTGGATTCGTTCCTCCAAAACAAGCATCAATTGACCAACTATTTTCCGTCTTCTGACAAAAACTAATAGAGGATATTGTTAGAGATATAAAAATGACAAGTTGAAATTTACGCATGTAACTTCTTTAAATGGAATATAAAGTTATAAAAAAAATATCAATCCTCGTAAATAACCAAAATACTTGTATCGAATGGATTGTAGTTATCAATTAATTCATTCAGTAAAGCCAAATTACCTTTTGGGCAGAAATGAAAAAAGTGAAAATATCTTTCTTGTGGAATTGAATCTGGCAGAATTTTATTTTTTATTTGATCCAATGCCTTGATGGATTGTTCGTGTTTTTCTAAAAGTTGTTTTTCCAATTTGGATTTAATTTTCCCGATAGACTTTTCAATATTACTCCATTCAGCGTCAATAGAATTTTGAATTTCGGGTGCATTTGAGCGATAGATTTCTCTTGCTGCATTTTGTGCTTTGTCAAGATAAATATCCGTTGACTCCCAATTTAGCTGAAAATCAGTATTGTCTCGAATAAATTTTTTCTTTAAATGATGAATTTGCTCGTTGAAATATTCAGGAATATCGAATTTGAATTTGTTTATTTTTTTCTTGGTTGATTTATCGATAAAAATAACTGAAAGTCTATGGGCGATTAGTGGGTATGGTATATTACATGAATCAAATAAGTTTTTTAATTGCAACCAATAACTCAATTCTGAAGGCCCCCCTACAAAGGCTAAATTCGGTAAAATTAACTCCTGAAAAATAGGTCTTAAAAAAACATTTGGAGAAAATAGTTCAGGATATTTGTCAACTTCTTTTAAAAGTTGATTCAAGGTAAATCGAGTTTCACCAATTATGTATTCATTGTTCTCAAATTTGATTTTAATTCTCTGATTATCTTTTAGATAAAATAAATTTAAGTTTTGAATTTTAGCCTGAGGTTCTATATTTCTTTCTTTTAATCTGGAATTAGTATCGGATACATTCTTGAATGCAATGAATTTTTCTATTTCCTCTTTTATGATTGGTTTAAAAAGGGTTTTTAGTTGTTCACAATTTGAATCTAAGATTATTAATCCGAAGCTCTTAAATATAGAATAAATAAATTGCGTAATACCTTCTGCGATATTTTTACCTTTAAAATTTGAAATATGATTTTTTATTTCGTCGAATTCTGAATTTGAAAATAGATCTATAAACTCAGTTTTGATCTTTTCAAAAGCTTCATCTAATCGGTATTTTCCGCAAGCGCCTGTCGCTTCTGTGTCCCAATAAAATTTTGAATTATATATTTTAAGATCTGTAATTTCATCTTTGTCATGATCTTCTGAAGCTAGCCAAAATACAGGGACAAAATTATTGTTTTCATATAATTGGTTTAACCTCTTGCTTAATGAAATTACATGAATGATCTTGTAAAAAAAATAAGCAGGACCTCCAAATAAAGTTAATTGATGTCCACAGGTGATAGTAAATGTATTATTCTCACCTAATAACTCAATATTTCTTTTGGTAATGGCGTTAAGTTCAAGATTATCATATGATTTTAATAGGACATTTTGAAGAATCAATCGATATTCATTTCTGTAACTATTCTTTTTTAATTCTATTTGTTCCTGAAATGATTCTTCACTAAAAGGTAAACCGATAAACTCACCTAACTCCAATTGATTATTCGCAAGAGACAGTTGTGATTTATTAAAAAAATGAAATGAGTTTCGTTTGTAGTGTTGTATTTCCATAACAAAAAAAGACTATCATTAGATAGTCTTTTCAATCGATATTATATTATAATTATTTGATTAGCGAACTGAATGAAGCTTTCGATTCAAAATCAATAAATTCTTTATCTTTCAATGCCTTTGACTTCATGTTAGGATTTTTAGTGATTGCATTTTTAAGGTTGGAAACAACACCATCTTCATTATTAAGTCTTGCATTGGCAACAGCTTTTAAATAGTACCATTCTGCAGTTTCTTTTACGTTTGCAGCATCCAAGGTCTTAATTGCTTCATCTGACTTTCCATTTAGCAATTGAGCTAAGGCTAAATTAAATGAATTATTTCCTTTCATTAAGTTAACAGCATCAGCATATTTACCTCTTTTAATGGCGAAATAACCAGAATTGTATTTTGCTTCAGGAAGGTTATTTTTTTCTAACAATTTTTTAGCTAAATCAAGCTCACCTCTTTTACCTGAAACAGCTGCAAGGTTGTTTTTATTTTCAGATGAACTTTCAATTTTTCCAGCTTTTTCAAACCAAGTTTTAGCCTCGTCGTATTTTCCTTGCTCGTAAAGTACAACACCCATATTGTTCAAAACAATTTTATTATTGGCATCAATTGCATTTGCAGCATTATAAATAGATTGTTTGGTTTTAATATCACTTATTAATGAAGCTGCTTGAATTAGTTCATCTATTTTTAAAGATGATGGATTAGATGCTCCGATTGTTTTCAATTCATCGTTTGAATATCCTACAATTTCATATGTAATCTCAATATCTGCTCTTCTTAGTTTAGGGAAAATGGTTTTTTCAATTTCTTGATAAACTTTCGAAATATCCTTTATTTTTTTCTCTCTTGTATCTAGGTCGCTAGTTTCCTTAATAATACGATTAATCATGCTTTGTTCGTCCGTAGAGATTGAGCTTTCTTTTAATTTCTCTTCAAACCCTTTGAAATCCTCTCCAAAAGCAGTTGTATCAGATAAAACTTTCAAATCTAGTTTAGGAAATTTTGTCTCTTTCAATAAATTTTCTATTGCTGTTATAGCAGTTTTAATACGATTGCCAGAAAGTGTAATGTTTTTTCCTTCAACTCCATCTGGACAAGCATACCCATTAACTTTAATTCCTTTAATCATTAATTTAGAATTACCTGCATTTGCAGTTAACCATTCCTTTAAGGCTACAAAATCAGCATCTTTAGTTTCATTCGCTCTTAATTCAAATCTACCTCTGTCAAAGTTGATTGAAGCCTTGGTAGAAAATGGTTTAGTTTGAACGTATTCTTGTGTTAGGTTCACAACTTTAAAGTCAGGTTGAACTAAAAATGGAGTAATTATCGTTCCATCAGCAATTTTCTTTGAGGAAATTGCTTCTTTCTTTTTTTCCTTGGTTCCGATAGCACCCTTATATGCTTTAAGGCTAATGATTAACTCTGAACTCTCGAAACTCGGATCGTATGCATAGGTTTTATCATAAGTAACTTTACCTCCCGGTTTGAAAGGAATAGTTTTTTCTCCTATTTGGATTTTTTCTCCAGCAACTTTAATTGTTTCAAGTGTTTGAGAACCAAGAGTAGGTGTAATTTCAGCTACAACTTTCTTTCTGATTCCTTTTTCAGGAACTTTTACTGTTACATTAACACGAACCGAATCGCCATGCATTTCTAATGGATTCGGAGTAACTGTGTAATCCAATTCTTTCAGAGCATCACAACTTACTAATGTTACACTTGTAAATAAAATAGCAACAACTTTAAAACGATTTAATCTCATAACAAATAATGTAGATTTATAATAAATTTTGCGCAAATCTACGAACATTTTTCTATTATTCAATTACCCTTTTTTTTTTTTTAATTTATTAACTGTTTTATTGATAATTTTTTTCGGAAGTCAATAAAATTTTCCGAAATACTGCTGAGCGGTCGTAGTACAAAATCTCTCAGATGATAAGAAATATGGGGAATAATTAGTTCATCGGAGTTATAAGTAATGTTGCCATAAAATAGGATATCTAAATCAATCGTTCGTGGAAGTTTTTTTCCTTTCGATTCTATTGCTCTTCCTAGATCTAATTCGATTTTTTTTAACTCACGCAATAACGAGATCGGACATAAACTTGTTTCTATTTCGATACAAGTATTCAGAAATTTGAATTCAGAATCCATATCTATTGGTATGGTCTCTAGTACAATACCCTTATTAATAATTTTTCCGATTCGATTTTCAATAAGTGCGATGGATTTTTCAAGATTTTGCTCCCTATCGCCTAGATTACTACCAATTCCTACAAACGCATTTACTGTTTTTTCCACTCAAATGTATTGATTAAGTGTATTAAATCCTTTTTGATATAATTTAATGTTGGTTGCAATGAGTCATAGTTGGGTGTGCGTCTTATTAACAATTCAGAACGCAAAAAATTATCGGTAGAATCAGTAAGATAGAATTGGAAATTTGTAGCTGAATTACCAATAAATTCAAACAATGTACCGAAAACTCTTTTGTCCCTGAAGATAAAATTGGTGTCTAACATTTGTTTTGCTCTTATTTTGTGAAAATCTACTTTTCCGAACGTATGGTTAACTAATTTTCCGAGCGTGTTTATTGAGTCTATTCGAGAAAATTGGAAATGTATATCCCCATCGATTTCTTTTCCAAGATAAAGAATTAATGAATCCGTTTCATTGAATTTCTCACGAACCGACCATAGTTTTGAAATTTCGAAACTATATCTGCTAGAGTCGGTAAAGGCTTGATAGGAATGATTAGGTAAGTCAACTTCTAAATGGGTTGGAGGTTTTGGAATGTAAATTTCTTCAGTGCAACTGAATATGAAAAAGAGAACGAGTATAGTGAAAATTGTTTTTATCATTTATTTTGGGTTAGATGTTTCTAAATGATTTGTTGGTAGAATACATTTAATCATTCTGATTCTTTTTTTATCAGAAGATTCAACAATCATTTTGATATCACTACAAATTACAAACTCATTATTTTTGAGGATTCGTCCGGCTTGTTCGATTATAAAACCACTTAACGTGTCCGAATCTCCTTTTAATTCTTCAAATGTTTTGGAATCGATTCCAGTAACTTTGTAAAAATCTACTAATGTGGTTCGGCCTTCAAATATGTAGGTATTTTCATCCACTTTGGTGTAAACTACTTCTGTTTCATCAAATTCATCCGTAATGTCCCCGACAATTTCTTCCAAAATATCTTCGAGGGTAAGCAACCCGGCAGCGCCCCCATATTCATCAACCACAATAGCCATGTGCATTTTCATTTGTTGAAATTCTTTCAGTAAGTCATCTATCTTTTTGTTTTCCGGTACAAAATAAGGTTTGCGAATAACTTTTTTCCAATCAAAAGAATGTTTTTCATTTAAATAAGGTAAGAGATCTTTTATAAAGAGGATTCCAACAACATTATCCAGCGTTTCTCTGTAAACTGGAATTCTAGAATAACCAGATTCTAAAATAAATGCCATTACTTCTTCCGATGATTTATCTTCTTCTATTGCAGACATTTCAATCCTAGGCCTCATGATTTGAGACGTTTCTGTATTACCAAATTTCACGATTCCTTCTAATATTTTTTGCTCTTCTATTGAACCATTCTCTTCTTTCGTGAGTGCCAAAGCTTGTTCTAAATCCGTCGATGTAATTTTAATAGAGGTAGTTTTGCTCCAACGATTGATAAATGCACCACCGTTAACAAGAATGAACTTGATCCAAGAAATGGGCGGGGCAATACTCAAATAATACAACGGTTTAGAAGTTAGCTTAGCCACTAACAATGGATTTTTATTTGCATAAATTTTGGGTAATACTTCACCTGTTAAAAGAATTAAGAAAGTAATTCCAATAACATCAATTAAAAAACGAATCAACGGATTCATTCCAGAATTAATTGGAAAAATTTCGTTTAATATAAATGAACTTATTATTACGACACCAACATTTACCATGTTGTTTGTGATTAATATAGTGGCTAGTAAATCGCGAGGATTGTCGAGTAATTTTTTTATGAATTGTGAACTTGAACTATCATCTTTTTTTAAGTCATTTAATTCCTTTGGACCTAATGTAAAAAATGCAGATTCAGAACCGGACATCATTGCTGAAACTATTAACAATAAAAAAATTATCAATACATAAATGCCAATAGTATTTGAAAAACCAGATACTAAAATGATATGATCCGAAATAAAGGTTTGATTCATTTTAATTGGTAAGAATTAATCGAACATTAAAATGGTAGAACATCATCATCAGTTGGGTTGAAATTCGTCATTGGAGCGGGAGGAGCAGGACTTCCTTCATTTTGATAAACGTGAGGTTGAGCTGATTTTTCGGTGGTTTCATTTTTAGAACTCAGAATCGTCATTGTGTCTGCAACTATATCAGTGGAATATCGTGTATTCCCATCTTTGTCTTGCCAACTTCTTTTTTTCAATTTGCCTTCAACGTATATTTTCATTCCTTTTCGTAGAAATCTTTCAGCTACGTCGGCTAATCCTCGCCAAAGAACGATATCATGCCAATCGGTAATTTCCTTTTTAGTTGAACTAGACTTATCTGTATACGTTTCAGATGTTGCAAGTGTAAAAGAAGCAACCTTGATACCTTGATCTAAATTTCGAATTTCTGGGTCTTTCCCGAGATTACCAATTAAAATAACTTTATTTACTGTCCCAGACATATTGAAAACAAATGTACAAAGTTTTGATATGTGAGCTACAATTTTTACTTTACATTTTCCACATTTGGACAAATTAGTAATTAATCTTGTTTAAAAAGAATATTGTTGTAACTTTGCACTCTTAAAATTAAATAATTTATGAATCGAGGTTTCGCACCTCACAACGTAAAAAGTTATGGCAACAAGAATTCGTTTACAAAGACACGGTAAAAAATCAAAGGCATTTTTTCACATAGTAGCTGCTGATAGTCGTGCAAAAAGAGATGGTAAATTCATCGAAAAATTAGGAACGTATAATCCGAATACCAATCCAGCGACAATTGATATCAATTTTGATAGAACATTGAATTGGGTTCAAAACGGTGCAGAAATGTCTGATACGGCACGGGCTATTTTGTCTTACAAAGGTGTTTTGTATAAAAACCATCTTTTGAATGGAATCAAAAAAGGGGCATTGACAGCTGAACAAGTAGAAGCCAAATTTGCAGCGTGGTTGGCAGAGAAAGATTCTAAAATTACTGGTAAAAAAGATTCATTGGCTAAAAAGGCGGATCAAGATAAAGCTGATCGTTTGAAAGCAGAGGCAGAAGCTAATGCGGCGAAAGCAAAAGAAGTTGAATCGAAGAATACTGTAGTTGACGAAGAAGTAATTGAAGAGGCAGTTACTGAGTCAACTGAAGAGAATGCAGTTGAAAACACAGAAGAATCAACTGAGGATACTTCAACAGATCAAGCAGAAGAGACGTCTGAATCAACGGAAGAAACTTCCTCAACTGAAGAATAATTTATGTTGATTGAAGATTGTTTCAATCTCGGATATATTGCGAAACTTCACGGATACAAAGGTGAAGTTTCGTTGTTTTTAGACGTTACTGATCCATCTAAATATCAAAGTTTAAAGTTAGTGTATTTAGAAATGAATAAAGGTGAGTTGATTCCTTTTTCAATTCGAAATTCCAAATTAATGAATAAAGGCTTTGTTACCATTCAATTTGACAATGTTGATTCTGAATCTCAAGCCAAATTACTATTAAAAAAGAATGTTTTTCTTCCGTTAACAATGTTACCTCCATTAGGAGATACAGAGTTTTATGATCATGAAATAATTGGATTTAACGTTTTTGACGTTAATGAAGGGAATGTAGGAATAGTTATTCAAGTTATTGATCTTCCATCGAATCCACTTTTACAGTTAGAATTTGAAGATAAAGAAGTTTTAATTCCATTAATTCCTGGTTTGGTCAAAAATGTTGATCGAAACAGTAGGATTTTGACAGTCCAATCTCCGGAAGGATTAATGGATCTGTTTAAATAAGTACAAAAATTGACAGATTTATTTCGATTCAAAGAATTCCAGGTTTATCAAAATGGAGCTTCATTAAAAGTAGGAACGGATGCAATGGTTTTGGGTGCTGTTTTGGATGAAACCAAAGCAATCAATGTTTTAGATATTGGTACAGGAACTGGGGTATTGGCTTTGATGTTTGCCCAACGTAACCCTCAAGCATTGATAGATGCTATAGAAATTGATGAAATCAATTCAGAATTAGCCGAATTAAACATCAAAAGCAGTAAATTTCACAATCAGATTCGGTTAATTAAAGGAGATTTTTTTGATTTTACATCCGAAACAAAATATGACTTGATATTTTCTAATCCTCCATTTTTTATTGATTCATTGGATTCTTTAGACAAAAGAAAATCTAATACACGCCATTTGTCTAATGATCAGTTTCATACATTTATAGATAAAGTATATGAATTGTTAGACGTAAATGGTGTTTTTTATGTGATATTCCCTACTGAACATTCAACTATTTGGTATAACGCCATTCAAATTCATTTTTTTATTCAAGAAGAAATTATTTTATACGGAAAACCGGAAAAAGCTAAAAGAATCATATTAAAATGTGCAAAATTCAATTCGTGTTTTATCAGCCGATCAATTGTTATTCGAAATTTTGAAGGAAAATACACGGATGATTATATAAAATTAACGAAGGATTTCCATGGTGTTGAAATTAGATAGTTTTTTTAATTGAAAATTAAGGTGTTACAAATTATTTTTAGGATAATTCAATGAATTTGATTCGGATTGTAAATTTCCGCGTAATTTTGGTTAATGATTTCTTTTGAAAACACAGAGATTGCCTTTAGAAGTAAAACCAATGCTCAATTGAACAAAGCTTATTGGTTGTTCAAAATTATTTCTTATCCTTTAATTGTTAAATTAGGTAAATTAATTACTCCTCTTGCTTTAAAATTAAATCTACCAATAAAGAAAATAATTAAAACTACAATATTTAGCCAGTTTTGTGGAGGAGAATCCATTACAGAATGTGATTCAACGATAATTAAATTAGGGGGATTTGGAATTGGAACTATTCTAGATTATTCTGTAGAAGGTCAAGAAACTTTGGAGGAAGTTGAAAAAACTGTTCAAGAAATAATTCATACAATCAAACGTGGTCAGAATGATTTAAATATACCATTCGCAGTTTTCAAAATTACTGGAATTGGTAGTTTTTCTGTTTTAGAAAAAGCTTCAACGGGAGAGATGAATGATGCTGAAAAACTAGAGTTTGAAGAAATAAAAAAGCGAGTAGAAAGAATTTGTCAGAGCGCATTTGATTCTAATTTACCAGTTTTCATCGATGCAGAAGAATCATGGATTCAACAAGCAATCGATCGTATGGCTTTTGAAATGATGTGTAAGTTCAATACTGAAAGAGCTATTGTTTACAATACGATTCAAATGTATCGTTGGGATCGTTTGAATTATTTATACCATTGTTTGGATGAGGCAAAAAATCATAGAATTATCTACGGCGTTAAGTTGGTACGCGGAGCTTATATGGAAAAAGAAAGAGTACGAGCAGAGAAACTCGGATATCCGTCGCCGATTCAAGAAAACAAAGAAAGTACGGACAAAGATTTTAATTTGGCACTAAAATTCATCGTTGATAATCATGATTTTTTCGCTTTGTGTGCAGGGACCCATAATGAGGAAAGTTCTATTTTACTCACCCAACTTTTGAAAGAAAAATCAATTTCTTCAAGTAATAATCGTTTTTATTTTGCACAACTACTTGGAATGAGTGACCATATCTCATTTAATTTATCGCATGAAAAATATAATGTAGCTAAATATGTTCCTTATGGTCCTGTTAAAGAGGTACTTCCTTATTTATTGAGAAGAGCCGATGAAAACACCTCGGTGGCTGGTCAAACGGGAAGAGAATTATCGTTAATCCAAAAGGAAAAAAAGAGGCGAAGATTGTTGTAATTGTTTGCGAAATATGTTTATAATTATTTTACTTTTTATACTTGTATCGTCAATCATTTAGGTTATATTCGCAACACTAAAATTTACAAATGTCACTTGAAACATCTTCAATTTCAATAAAACGCAATATCAATTCTAGTTTGAATCAAGTAGATTGGGACAACTTAGCATTTGGTAAGGTTTTTTCCGATCACATGTTTATTATGGAATATTATGAGGGGCAATGGCATTCTGGTGAAATTGTTCCTTTCGGTCCTATTTCGATGCATCCAGCAATGTCAGCGATTCATTACGGTCAATCGATTTTTGAAGGATTAAAGGCTTACAGAACTCCTGATAATGAAATTACTATTTTTCGTCCAGAAATGAATGCAAATCGTTTCAAAGAATCGGCTGAAAGAATGTGTATGCCTCCTGTACCAGAGGATATTTTTGTTGATGCTATAAGAAAACTTGTTGATATTGATCGTGAATGGGTAAGTGGGCGTGATGGTTATTCATTATACATTCGACCATTTTTGTTTGCTACAGATGAGTTAGTGGGAATTAAGCCTGCGGAAACTTATAAATTCATGATTATTACATCACCGGTTGGTTTGTACTATTCAGAACCAGTTCGAGTAAAAATTGAGGAACATTACACACGTGCAGCGAAAGGTGGAGTAGGAAGGGCCAAAGCTGCAGGGAACTATGGAGCTTCTTTATTTCCAGCTAAGCAATGTCAGTTGCAAGGATTTCATCAACTGGTTTGGACAGACGCCACTGAGCATAAATACATTGAGGAATCAGGAACGATGAATATTATGTTTCAAATAGGTGGTAAAATAATTACACCATCTGAAGATGCAGATACGATTTTACGCGGAATTACAAAAAGATCTGTAATTGAATTGGCTCAGAGTTGGGGTGTTGAAGTTGAGGAGCGAAAAGTTTCTGTAGATGAAATCGTTACCGCTGCAAAAAATGGAACTTTAGAAGATGCCTTCGGAGCTGGAACAGCCGCTACAATTGCTCAAATTGCAATTATTGGGTATCAAGATGAAAAATTAGAGCTACCACCTTTATCAACTCGAAAACTATCAAATAAAATAAAAGAGCATTTAGATGCCTTAAAAACAGGGAGGATTGAAGATTCATTTGGTTGGTGTTTGAAAGTTTGATGTGGAATTTCATCTGATTTTGCATCAATTAATTTGAGATGCGACGATTAGGTATTTTATTGTTCATAATTTCTTTGCGATTTATCACTATTTCGCAAGTACTATCTTTAAAATTCATTGATAAAAAATCTGGTGAGTCCATCCCAAATGTTTCTTTTTCATTACAAAAATGGGCTAAAAATCCCAGTCAGCCTCTTGACTCAGCTTATGCTTTGCATTCAAATAATAATGGTCAGAGTCAGTTGGCTATTACTTTGTTGTTGAATGATTTTTTAATGATTAAAGCAAAGCATTTTTTGTACGAAGACTTTGTTCAAGGGTTTAAAATCAAAGATTTGAAGGATACTATGAAAATTGAAATTTTCTTGACTCCATCCGGCATTCAAACAATCAAAGAAGTTATAATAAAGGCGCCAGGAATCCCTGATACGGTTTATGGTTCTGATAGATTGAGTGTTGCTGATTTTGAAATTCAAAAAAATGGTGAAATCATATTATTAACCTATCCGAAACAGCTGAAAAAAGGAGGAGAAATAGTGCTTTTTGATGGAGGTAAAGAGCTAACTAATTTTCCAGTTCTAGAGGATGTACCTGAAAAACTACTAAAAGACTTTAGAGGCAATACACATGTGGTTTGTGAAAATGGAATATACACGCTCATTGTAAAGTACAATGAATTAAATATTTCTACTATTGATAAAGAATATTTTTTAAAATATATTGCTCCAATTGTTGATACTAATAGGACCAAGTTATTTTTGAATAATTTTAATCCCATTTATCCGGCGTTTGATTATTTCACATTCGATAAGATTGATTCGACATACAGAAAATTGATGCACATTGAAGATGATTTAATGATGGAATTATATAAATCTGAATATAAATGGATGGATGTTAGAACCAAACTTTGGGCAAAAAATAAGGAAATCGAGACAGGTATTGAAGCAGAAGTTTGGGTCGGTGCCAATTATTTTACGCAATCCATTTATTATGAGGAAGCATACGCACCGTTATTTCATCGGAATGATTCCCTTTTTGTATTCGATTACTCAAAGGATCGAATTATGATTTTTTCTGTTTTGGGAAATTCAATAGATACAGTTCCCATTTATCATCATTATAATCCGAGAAAAATTGGATGGAAAAAAAATTTGATTCAAGATAAAGTAACAGGAGCTATTTATGCTTTGTTTGAATTGAACGGAATTTCTTATTTGGGAATGATTGATGTTAAAACTGGAAATATTGGCAATAAAGTTCGATTGAATTTTAAATATGTAGATAAAATTAGAGTTCATAATAATTTTGTCTACTACATATATCGTCCATTCGAGTCTGTTCAAAAAAAATATTTATACCGCGAACAGTTGCCTTATAAAATTGGCGCGAACAATGTTTTTCAGGAAAACTAATACCATTTTTTTTAATTTTCTAATTGTTCTTTATCGGTTTGTCAAAAAAAGAAATTAAAGTTATCTTTATGTAAATTTCATTGTTTATGCTTTTGAAAACATATAAACAAATAAAATGCTCTACATGTAAAGTCAAATCACAATCTTTGATAAATCAATTAACAAATTCCGAATTATCGGAGCTGGAGGAGAATAGGGGGGGGTCCTATTATAAAAGAAATGATGCATTATTTGTTGAAGGTTCTTACCCACGCGGCGTTTTTTGTTTAAATCAAGGAAAAGTAAAGATTTTTACACGAGGTGATGAAGGAAAAGAGCAAATTATTCATATAGCAACTCCTGGCGAAATTATCGGATTCAGAGCTATGTTGAGTGGTGATCCTTATCGTGTTTCTGCTGAAACATTGGAAGAATGTACGATTTGTTTCATTGGAAAGGATGAATTTTTTAAACTGATTGACTCTAATACTGAATTTAGAAATGATATTATTCGAGGTCTTTCTAAGGAGTTAGGGGAAAGAGCTGTTTCAATTACAGATATGGCTCAAAAATCTGTTCGCGAAAGATTAGCATCTTCTCTTTTGCAATTACAAGAAATTTATGGGAATGATCCGATTAATCTATCGAGAGAGGATTTAGCAAATTACGTTGGAACTGCAACAGAAACATTAATTCGCTTTTTAAAAGAGTTTAAGGAAGATGGGTTGATTGAAATTCGAACACGAAAAGTGTTTGTACTAAATGTGAAAAAACTTCATCAAATAGCCGGAAAATAATATTTTTGGCTTTATTTCTGATTACAACGTGAAATGAAATTTTTGATTTTATCGTTCTTTATTTTTTCTTATTTTATCATCTTATCGCAAGAAAATCAACTTTTTAGAACTGGAATTAACTTAAAATTCATCTTCAGTTTAGGGTCTCATGAGAAATCTATTGGTATTCGCTTGAATTCGTATCTTCAATTTCATTTTATTCAGTTAAACGGTTCTTCTTCCATTCAGTTTTACAACTATTCGTGGGGAAATAGAAGAAATTTTTTTGAAAACAGAACTGCATTCGGAATTGTAGGTTTCTTTGGGCAGAAAAATCAATACATTGATTGGAATTATTCAACATTAACAAAACAGTCTCCACACGATTATGCGGTTTCATACTCTTCAATTTGGTATCATGATAATGTTGGCACTTCGCAACGTTCTGGAGCTTTTGGGATACAAATAAAAAGACTGAGTTTATGGCATGAAAATGATGCATTTGCCGGAATTGCCACTGATCGTTTTCGATCAGGAGTTGTTAATATTTTTTGGAATGATTCACTTTATAAAATAGGATCTGGAATTGTTATTTGGACAGGTGAAACAACTGGTGTGCCGAAACTATTTAATCCAAAGGTTTATCCAAAATCCTATAAGATTCTAAGTTTACTACCTTACGGTAAAACAAGCCATGGAGTGTTTTTTAGTCAGGTTCTATTTAAAGTAGGTGGTAATTCAGTTGGACTACAAATGGGACTTGATAGTGAAGAAATTAGACATCAAATTCAAAATAAACTATTTCATGATTTACCTTTTCTACCAACTAAGTTTCAAAATCAAACACCTCATTATCCAAGGTTGAATAGTAATGGTTTACCGGTCTTTACTAAAGAAAATGTAAGAAAGAATCGATTTTATTATTCCGTAAGATTGAATTCAATTTGATTATTTTACGTAATCTTGTTTCTTGACCAAAACATATTGATTATTTCCGATATCTGAATAACCATAGTCATAACAAAATCTATATTCTTTGCCTTTTTGAGTAACAAAAACATTGGTGAAGTAATGAAAATTAAATCCTTCATCAGCCAAGCTTAAGGAGTCGACTGAAGTTTTTCCCGTAGGATTTAATTTTTCTAAGATTCTTCTGTTTTTTCTTAATATCCCATTTATTTTTCGAACAGTAGAGTTTGCATCTTCGTTGAGTTTATTGTTGAAGCTATTTCGGCAATAATCACTGCAAAATTTCTGGTCTTTTCTTCCAAGTAATTTATGTCCACATTCTTTACATAATCGATTTTCCATGTTGCCATTCGTTTTTCTTAGACAGTACGAATATACAAAATACAATGCTTGTTAAAGCTTAACAATAATTAACAACGATAAAATTGAAGTACATTTTAACTTTCTCATTTTTGTACTTTACAATTTAGAATATGGATCAGTTCAACAATATCGTTAACCCAGCGGATACGATCCGCAGATTGAATGAAGATATTCAAATTGAAATTTTAGGGATAAACAAAATTCGTGAAGAATTATCGCGCGTAATTGTTGGTCAAAAATCAATGATTGATCGCTTGTTGATTGCATTATTAGCAGAAGGTCACATTCTGTTAGAAGGTGTTCCAGGTTTGGCAAAAACATTGGCTGTAAAAACATTTTCAGAAACCTTAGATTTATCTTACAGTCGAATTCAATTTACCCCTGATTTACTACCAGCTGATGTAACTGGTACGATGATTTACAATCAAAAAAAGGAAGATTTTATCGTTAAAAACGGTCCTGTTTTTGCAAATTTTGTTTTAGCAGACGAAATCAACAGAGCACCTGCTAAAGTTCAAAGTGCGCTTCTTGAGGCCATGCAAGAAAGACAGGTTACCTTAGGAGATAATACCTATGATTTACCCAAACCATTTGTAGTTTTGGCCACACAAAATCCGATAGATCAGGATGGAACATATCCGCTTCCGGAAGCACAAGTAGATCGATTCATGCTAAAGGTTGTTTTAGATTATCCTTCTCAGGAAGAAGAGAAATTAATCATTCGATCAAATGTCCAACCTCAAGGATTGCCTAAGGTAAATAAAGTTTGGGGAAATCAAGAGCTGGAGAAAGTTAAGGAAATTGTCAGGCAAATATATCTTGATGAGAAAATTGAGCAATATATAGTTGATTTGGTTTTTGCCACTCGGAATCCTTCAAAATTTGGCCTTTCTGAATTGAAAAATTATATTTCGTTTGGAGCCTCGCCAAGAGCTGGAATAAATATAGCATTGGCATCAAAAGCCGTTGCTTTTTTGAATGGTCGTGGGTTTGTTATTCCTGAAGATATTAGAAATATTTCTCCTGATGTACTTAGACACCGAATCGGTCTAACATACGAGGCAGAGGCAGATAATGTGGGTACATCTGATATTATTTCCAAAATAATTTCGAGAATTGAAGTTCCTTGATTTCAAGTATTCATGGAGTCAGCAGAAATTTTAAAAAAAATTAAACGCATTGAGATTCAGTCAAAGGCATTGTCAGAAAATATTTTTTCGGGAGAATATCACACTGCATTTAAAGGAAGAGGAATGGCATTCAGTGAAGTTCGTCCTTATCATTTTGGTGATGACATTCGTTCCATTGATTGGAATGTAACTGCCAGGCATAGAACACCTTACATAAAAGTATTTGAAGAGGAAAGAGAATTAACTTTATTTTTTGTTATTGACGTTTCAGGCTCTTCAAGTTTCGGGGGGACAACCAAAACTAAATTAGAGCTGGCAACCGATCTATTGGGCGTATTGCTTTTTTCTGCTTTAGCTAATAATGACAGATTTGGTGCTGTCTTCATATCAGATCGTATCGAACAATTTATTCCAACGAGTAAAGGAAAAAAACACGCTCTCTACATTTTGCATCAGTTGTTGACATTGAAACCAAAAGGTAAAAAGACTGATTTAAGAATTGGGGCTGATTTAATCAAAGAAAGAATAAAAAAGCGTTCAATTTCTTTCATTATAAGTGACTTTATTGATGAAAACAACTTTTTAGATTCCTACAAATGGATAGCAAAAAAGCATGATTTAATTGCGCTTCATACTATTGATCGAATCGAGGAAGATATTCCCAATATAGGAATTATTCAGATGTTTGACTCAGAAACAAATCAACTAAAATGGGTTGATACACGAGTTCCAGAGGTACGAAGATTTTTATCCAAACAGGTCGAATTTAGAACAAAAAAATTAAACTTAGAATTCCGCAAGATGGGTGCTGAATACATGCAATTTAGGACTTCAGAGGATTTTGTGAAACCGCTTTATATTTTTTTTAAGAATAGATGATAAAGTTGAAATGGTTATTTATTGTGTCCCTTTTTCCATATATAATTTATGGTCAAAAATTAAAAATAGCTGTTTCAAAAAATAGTGTATTAATCGGAGAACAGTTTGATATAATTGTACATTCAGATAAAACTATTGGTGAGAAACTTGATTTCAACGAAGAATTCAATAAGCTAGAGCTTAAGTTTAAAAATGAGCAAGGAACATATATTCCATCAGATGCGAAATTTGAGATTCTTTCTATCAAAAAACGACCAATAGATAATTTAAACAATGAATGGAAATTAAAAGCTGTGGTTTGGGATAGTGGATATTTTCTTTTTCCTTCTATTTCATATACTGTTAATGGTAAAATATTTAGATCGGATAGTATTTTAATTGAAGGTCAATTAGTTGAGAAAAAATCAGGTCAGGATATTTATGACATCAAAGAAACATTTTCTAATGTTGATACTAAAAATGAACAGGTGAAAAATAGCAATAATTCCAATTACCTTTTGATAATCATTGTTTTTATTCTAATTATTGTTATCATTTTTATTTACTTCAAGTTATACCGCAAAAGGAATTTTGAGAGAATCAGTGAATTATCGTTGGCAGAAAAAGCGATTCGAGAAATTGATGAACTTGAGAAATTAGAATTATGGAAAATCAATCGTCACAAGGAACATTTTGTTCAATTATCCTTCATTTTACGATCGTATTTATCTAAGATTACAGGAATTATTTTTTTGGAGAAAACAACAACAGAATCAATTCTTTTATTAAATCAAAAGGATTTTCCCGTTTCACAAATTATGGAAATTGAATTTATTTTAAAACATGCCGACATGGTGAAATTTGCAAAATCTATACTAGAAGAAGAATATATTTTGAAACTCGACAATCAGGCGCGTAGTTGTATAAAACGTTTAGAAAGTTTGAATTAATGTTTGCCAATTGGAACATCTTTTTTTGGGAATATGAATTTCTTCAGCCGTTTTGGTTGATTTTACTTATTTTGATTCCGATTACAATTTTTTTAAATCTGCGGAAAGAAAAGAGTAGTCGAGGAGATATGAAATTTAGCGGGAATAGTAAAACTCAAAATAGGGTAGAGCTCAAGTGGATTAGTAAGCTTAGGTTGGCATTACTAATTGTTCAATCGTTTGGTATTTTCATGATAATAATTGCTTTGGCCAAGCCATTCAAATGGGAAGTTCTTAATTCTGCAGAAAATGAATATAAAAATGGAATTGATATTATTCTTTCAATGGATGTTAGCGGTTCTATGATGGCAACCGATTTCTTACCAAATCGACTTACTGTAGCAAAAGAAGTAGCAAAACAATTTGTTGATGATCGCAAAGGAGATCGAATTGGTTTGGTGGTATATTCGCAAGAAGCCTACACACCTTGTCCAACAACATTAGATCATGAAATGTTAAAAAAACAGATTGATGAGGCAAATCCAAGTCAATTGGGAAAATTAACTGCTATAGGTATTGGACTAGGAACTGCAGTCTCAAGATTGAGAGACGATAAGCTAAAGTCAAAAGTGATTATTTTATTAACAGATGGATCTAATAATTCAGGTGATATTGATCCAATTACAGCAGCTAATTTGGCAAAATCGAAGAAAATAAGAGTATATACTATTGGAGTTGGTTCCAATGGCTCGGCTATGATACCGGGTAATCCTCAAATGGGAAAATTAAGTGGTATGTATAATGTTGAAATAGATGAAGAAACTCTCAAATCAATTGCTGAAATAACGGGTGGGAAATATTTTAGAGCTACAGACGAAGATCGATTAAAAAATATATATAAAGAAATTGATCAATTAGAGAAAAGACAACTTATTTCAAATAAGTACAAAAAGTCTCCTCCCGCAACACCAGCATCATTTTTAAATGTTGGATTATTGTTACTACTGATTTCATTTTTGGCAGATCGATTCCTATTTAAATCGAATGAATAATAATAAATATACATACAATATTCGAAGTCACAGGTTGGGGGTGCTAGCGTATGAATGTGCTTTTTGGCTTTTGTTTTTTGTTTTTTGTTGGATTGTTGGTTTCTTTCAAAATGATCAAAGTGATAAATTGATTTTTGAAAATAAGGAGGCATTTTTTTTGTTGATTATTTTGCCTTTTATTTACTTAGTCCATGAAAATTCTTTGGTAAAGCGCAATCGGATGATTGAAACAATTGTATCGTATGTAAATCAAGGGGTTATGTTTAATCCGATTAACAATAGATTAACCTTTTTGAGATACATATTTTTCCGAAATGTACTCGTTTTTATCATTTTAAGTATGACAAATCCATTGCTAGGTAAAATGAAACAGGAAGTAGAAACGTCTAATTCAGAATTGGTAATTTGTCTGGATGTATCAAATTCTATGAACACGAAAGACATTGATGGTTCTTCCCGATTGGAGGTTTCCAAAAGAGCCCTAGTTCAATTAGTCAATAAATTAAATGGACATAGAGTTGGTATTTGCTTATTTGCAGGAAATGCTTTCGTGCAACTTCCTTTAACTCATGATTATTTTGCAGTTAAGTTGTTTTTACAGGAAACTGAAAGTGATATGATATCATCACAAGGAACGAACATTTCAGAGGCTTTATCGGTATCAAATGGAATGTTTACGAAGATTAATTCAGCCAAAGGAATATTATTAATAACAGATGGAGAAGATCACGTTGGAGTTAATGATTCTCTTTTCAAAATAATGGATGATAAAAAAATTGAAGTTTCAATACTTGGTGTTGGGACGGAGAAAGGAGGCGTTGTGCCAGTTGATGTCAAAAAACCGGGTTTAGGGAATAAAAAAGACATGAATGGAAAAGAAGTAATAAGTAAATTGAATTTAGAGTTTATTAAAAATCTTGCTGAAGAATTAAATGCGAGTTCATCTGTTACATCTCAGCCCTATCCTGATGTTAGTGAAGTCTTAACAGAAATTAACCAAATGTCTAGTCCTAATTCACGAAATTTGGAAATTGAAATAAACAAATCGTGGTATCAAATTTTTCTCTTTTTGGCTCTCACGTCTTATGTAATTTTTGTTATATTACCCCTTCTATTTGCTCAATATGAATCAAGGGCATAAAATTTTCTTGATTATTTTAATGATTGGATTTCAAACCTTGGCTCAAGATTGGAAAACCGAATTAAACCTTGCCAGAAAAGCATATCAAAATGGAAATTATTCTGAAGCCTTGGAGCAATATAGAAATATTGAGAAGAAACTTCCAAATACTATTGATATTACGAGTGAAATAGGTCAAGCGGCTTATCGAGCTGGCAACTATGAATTAGCTGAAGAGTATTTTAATAAGTCTAATTCAAAGACTTCAAAAAGTTCTAACAAACATGAGGGTTTTCATAATTTAGGAAATACATTTATGAAGAAAAAAAATTATGATCAGGCAATTGAATCTTATAAAAACGCGCTGAAAAGTAACCCTTCAGACCAGGAAACTCGATACAACATGTCAGAGGCTATTCGTCAACGTAATAAATTAAGTAAAAAGAATCAAGAACCTAATTCACCAAATCCGAAATCAAATCAAAATAACCCTGATAATCAGAATCAAAACAATCAGAATCAAAATAATCAATCCAATGGTAATCAACCAAACAAGGAAGGTGATTTACCGAAAAGAATGGTTGATCGATTGTTGGATCAGTTAACCAAAAATGAATCCAAGACGAAACGTAAAATAAATAGTTCCAAAAAACCTGAAAAGCAAAATTCTAAATCGAATATGGATTGGTGATGAAAAATTTATTTTCAATTTTATTTTATTTTAATCTATTAATATACTCAGCTTTTGGACAACGTATAGATGTTAATCTCAGTATTAGTAATTCTACTCCTGGAGTTAAAGAGGTTATTGAGTTTACGATTCAAAGTAATGTGAAAGGAGTAGTTGAATTACAACTTCCTCGAGATTTTACTTCTGCTAGTGTCATTACAGGTATGACTAGGCAAAGTTCAAACAATATTAACAGTACAATATTTTACAAAAAAGAGCAAGGATTTTTTACGACTGAGGGGCAATACACCATAGGTCCTGCAAAAATTAAGGTTGGAAATAAAATTTACCTATCTAATAAACTGGTCGTAAGTGTAAAAAATTCAAATGCAAATTCAAAAACAAATGTTAGTTCTAAAAATTTATCCGATCGGATTGTTTTTGGATTAATAGAGATTAATAAGACTTCAGTTTATATCGGAGAACCCATCTTGGTAAATTCTAGGGCTTATTCTCAATTCGAGCCAAAATCATTTGTGGATTATCGCGAGTATAGTTCGAAAGGAATAGCTGATAAACATAAACTTCCAAATCCGGATATTACAAATGTCGAAGTCAAGAAATACCAAAATAAGCGATACTACTCTTTTATTTATGATAAAAGTATTTGTTTTCCAAATGCTGCTGGAACATATACGATAGAAGCGTTTCAATTGACTTTGGGCAATTTTTTTGATCAGGAAAGAATTATTTCTGAAACAGCGGCTATTCATGTCAAGGATCTACCGAGTGATAGACCATCCACGTTTTCGGGAGCTGTGGGTAAAATGAATGTAGAACGAATTTTAAAGAAAAATGCTAAGAAACAAGGTGATGTTGCAATTGTTAGTTTTGAGTTTTCTGGTTATGGTAATTTACATTCCATTGAATTACCTGAGTTAAAATTACCAGTTGGATTACAACTATATGGAGATCCAACTATCCGTGAAGATTTTCAATTTACGGAGAAAGGTGCAGAGGGTAAATTAATCATTGATTATAATATTCAAATGCTTGATCCAGGTGAGCAGAAAATTCCTGATTTTGTATTTTCTTATTTTGATCTTGAAACTGAGAAGTATATTTCATTAACAGTTGATTCAATTTTATTTTCAGTTGAAAAAACGCCGGGTTTTGATAAAATAAAAGCCCAAAATGAAGCATTGAAGCGTTTAACAAAGAAGAAAAATAAACAAGTAATTGAAAATAGTTGGATTGACAGGAGTTTTACATGGATCCTAATTATACTATTAATAATCACAATCTTGATTTTTGTACTTTTCTTATTCAGAAAGAAGAATAGGAGTGAGGCTCATACAGATGATAAAGTTATTTTGAAAGAAGAAATTGTTGAAAGTACTCAAAAAAATAGTATCAAAAAGATTTATCAAATCGACCTAAAAGGTATCGAAATGTTGGTAAATTCTCCCACTGATTATATCATTAAGTTAGAGTTGGAAATGAATAATTGGATTTCCTCTCACATTTCTGAAGATAAACAATTATCTCGCTTTGAAAAGGTAAATTATTTATCTGAGAAGAACGAAATGAAAGACAAAATTTTACTTATTAATGAAATTTTTCGCAATATCGACGAAGCGAAATATGGATTGATTGTCGATGAAAACTATTGTAAAAAAATTCAGGAGAAATTGAATATGCTTTTCAAAAATTGATGTCTACTTCAAAACCGGAATGTCTTCGAACGTTAAATACAAAGTCGTTGTCAAATATCAAATATTGTCCCTTAATTCCAGTAAGAATTCCACTAAATTGATTTTGTTTTTCTAGATTTAGCATTTGAATTGAATTTGGGAATTTAACGACAGGGTAATTTATTTGAGTGATTTCATCATTATCACTCATAAATTGACATAAATCTGAAGGTAAATCTTCCGCGGTAGACCATTTTTCCTCTATCAAGTCAATAGCAGTATCAATATCATTCAGTAGCATTTTTTTGTAATTAGTTTTATCCGTGTAAAACTCTTTTAGAGCAACTTCAATTATTCCAGCTTCATAACGGTTGGTTGTTTCGGCAAAAACGATAACTGAACTTGCCCCTTGGTCAATCCATCGAGTTGGTATTTGAGTTTTTCGCGTAACTCCAACTTTAACTGTATCTGTTCCGGCTAAGTAAACAACATGAGGTTGATTATGGTTTTTTTCTTCCCAATCTATATCTCTTCCAATCCCCAAATGTGCTTGACATAATTCAGGTTTTAGAATGCAAGGTGATGCTTGCGCAGAGGAAGAAAAACAAGAATAGCAAAATGCTTCTCCGAAAAGTTTTTTTGATTGTTTTTTACAAACTTGACAGAAATATATCCCATTAAATCTAATCTTCAATTCTTTGCCAATTAAAGAATTTAATGGGGTTTCTTCAAACCAATCGGCTTCGTAAATCACCGGATTGGATAAGCTAGATAGCATTTTGTTTAGTATCATATCACTTGTTTACCATGTAATTACAGTTCCACTCCAAGAATATCCAACTCCAAAACCTAAAATCAACACTTTGCTTCCTGGTTTTATTTTGCCTTCTTTTTCGGCATGATATAAAGCTATTGGAATTGTACAAGAAACGGTGTTTCCTACATTTTCAAGATAAACATAAAATTTATCGTCAGGTATTTTACATTTCCTTTTTAAAGCATTCAAAATAACAGAACTAGCTTGATGAAAGACGAATAAATCAATTTCTTCAAAGTTCAAATTGTTGATTTCTAGGGTTTCAACAAGTAGGGCTGGAACTTTTTCAAGAGAAAAACGTGTGATTTCTAAGCCATTCATAGACATTCTTCCATGTACGAGACCTCCTGGTTCCAGACTGTAAGTTTTTAAATATTCTAAATCCAAAGGATTCCTTGTCGAACCCCTTTCTACAATGAGGTTTTTTGCTCCGGATCCATCATTTCCAAAAACGAATTTTCCAATCTTTCCCTCATTACTTTTTTCAACCACTATCGCCGCTCCGGCATCACCGAACAATGCTCTCATTTCGAAGTCTTCCGAATGTACAACACTTGAAGGTATGTCAGCAACTATGAACAAAACGCAATTTGTATTTCCAGATAATAACATAGCATTTGCTATACTAAGTCCGTAAACAAATCCAGCACAACCCATTGGCATATCAATGCAACCACATTTTTCTTTTAAACCTAATTTGTAATGTAAAGTGCTCGATGTAGTAGGAGCTTTAAAGTCAAGGCCTTCTGTGCAAAAAATAAGAAAGTCAATTTTATTTTTATACTCAGGATAATTTTCAATAATTTTTTTTGCTGCCTGAAATCCTAAATCTGAACCAATTTCATCTTCTGAGCGAATATGTCTTTTTGAAATTCCAGTATTTTTAAAAATCACGTTTGATTCTTTGTCGAATTTCTGGGCTAAATCAATATTGGTTAATTCATTAACAGGTAAATAATATTCGATATGGCTAATTGAGTGATTCAAAATATTTTTCTTCAAAAATACATCTTTTATACAAAATCACTTTTCAGATCTATTTCGATTAATTTAATTGTAAAAAAGGCAACTTTTTTTTATCTTTGACGTCAAGGAATTAAATTTATTTTTGGATTATGAAAAAACTTTTTTTTGTTTCTGTTCTTTTCTTGAGTCTTAATGGGTTCAGTCAAGTTACAATTCAGCCTAAATCAGAAATTAAGTCTCAGGTTCATAAAAAAGAACAAGGAGGAAAATATTATAGCGAGTATGTAGTTCGTCCTGAAAAGTTGAAAACCTTTTTTCATTCAGGTGAGATTCCAACGGATTTTCCAAAATACGACAAATACAAAGATTTTGAAGCTAACAAATTGATTGCGAAGGAGTGGGCTAGAGTGAATAAAAATCTTATTAAGCAAGAATATTGGTACAAGTTTGAAGATTAATTCAAGATGGTAATCAGAAATTTGTTTTTTATTTTTTCAATTCTGCTAATTGCAGTAATTGGTAATTATTCATTTTCTCAATCTGGTTGTCTTGGAGCTGATCCTTTCTGTACCGGAACAAATTATACTTTTCCAAACAGTACAAATGTGGCCGATTTAGGATCTGTAGATTGTTTAGGCTCAACTCCCAATCCTGTTTGGTATTCTATGGAGGTTGATCAGAATGGTCCTATGGAATTTACCATAAGTCAATCATCTACTTCAGGAGTTGGGTTAGATGTAGATTTTGCGTTGTGGGGGCCATATTCATCTTTGCAGGCAGGATGCGGAAATCCTTTTCCTACAGGAACTCCGGTAGATTGTAGCTACTCGACTGCAGATGTTGAGTACGTCAATATTCCAAACGCTCAAGTAGGTCAAACATATATTTTATTGATAACGAACTTTTCTAATTCAGCTGGAAACATAACCTTTTCTCAAACCAGTGGTTCTGGTTCTGCAGATTGTTCATTTACATGTGGAGTTAATCTAACGGCAAATCCAGGGGCTTGCTCCAATAATACGTATACGCTATCTGGTAATTTAACGGTAACTGGAGGGCCAGGAATTTCGGTTCCGAATACTGGTACTGTTACTATTTCAAGTAGTTGTGGTGGATCTCAAACTTTCAATGCACCTTTTACAAATATTCCATATTCCTTTCCAGGTTTAACTGCAAATGGGGCTGGATGTACTGTAACAGCAACGTTCTCAAATTTTCCAAATTGTAACACTGTTCAAAATTACACGGCTCCGACAAGTTGTGTTTCACCATGTTCGATTTCTTCTGTAACTGCCACACCAACTGCCTGTAACTCGAATCAATACAATGTTTCTGGTCAAATTTCTTTTACAAATCCACCAACAACAGGAACTTTAACTGTAACCGGATCATGTGGAGGAACACAAACTTTTAATGCACCATTTACATCACCTTTAAATTACAATTTCTCAAACTTAACTGCTAATGGTGCCGCATGTTCTGTTACTGCTACATTTTCCGCTAATTCTTCATGTACAAATACTGCAAATTATACAGCGCCAGCATCTTGCAACTGTAACATAAGTGGATTAACAGCCACACCTACGGCATGTTCATCAAATCAATTTTCTTTGAATGGAAATGTGAGTTTTACAAACCCTCCTGCTACAGGAACTTTAACGGTTTCTTCGTCTTGTGGAGGAACACAAACATTCAACGCGCCTTTTACATCTCCGCTTAATTATTCTTTGGCAGGTTTACCAGCAAATGGAGCCGGTTGTACTGTAACGGCAACCTTCTCTGCTGCACCAACTTGCATGCTTACTCAAAATTTTACAGCTCCTGCATCTTGTAACTGTTCGATATCTGGTATTACGGCAACGCCAACTGCTTGTTCTAGTAATCAGTATTCTCTTAGCGGTAATATTACCTTTGCAAATGCTCCTGCTACTGGTTCTCTGACAATTACCGGATCATGTGGTGGTTCTCAAACCTTTAACGCACCATTTACGTCTCCACAGGCATACAATTTACCTGGTCTTACGGCTAACGGCGCAGGATGTACGGTTACAGCAACGTTTTCAGCGAATTCCTCTTGTACATTAACTCAGAATTATTCTGCACCTGCATCCTGCAACTGTTCTATAACATCTGTAACTGCAACTCCAACTGCTTGTGCAAACGATTTGTACAATGTAAATGGTTCGATTTCTTTTTCAAATCCTCCAACTACTGGAACATTGACTGTTTCGACCCCTTGTGGTGGAACACAAACGTTTAATTCACCTTTTGCATCTCCTTTAAATTATTCTTTTAATAATCTCACAGCGAATGGTTCACCGTGTACCGTTACGGCAACATTTTCAGCGAATTCATCTTGTACTAATAATGTTAGTTACACCGCTCCTGCATCATGTTCAAACCCAAATAACTGTGTGGTCGATGCGTTTTGTACAGGAAATACATATACTTTCCCAGCCGGAACTAACCAAACGGACGCAAGTACAACTTACCCTGGAAACAATTATGATTGTTTAGCAACATCCCCAAACCCGGCTTGGTATTACATGGAAATAAGTCAACCCGGTACGTTAGATATTAACATGACTAACTCTTCTGGTGTCGATATTGATTTTATTCTTTGGGGGCCATATTCAAGTTATCCTAATGCGATGACATATTGTGACGACTTTGGAAATGCTACGTCAGGATCGAATTTGAATTCGGTTGTAGATTGTAGTTTTTCAACAGCAGCCTCTGAAACGGCAAATATCACCAATGCTCAAGTTGGTGAGGTTTATGTTCTTTTAATTACTAATTTTTCGAATACAGCAACGAATATAAGTTTTTCAGGATCAGGAACTGCTGCAACAGATTGTTCAATTGTGACACCACAATGTACTTTTACTGGAATAACTGGAACTGTCTCTGCTTGTAATGGCTCTACGAATCAATACACGATTAATGGGTCTATATCATACACAGACCCACCAACTACAGGTACTTTAACTTTAGTTAACTCATGTGGAGGAACACAGACGTTTAATGCTCCTTTTGGGACTACCCAAAATTATTCTTTTACTGGGAATGCGAACGGCGCTGCTTGTACCATAACTGCTTCCTTTAGTGCAGATGCTAGCTGTCAGGCAACCCTAGATTATTCAGCTCCACCGTCATGTACATGTCCTGCAGAAGTAGGAACCTATAACACTTCAATTATTGGAAACGGAAATTCAAATAATTTAATTTGTTTTGGAGATACCGTTGATATTACTTCCAACAACAATTGGACTCCACCAGCCGAAATAGTCGGTGCAACTGATCCTAATTCCCCGAATTATGATGCAAACGCACCCGTATATGATCCGGGAATAGCCTGGCTAGTATATTCTTGTCCTCCAACTGTTGCTTTAACGCCAGCTCAGAGTACAACTACTGGACTAACCATCCCAGACGATCCTTGTTTGTTGGGGGTAGTGGCGAATACGCCAGACGTTTTTGATGTGAATGATTTATCTTTGATAAATGCCTTTCCAGCAGGTACCTTTACAAATAATACGGTATATCTTGTTCCGCTTACAATGTATAGCTTACAAGATGGTATTTATAGTTATGTTATTTTACCAGCTCAAGATTGTTATGAATTAGGCACTCCAATTGTTATTCAATATCTTCCACAAATAACTTTTTCGCAAACTCAAAATTGTGCAAATGGAACCGTGACAGCGACGGTTTCTGGTGGAGCAGCCCAATTAAATGGCACTAACTTTTCAATTGTACCTGGAAGTATTACTCCTGCATCTGCTCAGGCTATCAACAATTCGACAAGTAATGGAGGAAATATTGTAATTGGTAATTTGCAGTCTGGACCGTATTCATTCCAAGTACAAGATGCGAATGGCTGCCCAATTACAATTAGCGGTAATTATACTGGCCCTCAAACTGCTTCACTTAGCTATAATGATGACATGTTTTGTTTGGATGATTCAAATCCGATAGCTTCTGTTTCAGGTACACAAGGTGGTACTTTTTCTTCTGGTTCTGGTTTGACAATAAATCCAGTATCAGGATCTGTAGATTTATTAAGTTCTACACCTGGAGTTTATTCCATAACATACACCACACCTGGTCCTCTTTGTCCAGCTTCAGATTCATATACAATTACTATTGAGGATAATCCTGATATTGATGCTGGTCCAGACCTTACTGTTTGTGTTGGTAATCAGATTACGTTGTCTGCTACGGGAGCTGATTCATACTCTTGGAATTGGGGATTAATTGATGGGTTACCCTACTTGCCGAACACGGGTGAAACTGAATTTGTTGTAATTGGTAATACGATCGCTGGTTGTTCTGGTACAGATACTGTTTTAGTGACTGTTATTGAGGATTGTAATGAAGATGATGAAGTTATCTTTTGGGTACCTAATACTTTTACTCCTGATAATGATCAACATAACCAAAGTTGGCATGTGGTCTTCTATAGTGGTTTTGATCCGTTTGCTTTTGAATTGTATATTTTTAATAGATGGGGTGAATTAATTTGGGAAAGCCATGATGTTTCTGTAGGATGGGATGGAACCTATAACAATGGGATGAAAGTACCGGATGGTGTTTATACCTGGAAAATTAAATTCAAGAGCCTTCAAAATGATGAAAAGAAATCTGTCCTTGGTCACGTAAACGTGTTAAGATAAATTATTTAACCATTTCATCGTATTCATTTTATCAGCAAAATCATCTAATTTAGGTTTTTGACTTGAACCGAAATTTTCATAGTCAGATCCAATAATTATTTGTATATCATTATAATGCTTATTTAGGAAATTATGAATATCTGTTTGATTAGAATATTTTTGATAATGAACCATTGCTAGTGGTGAAAATAATTCGGTACTTTCTTTTAATAATACAAAATTATTATCCAAAAAATGGATTTGGTTCATAAGATGAATGGTTCTTTGATAGTCATAATTGTTTCCATATTTTTGGTGATTAATAATGTCTCCAAATGGAACAATAGCTCGGAAGAAATGATTTAAATCGAATTGTTCTGGAATAAATAAGTAGGTTACATTTCGACAACCTTTCCCGAAATAATCGAATATGTCATGTCCTAATAAAAATAAATCACTTTCACTCTCATCTCCATCCAATATTGCAATTGAAGTTCTATTCTTACGAAATAGTGAGGGTAAATGGCCAAAATATTTTTGAAAATAAAGATTAGCATTATCGCTTCCAGTAGCAATTACAGCGTCAATATTTTTTATTGGTCCAACTGAAATACTGAAGAAAGAGTTAATTTCAGGATGTACGCTTGAAATTGTTTCTAATATCTTGGGCAATAATGTGTTATCATCAGAACTAAGTTTCAAAGTGGCGAAATTACCACTAAGCCAAACGCATAGCAAATCATGAAATCCGACTAAAGGTATGTTTCCAGCCATTACTATTAAGATGTTCTTTGGTTTTTGAGTAAAGGAATACTTTGAAAGCCAATTGATTAATTCATCCTTATTTAGCATTAACGATAATTCTTCCAATGCTTGTTTAACATTTTTTTCAGAAAACCATCCATTGAAATTTTTTTGTTTTATGATGAGTTCTTTTATTTGGTTAACTTCCTTAACAGTAAATCGCCCCTTTTTATTAGTTTGAGATGAATCAGTAACTAATTTTTTTAGTAACTCTTCTATACTTTCACAGATATCTAACCAATTTTCAATTTTCATTCTTCAAAGATAGCTTGTTCATTGATAATATTATCAAAATGAACAATTCTTAGCACAGAACGTTATATATTTGCAAAAAAGTTTCTTTATGGCTATAATGATTACCGATGAATGCATTAATTGTGGGGCTTGTGAACCTGAATGTCCAAATAATGCAATTTATGAAGGTGGGGCAGAATGGAAATACTCAGATGGAACATCTTTAAAGGGAATTATTCAAACCCTTGATGGTAACGAAATACTTGCTGATAATAACTTCGAACCAGTTAATATGGACGTATATTATATTGTTCATGATAAGTGTACGGAATGCGTAGGTTTTCATGATGAGCCTCAGTGTGCTGCGGTATGTCCTGTTGATTGTTGTGTAGATGACCCTGATTATCGAGAATCTGAAGATGAACTTTTAGCCAAAAAGAATTTCATGCATTTATAGGTAATTCTGTATATTTACGGAATGAAATCGATAAATTTTACTGCCATTGATAGTGCGATTAGCATTGTTGATAATTTGACAGATGATCAACTAGAAGCTTTGTTTGATAAAAATTCAAAAGAGCAACCTGATTTATTAGATTATATTCTTTCAGCAGCTGTAGAATATGAAAATCAAGATTTAGAAGGTTTACTTGTTTATTATTATTGCCTCTTAATGGAGGCTTATAATCAAGCTGGGGTGCAGTCTCGAATGATTGAAATATCAGATATTGAATCGTTTGAAGAAGAATTCCTATCAGTATTAGAAACTTATTTTGAGGAAGAAAATTTAGAATTGTTAGAGGAATATACAGGTCAACCAGATTTAGTACATTTCATGCTTGTCGAAATATCTACACCAGATGATGATGGAACAACCATAGAGGACGAAACAGGTGTGCAATTATTTATTTCTATGATGGCTTTAATTTCACTATTGGCAAAATCAAACACTTAATTTACCAATCTCTTTTCTTTAAAATAAGGTAAGAACCCCAAATAAATATTGCTGAATAGGCGATGCAGGCTAAAATTGAACCAAAGGGAATTTCAAATGAAAATGTTCCTCTGGTCAGCTTATTAACAAACTGTATTCGTTGAAAAGGTTCTTGAATTAAGGCTGACATTGAATTCAGGGGTAAATAGTTTGTTATTAATTCAGGTATTTTAGTAATTCTCATACCATTTTCATCAAATTGTTCAACAATATTTTTACTTTGATATTCTGTAATGTACAGAACGATTTCTATTACCCACCAAATAAAGAATGTCAAGAATACAAAAACAACTCGTTTCAATAATACTGTGATAAAAAATAAAAATGTAAGAAAAGAGAATAATTTAAGAAAATAACCAAAAATAAAATAGAACTCTTTAAAAATGAGGCTGATATCAGTAGATTTAGAATGCATTAATCCTAGAATGAAACCCATTATAAGAACAATAGTTGTGGAAAGTATTGATAATAAAGTGATTGTAATGACTTTCGATAAAATGAATTCTTTTCTACTCAAACCATCAATAATATTTTGTTTAAACATTTTTTGAGAAAACTCATTGGATATCGTAAAAATTATGATTAGACCTAGAAAAATCTTCAGTAATGCACTTATATAGGTTAAAAAATTCCAAATTTGAGGAAAATCCAATAAACCTTGACTCCTTATTTGAATAGGTATTCCGAGTATTGGAATAGAATCAATAGCACAAATTAGAGTAAATCCAATTATTAAAAGAAAATAAACACTTGAGAAAAGGATAACCGGAAAATAGGAATAGTTTTTTAACCACTCAATTGAAATCAGTCGTTTCATTAATTCTGTTTTACTAATTCTAAAAATTGATCTTCTAATGTTTGCCTTTCTTTCGAAATATGAGAAAGAATTATTCCTTTTTCTTGTAGATTTTTGTTCAAATCTGAACCATCAAGATCTTCTTTTAGATGAGCATAAATAAATCCTGATTCAATTGTTAGTTCTGAGAAATAACTTGTTTTTTTAAGTTCTTCAATTAATTTGTTCAAATCATTAGATTTTAATATAAAGTAACCATTTTGGTTCGAGATTCCTTCAACAGTACCGCAGTATAAGGAGATTCCTTTCTTTAAAATAATTACATGACTGCATACTTTTTCAACTTCATCCAATAAGTGACTCGCAAGAATTATGGTGGTTCCATTTGAGGCAATTTTTTTTATAATTTCTCTTATTTGAATAATCCCCTCTGGATCAAGGCCATTCGTAGGCTCATCTAAAATTAATACCTCAGGTTCATTTAGCATGGCGGAGGCAATAGCGAGTCTTTGTTTCATCCCAAGTGAAAATGTTGAAAACGCATAATTTTTTCTTTCCAACAAACCAACAAGCTCTAAAACTTGATCAATGCGGTCATACGTGGCACCCTTTATATGACAAACGATTTTTAAATTTTTCTCTGCTGACAAATAGGAATAAAAATTAGGATGTTCAATGATAGCACCTATTTTTTTCAAGTCTTCTGGTATGGTTCCTTTTTTTCCAAACCATGACCAATTTCCATTGGAGGCATTTATTGTGGAAAGAAGTATTCCCAACGTAGTTGATTTCCCACTTCCATTCGGACCTAATAGCCCATAAACATTTCCTCTTTCAACTTTGAAAGAAATGGAATTAACAGCTTGAATTTTCCCAAATCGTTTACTTAAGTTATTAACCTCTAAAATTGTAGACATCTATCTAATTCTTTTGAACTAATATAGTTAATTTTTGAGAATTTAGCGTTTCAATGGAAGCGCTATAATTCAAAATAAAATTAATCACATTCAATCTAGGCTGATTTTTGTGAACTTGGATAATTTTCGGATTTTTAACGTTCGTAGTGTAATTTTTAGTCATAGGCGTTTTTTCTATAAACGACTGAGGACTTGTAATATTGTAAACGAAAAAAATATTTTACTAAGCCATTGTACTCGGTGTGCCAAAATTCATAGGTGGTAAGTTACCACTATTTGAATCATTAATACGTCCAAAGTTTTCTTCGAATTTATCGATATTATCTGATAATGCTTGAAGGAAGCGTTTGGCGTTTTCTGGTGTCATTATCACTCGAGAACGTACTTTTCCTTTGGGCATTCCCGGCATAATTTGAATAAAATCACAAACGATTTCTGCGGGAGAATGTGTAATTATGGCCAGGTTGGAATAAACTCCTAAAGCAACATCTTCAGAAAGTTCAATATTCATTTGATTGTCTTGATTTTCCATATTATTTATTATTAATGTCCTAGAGCTGCCAAGTATCTTTCAGCATCAAGTGCAGCCATACATCCTGTCCCAGCAGCGGTAATTGCTTGACGATAGGTCTTATCTGCCGCGTCTCCTGCCACAAAAACTCCAGGAATGTTTGTTTTAGATGTACCTGGTTGTTCGTATTTAATATAACCAGTTTCATCTAGATTAAGATAATCTTTGAAAATTTCTGTATTTGGCTGATGACCAATTGCTACAAAAAAACCTTTGCAAGGAATTTCAATGATTTCGTTTGTTTTATTGTTTTTTACTCTTACACCAGTTACACCAACTCCATCACCCAAAACTTCTTCTGTTTCAGTATTGAACAATATTGTAATGTTCGGCGTATTCTTAACTCGGTCTGCCATAATTTTGGATGCGCGGAATTCTTCTTTTCTAACAAGCATCGTTACTTTTGTACACAGTTTTGATAAATAATGAGCTTCTTCACATGCAGAATCACCAGCTCCGACAATAACAACTTCTTGTCCTCGGTAGAAAAAACCATCACAAACAGCACAAGCAGAAACTCCACCACCTAATTCCAAATATTTTTGTTCACTTGGCAAACCTAAATATTTTGCAGAGGCACCAGTTGAAATAATGATGGTGTCAGCGTGGATTTCATGACCGTTTTCTGTCCAACATTTGTGAATAGGACCTGTAAAGTCAACTTTATTAATAAATCCAAATCGAATATCAGTTTCAAATCTTTTGGCTTGTGCTTCTAGCTCAACCATCATTTCTGGACCTGTTATTCCTTGAGGATATCCTGGGAAATTTTCAACTTCGTTTGTTGTAGTTAGTTGGCCACCTGGTTGCATGCCTTGGTATAATACAGGTTTCATATCAGCACGAGCAGCATATATTGCAGCAGTATATCCTGCAGGACCTGAACCGATGATCAAGCATTTAATTTTTTCTGGAGTATTCATAATTCAATTTCTAAGTTTGCAAAAATATAAAATTCAACTTTGTATTAAGTCACAAAAGTAACATACAAAAAGAAGAGTGGTTCATTAATTTTCCATTTTATAATACAAACCAATTCCTAACACTGATTTAAATTGGGTTCTAGGTCCTATTTTACCATAAATGTCTTTTATTTTGATGTCATCATCGTAAATCAAGTTAAATTGGGCTGAGGCTGAAAAAAGTTTGTTTACTTTAAAAAGCAATAAAACTTCAGCATTAACATCGATATTTTGTGGTTTTCGATTATAGTTACTGAAGAATTCCATTCTGGACTTAAGATCAATGTTTTTCATTAGGTTCTTATTCCATTTTATTTTTAAGTATGCACCATATTCTTCTCTAAAATTACTACCAAGAGAGACTATATTTCCTAAATCGTCCACAGTTGCCTTATCCACACCAAAAGCTCCTGCATTTGCGAGTGTTTGATCCATGACAATTGTACCTTTGAAGGCAAATGGAGATCCAAATATGGATAAGTTTTCATTTTTTATGTAGTCTAATCCAAAAGCTAAATTAAAATATCCAGGAGCTAAAAATGTTGAAACGCGCACGGAATCGTTCGGTAAATTAAACCCATCTAGAAATTGAGTTCGAAAACCAGTATTTAAAGAGAAAAAAATATTTTTTGAGAATTTTTGCCCATAAATACTACTAAAATCAATTTTATCATCTGTTTTTTGAAGAGCATTACCAGGCAAATTATCGAAATAACGAATTCCACCAAGGGCAATAATTAAGTCTGTTGACCATTTTGCATCTCCTTTCGAATAATAATTACCCGTACTAATTGTTCCAATTAGCGAAAGGTTATTGCGTCCACCAGCATTCCAATTTACAAAAGTCGATTGAGTTCCAGTTAATTGATAAATAAACTTAAATTTCCAAGGTTTAATTGTATCCTGTTTTAACTTTAATGTATCTTCGGCAAAACCAAAAAATGAGTTAAATGCAATAATTAATGAAATGAATGCACTCGATATAATTTTGAGCATATTAATTTTGACATTCATATAAACAAAAATACTAGATGAAAACGAAGACGAAAATACTGATAATAATTCTTTTCATAATATTTACGAATAAATTAGCGCATTCACAACAAATCGATTATTCAGAATCTGTGAATTGGGCAGTTTTGCCAACTTTTCAAAATGATCTTATTAAGGAATTTGTTCGGGATTCAAGTTTAATTTCAAAAGCTGATGTTTTTTATGTTTATCCTACCTTGTTTTTAGAGGAAAAGGATACGGCCTGGAATATTGAAATTAATGAATCCGAGCAACGAAACAAGGTATTGAGACAAGCTGTAAAATTTCAAGCTTCTGCTTGGGCTGAATCAGGTAGATTATTTGTTCCATTTTATCGTCAAGCGCACATTCGGGCATATCGTCAGCTCGATAAGGGTGGGAGAGAGGCTTTGTTAATGGCATATAGTGATGTTAGAAAAGCTTTTCTATATTATCTGCAGAATGAGAATAATGGTCGACCAATTATCCTTGCTGGTCATAGTCAGGGTTCTACTCATTTATCCCTTCTTTTGAAAGAGTTTTTTGATGGAACCGACTTGCAAAAACAATTGGTTGCGGCGTATATTCCGGGTATTGGAATTGAACCTTCCATGTTTAGTAATTTACAATTAATGAAGAAACCGAACGAGAATTTTGGATTTGTTACGTGGAATACATTTAAGCGGAAATTGAATCAAGATAAATATGAACGTTGGTACAAAGGTAAACTGGTTATTAATCCGGTAACATGGGATTTAAGTCCATTAGCGGAAAAAGAACAACATCGAGGATTTTTGTTTTGGAATAATAAGATGTATGCTAAAAGTTTTTCAACAAATTTAATAGATGGCGTAATATGGATTACAACACCGAATTTCCCTTATAAATATTTGTCTTTTAGAATGGATGATTATCATGTTGGAGATGTAAACTTATTCTGGGAAGATATTCGCCAAAACTCTAAATTAAGATTGAAAAATTGGTTGGAGAACAATCAGTAAGGCTATAATTTGATAGTGAAATGCTGCTTTGTTTGTTGATTTCTTGGAACAATAATTCCCATTCTGAATAAATCCATGCTTACATGATAAGCAGAAGAGCTGTAAATTTCACGCCATGCATTTATCATGGATTCACTCCAACGAATATCATCTAGTAAGATAATTGTTTCATTGTGAATGTGTTTTTGTAAAAGGTTTAAATAATTCAATAAAGCTTGTCCATCATGATGACCGTCAATATAAATTAAATCAAAAACATTATTTTGTAGGTTTTCAAGAAAGTAATTAAATGTATAATTTTTTGTTTCTATAGAATAATCAAATAATTGAAAATTAGATTGAGCAATTCTCAAGGTTTCAGAACAAGCTTCAACCGTGATTATCTTTGAATTTGGGTTTCCAGCTTGCAAATGGATTGTACCAACACCTACAGATGTTCCTAATTCTAGAATTGTGTTTGGTTTATAATATTTTGAAATTTTAAAAAGTAAATCAGCGTATTTTCCTTTCGAAGAACTGAATTTAAAAATTTCCGAAACTTTACGTTGTTTATGAAGTTTTTTGGAACCTGAACCTTGATCGTTTACTAAAATTTTCTGTTTTGAAGTAAGTAATTGGTTGTAAAGTTCATTTCTTTTTCCAATAAAATCAAGGTCAACATCAAGTTTTAAGCATTTATCTGTAAAATCGTATACATAAGGCGAATGTATTCCGTGTCGCCCTTTGGCAGTTAAATAATATTTAATAATTTCGAACGGTACAAACACGAAACAAAAATAACTAATCTACTATAATGTTAAATTCATTTTCCAATGAGATTTCGAAACAACAGGAAAAACTTAGGAAAGGAGCCCCTGAATTTCAATTAGTAAAACCCTGTAAAATTGGTGAGGGGATATTGAAACTAGATTCCCTAAGTCTAAATTCTGATTCAAAAATAACATGGTTCATCCCTGCTTCCGGTTCTGGATCGAGGATGTTTCAGTTTTTGTATGATTTTTTAGAAACAAAAAATCAGAAGCACACAGATTTTCAGAAGTTTATAAAAAACGTGAAGTCATTTGCTTTTTATAATTGTCTTGATATCAAAGTTCGTAATGAAATTGAAGAAGGTCAAATTCAATTATCTGATTTTATTCAATATTTATTGTTTGATTTTGGATTGAATTTGGGGAAATTACCCAAAGGCTTAGTTCCTTTCCATATTGCAGAAGCTCAAGTCTTAAATGCCTTTCAGGAGCAAGTTTTACAAGGATTGAAATTAGCACAAAAAAATATTGATTTCCATTTTACCATTCAAAAGGAATTTGAACAGGATATTGTAAGAAGTTTGAATGAAATCAAAAGTTTGGACAGTTCGATTATTCAGTTTTCAGCTCAGGAAAAAGAAACAGATTCTATTGCTTTTGATCCAGATTTTAAACCAATCATTATTGGTCATGACTTTTTGAAAAGACCTTCTGGACATGGTGCTTTATTACAAAATTTGAATCGAATTGAATCGGAATTTATTTTGATAAAAAATATTGATAATATTCAGCATATTGAGAGGAGTGAAGAATCAACCAGACAATGGAAAGCCATTATTTTTCTACTTAATCAAGTAAAAAAAGAACTTTTTGAAATTTGGAAAATCCCAGATATACCACAATTAACTGACTTGAATAATAGATATCAGATTTTTTCAGAAGAACAAATGAACTCTATTCTTACTGATGAGGATTTGAAAAAATTATTGAATCGCCCCATCAGGGTATGTGGAATGGTAAAAAATAGCGGTCAGCCCGGTGGAGGACCATTTTGGGTAAAAAGAAATGGAGTAGTATCCAAACAAATTGTTGAAAAGGCACAAATTTCAAATCTTCCGGATCAACAATTGATATTGAATGACAGTTCTCATTTCAATCCAGTAATGATTGCTGCATCTGTGTATGACTTTAATGGAATAAAATTCAATTTAACTGAGTTTGTTGATGAAGATTCTTATTTTATAGTTCATAAAACTCATGAAGGGAAGGCAATTCAATACATTGAAAATCCTGGTTTATGGAATGGCTCCATGGCCAATTGGAATAGTGTTTTTGTGGAAATTCCGACAGAAGCTTTTAGCCCTGTAAAGACAATTTTAGATTTAATAGAACCTGCACATCAAAGTCTTTAAATTAAAAAAGGAGATCAATCGATCTCCTTTTTAATTTGCTTTAATTCACCGAGTGTCTCGTCGAAAATATTTTTCCAGAATCGGTAATTATTTGAATGTAGTAAATTCCTGAATTCAGTTTTTCATGGAAGGCAAATAAATTAATTCCATCGTTTACTTGAATTTCTTTATTGGTAACGACACCTCCTGTAGCATCAACAATTTTCAATGTTGCACCAACAATTGATTTGGATTTCAAAAGTACATTAAATTCATTTTTACTCGGGTTAGGGTAGGAGGTGATGTATTCATCAGTTCTGCAATCTACTTGAACCGGCCCATAATTCTTATTTGCTCCATCAATATCAACTTGATTTAAACGGTAATAACTCGTTTCAATAGATTTTTCAATATCTAGATATGAATAGTCAATATTAGACATTGAATGACCGGAAGCCTGAACATTTCCTATTATTCTCCAATTGATACCATCTTCGGATTTTTCAACTTCAAAGTGAGAACTATTATTTTCAGAGGCGGTAGACCAATTCAAGATTACTCCTTCATTCACGCAACTAGCGTTAAAGGATGTAAGTTCAACCGGTAGCGGGTTATTGTTGCCTCCACCCATATTAAACCATGAGAAACCAGTTAAGCTACTGGTAATAGTGAAATCACCAATGGTTCCCGAGGATCCTACGTGGGCAGAAGCCCCTTCCCATGTATCATGATTTGGACCAGGAGAACGAATTAGTCTAACTGTAGAGAAATCAGTTGGTGTACTTAAATTATTTCCACGAAGTTTCAGGTTGTAAGTAACATTGTTCAATGCGGAATACATATTATCATTTTCATCATACGGGGTAATATCCCAATATCCTTCTTCTTCGTAGTTTTGAATTAATTGGCCATTTATTGTAGCCGGTAATCCATTCCAAAGTTGGATTGGTTCAGGGAGAGGATCACCATTTTGATCCACTAACGTCATGGGCAACCCTTCTTTATATTCAGCAATGATATATCCACCTTCAGCTGGAGCTGATGTAAAGTTAACTTGTGCGTAGCGATTTACACCAGAACTTTTACCAACTGGGAATATACCACTAGCTTGCGTACTATTTACGCTTGCTCCAAACCATCTTTTCATTGGTCCAATTACGGTACCCCCTGTCCAAACAACGGATCCTATTACCGATGCACTGGTACCTATTTCTAATATATTAGTATTGTCAGGAACCGTAATATTGCCATTAGACATAGTTAAAGTTTTAACCTTTACGTTCTCTGTAAGCGTAATTCCACCCGCTCCATTCATCGTAAGTTTATTAACTACACCACTAAACATTCCCGTTGGAAGCGTAAATGGATTTGAAGAAGAATTAGCAAACTCAATTTCTGCTGAAGCTCCACTGGCATTGATGCTTCCACCGGATATAGTAATTCCGCCATCTGTGTATGTCAATTTATTATTCAATGTAATATTTCCTGAGAATGTAACATTACCCGAACTTTTATCGATAAATAGATACGGGAAATTATCATTGCGGGATATGTTTTGATCATTTGTTCCATTTATGAAAACAGCTCTTGAGTTAGCGTCAAAATTTCCCGAAGAGCCAGTCCAATCTCCACCAACTGTAATATCTCCACCTGCTGAAGAGCTTAAACGAAGTGTTCCACCGTTAAAAATAACACTTCCCAAAACATGAAGGGGTTCAACTTGTGCTGTAAGAGCCATATTAAAAGTTCCTTCTACTTTTAGTTCATTCCGAATCCAGCTCTCAATTGTAGAATTGGAATTTGCTCCAGGATCAAGGGTGGTACCAGCTGAAATTAATACATTGTACGGAACACCGGCTCCAGATGAAAAGCCACTCAACCATTCTGTGTTTCTTCCATACGTATTCCCAGAGTTATACTTCAAGGTTGATCCAGTTCCATAATTCGGGCCGTTTCCTGAGACAAAACCACCGTTATTTATTTCAAGCGTACCATTGACAGTAGAAATATTTGAACCGAAACTTAATCCACTCTGAAGGTTTAATACAACGTCTGAACCGAATGTCCAAGATCCTGTACTTTGCGTTAATGTTTTTGAATTATTCGTTATAAAAATATTACCTGTTCCTGTAACGTTACAAGCACCATTTGCTAAAATAGTCGTAGATGACGGTCCAGAAAAAGTGAGATCAAAACCATTCAAATCTAATGCTGCGGAAGATTTATGAGAAAGTGCATTTCCTCCACTTGGTGATGTCAAAGTTACATTGCTACCCAACTGAATAGTTCCACTGGTTTTATCATTTACTAAATATGGGAAAGTTTCACCACCATTTCCTGTTATTATACTTGTGCCGGTTCCATTGATGAATACAGCTCTACCATTTGCATTAAAGGTACTTCCGGAATTTCGAATCCAGTTTCCACCAACTTTGATGTCACCTCCACTCGCATTTCCAAGGGATAAATTACCATTCAATAAAACATTCCCTAAAACATCTAGTCTTCCTGATTTATTCGAAGATCCACCATAATCCATGTACAAGGCAGAGCCATTATCAACCGTCAAATTCCCTGCTAAACTAAGGTTGGTTGAAAAGGCACCAGCACCTGTATTTGGATAATCCAAAGTTGTACTGTTCGAAATCTGAACAGAGTATGGTGCACCAGCTCCTGAGGTTGTAGACCACTCAGTTGATCTTCCGTAGGGTCCACCCGTATTATATTTCAAAGTTGAACCAGTACCATAAGTTGGTGCATTTGTGTTGATATAACTTCCAGAATTCATGCTAAGAGTTCCATTAACAGTTGAAGCCGTTCCAAAATTTACTCCTCCTGCAATGTCCACATCATTGAAAGCAACAGTTCCTGAAACGGTTCCATTTCCAGCGAAACTCACTTTTGAACTTCCTGCGGTGAAAGTTCCATTATTTGTAAATGATCCATTATTTGCAATTGTAATAGTTGGTGTTCCTGAAGTTGACAAGGTCGCACTGGAATTAATGGTCAATGAATTTACACTGACACTTGAAGAAATCACAGCTGAATTTGCCGTCCCGGATGGAATAGTTACATTAGTAGCAGAAGTTGGAACTCCGCCACACCAGTTGGCTGCATTGGACCAATCTGTTGAAGTGCCGCCAATCCAAGTTCCTTCTGAACGAACGGTTATTGCTGCACTTGTCCTAGAACTTTCACACCCGGAGACAGTTTGAGAAGCATAATAGCTGGTTCCGTCAACTAATGCAGTATTTGAAGCTAATGCTGAACTTCCAGTAGCAGCCGAATACCATTGAATTGAAGTACCTGTTGCGGTTAAACTTGAAACTGTCGGAGATGATGCCGAACAGAAAGTTTGTGCCGAGGTTGTTGGGGCGGATGGTGTTGCTGCTTTTTCAACTAAAACAATGTCGTCAAAATTAATACGTTGTGAAGTGGTTCCACTTCGTTTTACAATTCTAAATCGCAATGTTCCACATAAATCAATATTAAATGTTTGAGCTGTCAGAGTTGTTGAGGATGTCGTTATGTCTGAACTTACATAGGCATCCCACGAACTTCCATTGTTGTTAGATACCTCCAGACGCCAGGTTGAACTTGCATCGGTACTAAACAAACCATGGTAAATCGTAAGAGTAGAAATCCCATTTGTAACATCAAAATTCATAGACAATACTCCAGTGCTTTGAATTCTAACTGATTGAGAACCTAATTTTCTGTCATTTGAGGAAGTACCTATGAGCGCATCTGATAAATTCCAATTACCTGCTGAACATGTTACATTTCCTGCTGTATAACTACCTTTAGAACCAATCTCAAAATTCTCCCATGGTGCTAAAGTGGTTATGCCTGAACTTATGGCAGACCAATTCGATGAACCGCCAGCATTGTTTGCCCTAACTCTGAAATAATACGTTGTTCCGTTACTTAATCCCGTAAATTGATAAGATGTTGTTCCGGAGGCAATCCCAGATTGACTAGATAATGTTGATGCAAAAGAAGAAGATGTTGATACTGCAACTTCGTAAGTGAAAGTTTCGCTTCCTCCACCTGTAGGTGCGGTCCAATTTGCTGTGAAACCTGTGGTCGCAGGACTAGAACCTGTTCCAACAGTTGGCGCATTATGCAAGGTGGTAAATGTTAAATTCGATCCGTAACTAGTAACTGAATTGCTATTGGTAGCATAAGCACGATAATTATACAATGTGTTTGGTGTTAATCCGGATAATAGTGATGTAAAATCTCCAGTTCCGGTACCATCCGAAGTTACTGGAGTGGTTGGGTTAGCACTTGTTCCATAGGTAACACCTTTTGACGTGATTGTGCCACATGATGTTGAAATAGAACTACCACCAGTTGATGCGCCTGTTGAATATATTGAACTTGCAGCCGTTGTTGTAACAGAAACAGATCCTGAATTTCCACTTCCCGAAGCAGCAACGTTTACACTACTTGCTCCTCCACCTCCAATAACAATGTTACCATCATAAGATTGAACAGCTGTTGGATTGAATTTCACATAAATATCTTGCGCATAGGTTCCTCCTACTTGAGAAAGTGTTAGTGTACTGGTATAAGTACCTCCTGAAGTTGTTGAAAAAGTGAATCCACTTAATGATGATACAGTAACATCTGCACTTGTGAGGGCAGCCCCATTGATTGTAAATGAATTCGGAGAGGTTGTCGTATTAATACAAACATTCCCAAAAGCAGTCAATAAAGTTCCGGACAATGTCGGTGTTACTGCTGCCAAAGTAGCATATCCTGTAGAAGTTGAGGACCAAGCTGAGCTTCCACCAGCGTTATTTGCTCTGACTCTGAAGAAATAGGTAGTATTAGAAGTTAATCCAGTTGCAGTGATGGAAGTTGTTGCTGATGAAATTCCACTTTGAGTAAAGGTGGGTGACGAAAAATCATTGTCATTATCCACTTGAATTTCATACGTGAATGTTTCACTTCCACCAGAAGGAGCTGACCAAGAGGCATCAATTGATGTAGCCGTTGCATTGCTACCAGAACCAACTGTTGGCGCATTGTGCAAAGTGGTAAATGTGCCATCTGCTGAATATCCAGTTCCCACAGAGTTTGTGGCATAACCTCTAAAATAATATAATGTATTTGCTGTTAAACCAGTTCTTGAATGAGTAAATGCTGCGACAGATGTCCCTCCTTCTGCAAGTGAATTAGTCGTAGGTGATGCTGAAGTTCCATAAACTGTACCACGCGCCGTAATAGTTGCTCCTCCATCACTTGTTATTGTTGCTCCAAGCGTTGCAGAAGCATTACCAACGGAAGTTGAAGTTGGTGTTGAAAGTTGAGGAACAGATTTTACAAATCCTTGTATTTTTATATCATCAATTCGCCAATTCGCCGTATTTGCGCTAGGTGATCCAGAGCCATTGTATCCATAAATTCTATATGTTCGAGCTGAGTTTATTACCTCATTAATTGATGTGGTATTTGACTTTAATTCCCATGTGCTAGTTGCACTTAAAGTTCCAGTAAAAATATCATTGGAATAACTATCTGAAGATGATCGAAGGGTGAAATTTTGAGGCGCTGTTGCTGTTCCCCTTGAGCCGAAAGAAACTTCTTTGATTGTAACTTCAACTCCAGAATTAGGAGTGATAGTAAATTCAAAATAAGCACTTCCATTACTTGCTGTACTTAGCGATCCAGCCCGGGCTGCAGCACCTGCATTATTTCCTCCAGAAGCCCCCGTATATCCTGATGATGCAGAAGTTGAAGTAATTAAAGTTGTTGTGCCATTATTGTTTCCTTGAGAAATGACTGGGGCAGTAATATTTACATTTGAACTAGATGCTGTAGAAGTCGTAAAATCCCATGCTGCTATAACATCAACTACAATAATATCTCCTGCAAGATAGCTAATGGAATAATTGCCAGCGTTAAAAGTTCCCCCGGTGGCAGAAGATGCGGTTACCTGTCCACTGTACGTTCCGGTAGCATCACCTGAAGATGCACCCGAACCATAGGCAATAGTTACTGAACCAATCGTTTCACTTCCAACCAATCCAGAAGAAGAAAAAGCAGTTGATCCGCTACCACCCGTTAATGCAGCTCCGAATACCTTAGTAACATTATTTGCTGTAATTGTTAAAGATTTCACCGTAATATTCGCTATCAATCCAGAAGGTTGCGTCAGCGTGTAGTTTCCTGCGTCTGCCCCGGAGATACTAGAAGTAGAAGTCACACTTATTCCATTGGCAACATTTGCGGATGCAAAAGTTCCGGATTGAGTTAAAGTAACAACATCAGTCAATAATACTCCACTTAAAGATCCGCCAGAGATTGCAGCTGTTGTTGTACCATCATATACTTTATTAGAAGCCGTTGCTCCAGTAATTGTAAGTGTAGCTGCCGTAATGTCTGCTGTAAAAGTTGGTTGAGTTATTGAATAGTTTGCTGATGGGGCAGAAAATGAACCCGTTTGAGTAATTGCTTTTGCTGTTCCGACTGTTTTGGTTGCAAATGCCCATGTTGGAGCTCCCGATACTGAAAATGATTCACCATTAACCAGACCGGAGTATGCTGCTGTACCAGTTATACTTACAGAAGTTGTTGCGTCATATACTTTATTGTTGGCAGTTAGTCCTGTAATTGTAAGTGCCTTCTGAGTAACTGTATTACCTGAAGCAGAAGTAGTAACATTTACATTCGTTGCACCTGTGCTCGATAAAACGACGGCAGATGCTACATTATAGTCTCCTGCAGCCTGAGTTGCCGCTAAACGAACCCATACCATAGTTCCATTTGCTACTGTAACCGAAGAACCATAACCTGTGCTAGATGATGTAGATACTTCATAACCAGTTTGCGCTGTTGCTGTGATGTTTGTCGAAAGATTTGAACCATTTGCTGTGAAACTTACTCCTGACGAAGCAGTTCCATAGGTTGTTGATAAAGCAGATGACATGGTAACCGCGCTCAAAGATGGACCAGCTGGAACTATTGAATTTAGATTACCAACTGAGTATAAATTACTTCCGGAGGCTAACCCTGAACCTACGCTCAATGTATATGGCCCCGAACCTGATGCAACTCCAATTGATGTTGCAGTGTATGGACAAGAAGAACCATATTGTCCAATTTCACATGTATTTGCTGGGTTAAATGAGCTGCCTTGATTGGTTGAATTCCATTGGAAAACAACATTTGATGGAGCGCTAGAACCATTGATACTCCAAGCAAGGTTGACAACTTGATTCGCATTTCCGACTGCACAAGGTAACGTTGAGGTTACATATGTTGAGTAATTAGTCGAAGAGCCTGCACTAATCACTAATGGGGCATAAGAACTTGCTGTTCCAATAGGAATGGTCTTAGCAGAAGAAACGCCATTCATGGTTACTGTACCTGGGGCATCAGCGACAACATAACTTGATGATGAACCAGTTGAACTATTTACCAATGTTAGGACATTTCCATTGGTAGTTAATTTTCCGGATGTAAGCGTTAATGTACTGTTTACTTGTTTTGCAGTTGAAAGTGTGACTCCTGCACTATTGTTTATTGTAAGATTATTAATCAGAGAACCACTTGTTGGCCATGCTGCATAACCACTTCTTGCTGTTCCAGTAGTTCCGCTAATAGTATTTTGAGATGAAGTTGAATTGTAGGTTTCATTCAGTGCTGTTGGTCCAGAACTTGTTTTATAATAAAAGCGAGTGTTTAATGCAGATGTGTATGTAGAGAGGTTACCTATAGTAAGGCTCTGAGACCCTGTTCCTATAAAATAAATACCTGTATTTGCAGAAGTAAATGAGGTGGTGAAATGTCCACCAGTAAGGCTCATATTTCCTTTAACATCAAGGTATGTAGCACCATTTCCCGTTAGAAAATCAATGGTTCCACCGCTTTGACTGAAATTGCCATTTACTATCACCTGGCCATAATATGAAGAACCAGGATTGTCCGAAATTATAAACGTACCACCCTCAATAGAAAAATCACCAACGGTAAATGTGGCATTTCCTATGCCAAGGCTACCGGAGTAATTTACTTTTACAGTACCACCTGTTTGAATGTAATTTCCTGTTACAGTCATTCCAATCGAGCCATTATTGATCTCCAAAGAACCGCTACCAGTAGAAATGATTTTTAGTTCTGTAATTGCATTGTTAATGAAGAATTTTACATTTGAAGAGGTTTGACTTGCGCAATTTACTTCAACTTTACCAAATGTTTGGTCTAATCCCGTGGGATATGAGGACATTGTGGCTGTTGTGGCGATTTTTAATGTTGAGTTTGCATCCCATGTTGCAATTGGAATAGATCCACCAGAGGCACTAATTGCATGCTCATAAATTCCTGTTGAACCAACCTGAATTGTTGCACTGGCATTAATTGTAATTGAGTTTGAACTTGTCCGACTCCACAATCCATTTATTGTCAAATCTGTTCCTGTACCATTTGCAAGTGTAACAGTATTTGCGGAAGAATGAATAACTGTTGCTCCATTATCAACAGTTGTTTGATCAATTGTAATTGCTGCATCAATAGTTATAGTGTGACTACTTCTAATTGTTATCGTTCCATCTGCACTTGTTGGAGTTGCAACTGCTGCTATCCAAGATGCACCATCATCCAAACTCCTTTCCCAAGTTGATGTCGAGCTCCAATTTCCTGTTTGAGCCGAACGATAAATAGTCGCTCGTGGTACAATTTCACCGGTACTAAGTTGAGTAACCCCTTGACCATTTATTGTAATTTTTGCCAATTGACCGGATGTCAAACCTGATGAACTATTACCCACAAAAATTTTTCCAGCAGTTCCAGATTCTCCACCGTTACCTGTCCAACCAGTTATTGTAAGAGTTGAACCATTCCAAGTCACACCATTACTTGCAGCAAAATAAAGAGAGTGATTTCCTGTCCCAAGTGCTATTGTTGAATTAGCTGCTAAATCTAATGTTCCAACATTTGTCGAAGATGAACCGAGGGAAAAGCCTGTTGTAGCGCCTGTACTTAACGTTCCGCCATTTAAAATTAGTCCTAAACCACCAACTGGAATAGCGTTTGTAGCACCTAATCTTATGGTGGCATTTGAACCAATGGTTGTTGAACCAGAATAGGTATTTGCGGCACCTAAAGAAATAAGTGCACCGGCAACAGATGAATTGATAACCAGGTTTGAACTTGTTCCACTTATGATTCCATTCCAAGTTATTATCCCGGTTCCACCTAGTGTAATTGTTCTTGTTGTGGATGGACCTAAAGATGTATTATTTGTGAATGTTAAAGCTGCGGTTGAGGATGCAGGTGAAGTAGAAGATCCTAAAGCAAAATTACCACCTATCGTAATACCACCGGTATATTTACCTGTTAAATCTCTTGTTCCAGTACCTGCAATTGTTCCACCATTGATTGTTAATGAACCACCTGCTCCCATTGCATTAATACCACCTGCTGCAATCATTCCGTCGTTCAAGGTTACACCACCAGCAAATGTAGAACCGTTAATTTGAATTGTTCCAGGACCGTTTTTTATATAACCTGCTGTTGCAGAAGTCGTCAATCCTTGCCCTCCTAAATTGAATATTTTTCCACTTGCAACTGAAATAGTTGCAATACCTGTTCCTGATGTTCCAAAAGCCAATGTACCTCCAGCAGTAAACGTAACATTTTCATTGGCCGTAATCGAAGAAACATTAGTAGATGCACCTGTAATTGTGCTATTAACAACATTAAACACCGCACCGCTTCCAGAAGTCCACGTTTGATTTACAGTTCCTCCTGAGGTTACTGACCAAGTATTCGAAGTTGTCCAAGTTCCAGAACCTCCCCAGTAGAGCGCTGTAACTGCAGATGTTGGTACTAGTTCTCCTGTACTTAATAATGTTGCTTGATAATAGTTTGTCCCATTAAAGAAAGTGATATGTGCAAGTTGAGTAGATGTTAATCCACTCGCACTGTTCCCAATAAATATTCTACCTCCCGTACCAGCTGTTCCATCGTAATTACCAGACCATCCTGTAATATTTAGTGATGCTCCCGCGGTCCAACTAATACCATTACTTGCAGCAAATGTCAAGGTATGAGCAGTAGCTGAAAGAAGGGCTATTGTTGAATTTGCTGTAACGTTTAATGTACTAGAACTTGTCCAGGTTCTAGAGGCAGTAATACCAGTTGTTCCTAGTGTTCCTCCGTTCAAAACAATTTGTGAGGAAAATGTAGCATTAGCCGAAGGGTTTAATCTCAATTGTGAACCTGCGTTAATTGTTGTTGTCCCGCTATAATTATTAGCATTATGTTGCAGATTGACAGTTGTAGCATTAGAAATTAATCCCCCAGTATTAGTTAAACGACCCGAAAGAACTACTGTTCCTGTTCCTGAGACAGTTAGATTTCCATCTAAATAAACTTCATTGTTGTAGGTTGCTGTTCCAGAAGCTCCACTCAGACCGATAGTTCGTGTTGCTGAAGTTGTATTAGGAGCAACATAAATTGATTGAGGAACTGTTATTCCAGTTGTAGCTAATACTGAAACGTTATTTGCTTGAGAAACATCACCAACATTAAGTCCAAGATCAATTCCTCTTGCAACAGTTGAATTATTTGTGCCTAATCCACTGTTATTTGAAACTATAACATTGCCTTCACCTATTTGAATTTGACCAACATAGGTTCCTGCGCCAGATAAGGTTAATGTTCCCGTCCCGGACTTACCGATTTTGGTCGCATTGTTTGTTCCGCTGGCTGTATTAAGGTTTGTCAAAGTAAATGTCTGTCCTGATGCAACATTGATTACACCTGCTGAAGATCCATCATTAACATTTAATTGTAATCTTGAGAGTGATGCTGAAATATTTAGAGTGGCTGAAGTCGAACCACTACCCAATGTAATAGCGCCGGCAGCAAGGTTGCTTCCCAAATTTGCTGTAGCTGATGCAGACACAGTTCCTCCACTGATTACAGTACCTCCGGAATAAGTATTGGTATTTGACAATGTTAAAGTTCCTGCACCAACCTTGGTTAAAGAGAAAGCATCTGAAACAACGCCTGAAAGTGTTAAATTTCCAGAACCTCCGATTGAGCTGTTTGAACCAAGAGCAACAGTACCCTGCCAAGTTGAAGACGTCCCACTCGAATTTATTAGGGCTCCTCCACTTGAAATCCCTGTTCCGTTTAATGTTAATGCTTCGGTTGCAGAAGTTGTCAAGGAAAAACCATTCATATCCATGACTCCACCCGATGATACTGTTGTTCCTGCTGCAGTTGTTCCAAGTGGACCGCTAGTAGAAGATGTAGATGAAACCCCAAGTTTTAAAGTTGCATTCGAATTTATAGTTGTAGTTCCTGTGTAAGAATTTGCTTGATTTAATAAAACTGATGAACCAGCGTCACCGCCTATTAATAAATTATTCGTTGAACTGGTAGATGTGCTATTTGCCGCCAAACCGTTCGAAATAAGTCCAGGAGTATAGGTGCCTGATGTCAAATAGTAACCTAATTCGACACTACCTGAATTTGTAACCGATGCTGTTTGCTTCCAGTAGGCATTATCATTTGAATCACCATCCCACAAATCTGACCCATAAATTGAAAAAGCGTCAATATTACCAGTTCCGTTCATAGTTAAATTGTAGGCGCGATAATCTGTGCCATCGACTGTTAAGAAAACATCTGCGGTCGTTGACGATGTAATTTTTATAGTAAAAATGTAGTCTTTATATGTTGATTGTATTGGAGTGTAAGAGAAATTTGTATTTCCACCACTTCTATTCACATACCAAGTACCATAATTATCTGTGTTAAAATATAGTCTTGATCCACTTATTCTATTTGCGTAAGAGGTTCCTTGCGTACCTGCTGCGTTTAGAGAAAATCCAATTTGTCCAAATGCTCGAGTGCAGCTAACAGTGATTTTAAAAACATCTCCAACACGGAGCGTTCTTGCTGTGGCGGCATTATCGTTTCCTGCTATTCTAAAAGTTCTCCAAGCGGCAGTGTTTTTGTTTCCAGTATTCGCCCACATTCCAAGTTCAGTTGATCCATTGTCAAAAAAATCGCCACCATCATTGAATTGCGTTGGAAAATATGTATCCTGCATGGTATATGTGACAGTAGTCTGCCCCCAAACATTCCCAAAAATGACATTGCCAAAAATTATTATTAACGCAACAAATTTTAAACAGTTATTAAACATATTGTGGTGTAATGAGTTAAGAAAATGGGTTTTCATAATTTTACTCTTTTTATACATGATTCTACGCCCGAAAATTATTAATTTTTACAGAGAAAAACGAAGCCTTTGTGTAAAAAAAACACTTTTGTTGAAAAAAACAATATTTTCCCTTTTTTACGAATGATGGCATACAACAAAAAGTATCTATATTCGAATAAAAAATTTCGATATGGATGTTAACAATAAATCTAATTATTTGTTTTTAAAAAGTTTAAGCGATAGAACTTTTTTATTCCTTGCTCTGTTTTTTTTAATCTCTTTTTTCGGTGTTGGTCAGAATGTCTTTTGGACTGAAACTTTTGATGGAGCTAATTGTGTAGCAACCTCCGGTTGTGATCCAAGTTTAGTAGCTTGGACAGTAACCAATACAGGAACAAATGGAGCTGCCGCCAACAATTGGTATGTGAGTGCAACCGAATGCGGAAACGCAGCAGGACTATGCGGTTCATCTTGCTCAAATGATCAATCGCTACACATAGGAAATGCTTCCAATTCCTCAGCAGCTTTTATCTTTTGCCCCAGTGGCGATTGTGGCGCAGCATACGATGATTCTGGCGCTGGTGAAATAACCGATAAACGTTGTGAATCTCCAACTATCAATTGTTCTGGACAAGCAAACATTAGTGTTAATTTCAACTACATTGAGAAAGGTCAAGGTGCATTCGATGATGCGACGCTTTGGTATTTTGACGGGAGTACTTGGAGCTCTGTTGATGCCATTGCAAAAACAGGAAATGGATGCAACCCACAAGGGATTTGGACAGCCTTAACAGCAAGCCTTCCCGCCAGTGCCAACAACAATCCGAACGTAAAAATTGGGTTCCGATGGATGAATAATGGCGATGGTAATGCCACAGATCCTTCCTTCGCGGTAGACGACATCACTTTGTTTACATCAATCCCTGTATTAACTTCCTCCATTACAGCATCGAGTTTAACGATTTGTCAAGGTGAATCCATTACCTTTTCGGATAGTAGCGTAGGAGTAGATATCAATAGTTGGAACTGGTCATTTAACGGAGGGAGCCCCGCAAGTGCATCCACGCAAGGTCCGCACAATGTTGTATTTGCAACAGCTGGAACGTATTCGGTTACATTACAAGTTGGGAATGCCGGAGGTCAAACCGATAGTGAAACCATCCAAGTAATTGTTCAATCTTTACCAACCGTATTAATTTCTGCCAATCCTAGTTCAGCACTCTGTAATGGGGACAGTTTATCGTTGTCTGGAAACGGTGCATCAACGTATGTTTGGTCTAACGGAATAGTAAATGGTACTTCTTTTACACCGACAATTGGCACAACAACATATACAGTAACAGGAACAGATGCAAATGGATGTGAAAATCAAGATAGTATTGCCATTACAGTAAATTCGAACCCCATTGCAAACATAAGTTCATCAGATAATGACAACAGCTTGTGCGAAGGCGAGGCACTTACATTAACAGGCATCGGGAATTACATTTTCACATGGAATCAAAGTGTTTCCAATAATATTTCTTTTGTTCCACCGACGGGGATAACAATCTATACCTTAACGGTGACAGACGTAAACGGGTGTACTAATACTGGTAGTATTTCCATCGAAGTTGTTCCTTGTTCTGATCCTCCAACAAATGATTTGGTCATACCCGATGCGATTTCGCCTAATGGAGATAATTTAAACGATAGCTGGTTTATTTCCGGCCTTACTAATTATCCAAATGCAAGTGTTAAGGTCCTCAATAGATGGGGGCAAGTAGTCTATGAAGGAACAACCATAACACAACCTTGGGATGGAACCTTTCAAGGAAAAGAATTGCCAATCGGAGATTATTATTATATCATCGATCTGGGTAATGGTGAAAAATTCAATGGAGTAGTAACCTTAAAAAGATAAACGATGAAAAAGCTACTGATATTTATTTTTTTGCTTGTTACTGCATTTTCTCAAGCGCAACAATTGCCCATGTATTCTCAATACTTTTGGAATGATTACATCATAAATCCGGCATTTACCGGTTTACGAAATTCTCCACGCATTCAATTGGGTTATCGAAATCAATGGTCGGGATTTAACGGTGCCCCTAGTACTTTTACCTTAGGTGGGCATGCTCCAATAACAGCTAAAAATATGGGCGTTGGTGGAATGATTTTCTCCGACGATCAAGGCGGTGCAATTACTCAAAATGGGGTTTTATTGAATTACAGTTATCAACTAAAATTTTCTGAAAATTCAGTTTTAAGTTTGGGTTTAGCAGGAATGATTAATCAATACAGTTTTAACGGTTCTTCATTGCAAAATATCCAACAGGATCCAATCTTGCAACAAAATCTGAGACAAATATCCCCGGATTTGAATTTTGGATCAGTATTTCAATGGAAAAACAAACTTTATGTAGGATTCGCGATTAATCAATTGGTGCAAAGTCGATTAAGTAATTTTAATTCAAGTAATTTGGTAATTGGCAATAAGTTAATTCGACATTACAACCTAACTGCATCTTATTTAGTTAACCTTAATTCAGCATTCAAACTTGAACCATATGTTCTACTTCGAACTACATTTATTCAAGACCCTCAATTTGAACTAGGAGCAAAAACTTCTTTTAAAAATAGGATATTTGCTGGGTTGAGTTATCGAAACAACGAATCACTCATTGCGCTTGTAGGTTTTGAATACCAAAATTTCATGTTAGGTTATTGTTATGATATTGGTGTTGGACCAATCAAGAACTATTCGAATGGTTCTCACGAAATAGTATTAGGCTATCGTTTTTCAAAGAAAATAGAATGTAAGTCTATGCCAATTGAAAATATCGAGTCAGATCAAGACAAGGATGGCATTTTGGACAAAGACGATTTATGTCCTGATAGAGCAGGATCGAGACAACACAAAGGGTGTCCTGATAGTGATGAAGATGGTGTTTTTGATGATCTTGATGAATGTCCAAAAGTCGTTGGATCTCGAGATAATAATGGTTGCCCATGGCCTGATACAGATGGAGATGGTTTGACGGATAACAAGGATAATTGCCCAAAAACAGTGGGGCCTATCGATAATTTGGGATGTCCTTATGGAGATTCTGATAATGATGGAATCAACGACAAAGAAGATAATTGTCCGTTAACTTTTGGACCAAAAGAAAATAAAGGTTGTCCATACGTTGAGAAAAAAGATCAGGAGGTGTTGGACATGGCATTTAAGAATTTAGAATTTGAAACTAACAAATCGACCATCTTAGAAAATTCAAAATCTTCACTTGATAAATTGGCAGAGACCTTGAAATCAAAAACGAATTGGAATATTTTACTTTCTGGTCACACGGATGATGTTGGAGATGCTGAAACTAATATGATTCTCTCGAAAAATAGAGTAGAAGCGGTTAAAAATTATTTAGTTACGAAAGGAGTTAACGAGAATATTATTCGAATTGCCTATTTTGGTGAAACAAAACCAATTTCAGATAATTTAACTGCGGAAGGTCGTCAAAAAAATAGAAGAGTAGAGTTTACGATTATTTTCGAATAACCTTTAACTACAGCTGTTTCAGTCCTTCAATTGTTTTGTGTGGATTTTCAGAGTTAAAAACATAACTTCCAGCTACCAAAGCGTCAGCTCCGGCTTCAGCTAAAAGTTTTCCCGTTTCTTGATTTACGCCACCATCCACTTCGATTAAGGCATTAGAACCCGAATTTTGAATCAAATTCTTTAGTTTTCGAACTTTTTCAACGGCTTGCGGAATGAATTTTTGTCCACCAAAACCAGGGTTTACACTCATGATTAAAACGAGATCCAAATCATTGATAATTTCTGAAAGCACATCGACTGCTGTATGAGGATTTAAGGCAACGCCAGCCTTCATTCCATGAGATTTAATCAATTGAATAGTACGATGTAAATGTGTACAAGCTTCAAAATGAACTGTTAAATATTCTGCACCCACTTTTTTAAATTCTTCGACATACTGGTCAGGATTAACAATCATCAGATGTACATCCAACGGTTTTTTTGCATGTTTATGCATTGCTTGAACGACAGGAAAACCAAAGGAAATATTTGGAACAAAAACACCATCCATTACATCAATATGTAACCAATCGGCTTTTGATTGATTTAACATTTCAACATCGCGCTGTATATTTGCAAAATCGCAGGATAGGAGGGAAGGAGAGATGATCATGAGAATCTTTTTAGGACAAATGTAATTAGAATGCTCTAAAATTCATTAATTTCGGGAAAACTTAAATTTCAAGACTTGATCGTAATTTATGCCATTATTGTAGTAACTGTTTTTGTATCTGCTTATGCTTTTCAGAATCAGGAATTTCTATCAAACTCTGTTTTTTCTCCATACCGAGTAAAGAATTTTAAAGAAAATCAACGAATTATAAGTCATATGTTCATACATGTGGACTGGGCTCATTTAGCCTTTAATATGTTTTCCTTATTTTTTCTAGGGCAAATTCTATTTGTATCTTTATATAATCAATTTGGGAATGTTTCAGCAATGATTCATTTTGCTCTGTTGTATATATTAGGTGGTGTATTTGCGTCGCTTATTCTGTTTGTTCGAAATCATGAAAATGCTCATTATAATTCGCTAGGTGCTTCCGGTGCGGTATCTGCAATTGTCTTTGCCGCAATTTTGTGTAATCCAACTATGAAACTAGCTTTACTTTTTATTCCTATTCCTATTCCTGCATACATTTTCGGGCCACTTTACTTGGCTTTCGAATATTTCGCGTTGAGAAGAGGTCAAGGAAATATTGCTCATGATGCACACCTGGGTGGGGCAATATTTGGAATACTTTACATATTATTTTTGGATCCCCAGAAAGGTGATGATTTCATTCAATTGATATTTAATTAATTATGTCACTACTTTACGTCTACAACAACGGACAGGTTTTACCTAATAATCTACCAACCATAAATTTTGGAAACAGAGGACATTTGTACGGCGATGGAGTTTTTGAAAGTGTCCGAATCATCAATGGTAAGGTAATTAATCTAGAAAATCATTGGATAAGGTTGACAGAGGGTGCGAAAGCATTGAAAATGGAAGTAAATGGTAGTTGGACAACGAATTTTTTGGATCAGAAAATCAATGAACTTATCCTGAAATCTGGAATAAAATCCGGAGCGAAAACTCGAGTTTCACTTGATCGTACACCAGGAGGAGCATATTTGCCGTCGATCAACGAAGCAAATTTATATATCGATATTAATCCGCTGGAAAAAAACTATTTTGAGTTGAACAGTCTAGGATTAGAAATGGATATTTACATGGATTTGAAACTTGAAAAATCATTTTTATCGAAATTCAAAACCAAAAATGGTTTGAAATACATTATGGCATCTCTAGCTGCTCGTGATAAAGGTATGGATGATTTATTTTTAACCAATGATCGTGGTCAAGTTTTAGAATCCAGCAATAGTAATATTTTTGTTGTGCATAATGGTGTACTTTACACCCCGAGTATCGAAGATGGATGCATAGCAGGAACAATGCGTATGCAAATTATTAATTTAGCAATTGCCAATAATATCAAGGTATATGAATGCCCAATTATGCCACAAAACATGTTGTCCGCAGATGAATTATTTTTAACCAATGCTATTCAAGGGATTCGTTGGGTTGGAAGTTTTAGAACGAAAAAATATTCGAATAACATGTCCCGTAGATTTGTTGTTTTGTTAAATGAACATTGGGAAAAGCAAACCAAAAGTGAATTTCATGTCACTTAGAAACCGAATGTTAATCCTTGGATTAATTACCTTATTGGTTTTTCCTATTCCTACTTTTCTAGTTCATTTTTATGCCAATAAGATTGCCCCATGGGAGATTTTACAATTTGATAATCTAAACATTCTCAATGTCGGACTAGGATTACAATTTGGTTTCGTATATGGAGTTTTGGCCTATATTCTTTTGAAATCTCCTGTTTTTGACAAGTTGCCGGCCAAAATTGACGATTTGGTTAGATCCATGAATTTGAATTACGGAGATGCCTTGTTCTTGTCATTTTGTGCAGGTTTCGGAGAGGAGTTACTTTTCCGTTCGGGAGTTCAATATTATTTTGGAGTAGCCATTACGTCTATTTTGTTTGTTGCTATTCACGGATATTTGAATCCCATGAATTGGCGTTATTCGCTTTATGGATTAATTGTATTGCCTTTTATTCTTCTAATTTCTCTAGGATTTTCAGAATTCGGATTATGGTTCGCAATTTCAGCTCATTTTGCTTATGATGCTGTTTTGTTTGTGTCTATGATAAAACAGAATGAACTTCAAAATTGATTTTACCAATTGATTGGAGATTCGTTGTTTTTAATTAGAAATTCGTTTGTTTTACTGAAATGTTTGCATCCAAAAAATCCGCGATAGGCAGACAAGGGCGAAGGATGTGGAGCAGTTAAAATTAAATTGTAATTTGATTTTACCAAATGAATCTTTTCCTGAGCTTTAGATCCCCAAAATAGAAAAACAAGACCTTTTTTTTTACTCGAAATTTCTTTTAAAATAGTATCCGTAAATAGTTCCCAGCCTTTGCCTGCATGGCTTTCTGGTTTTCCCTCACGAACCGTTAAAATTGTATTTAATAATAAAACTCCTTGCTTAGCCCATCTTGTTAAAGTTCCATTTTCAGGTATTGGTTTTCCTATATCACTTTCAATTTCTCTGAAAATATTTTGAAGACTTTTGGGAAAAGGTTTGACATCCTCGTGCACCGAAAAACAAAGCCCATGAGCATTGCCGCGTGTGGGGTAGGGATCTTGACCTAAAATTACTACTTTGACAGAATGAAAAGGACATTGATTCAATGCATTGAAAATCAAGTTGTATTCGGGAAAAATGACATCTGTGTCAATTTCATATTCTTGATTAAGAAAAACCTTTAGGTTTTGAAAATAAGGTTTCGAAAATTCATCTTTCAAAACTTCATTCCAGTCATTATTTAATATTATTTCCACTTTACGAAGATATTGTTTTCTTATTTTATTCAAATAAAAAAGTAAATTTGCTTTATGTCTGTTTATTCATTTAATGGATTTGTTCCGGTTATTAAGCCTTCGTCTTTCGTGCATCCAAAAGCTTCTGTAATTGGAGACGTGATTATTGGTGAAAATGTTTACATAGGTCCCGGAGCAGCAATACGAGGAGATTGGGGACGGATTATCATTGAAGATGGATGCAATGTTCAAGAGAATTGTGTAATTCACATGTTTCCAGGAACTACTGTTTATCTCAAAGGGGGAGCTCATATTGGTCATGGTGCCGTAATTCATGGTGGGATAATTGGAGAAAATTCACTTATTGGAATGAACGCAGTAATAATGGACGATGTATTAATTGGTAAAGAAAGTATTATTGGCGCTTTGTGTTTTGTTCCAGCCAAAATGGAAATTCCTGCAAGAAGTTTGGTCGTGGGAAATCCGGCTAAAATTATCAAAGATGTAAGTGATGAAATGATTGCCTGGAAATCAGAAGGAACTTCACTTTATCAAAAATTACCAAGTGAATGTTATGAAACTTTGAGAGAATGCGAACCATTGTCTGAAATGGAAGAAAATAGACCTAGTCATGAGTCCATTTATAAAATCTGGAAAAAATGAAAAACATCTTCAATAAATGGTTAGGTGGATCTACGATTTTCTTTTGGATAGCCATTACGTTACTGATTATACATTCAAGTAGTTGCAATAGAGGTATCGCAAGTTTTACTCTTTCGGGAACAATTACAGATGCAACTTTTGCGAAAGGGCTTGAAGGAGCGACGTTAAAGTTGTACAAAAAAATGATTACTACTGGGGATGAAATATTAATGGAGACAAAGATCTTAGCGGCTGACGGAAAATATGAATTTACTTTTGAGCGTGAAAAAGTCGAGAAGTATTTCATTCGAATTTCAAAACCATTGTATTTTGACATTGATGAAGAAATTCAGTTTTCCTCTTTAACACCATCTTCCAATAATATTCGAAATTACTCCACAAAAGCTAAATCGTGGGTTGAACTTCGATTTGTGAATAACAGTATGCAACCGTCAGATCATTTACGCTTCATAAAGTTTGAGGGGAAAGAAAATTGCCTTGAATGTTGCCCTGCTGATCAAATGGATTTGTATGGAAGTTCTTATTATTCTAGAATCTGTATCAACGATGCTTTATCGTTGTATTCAATTTATTACCAGGTAATTGGAACGACAAACCAAAATGTTGTTGAAGTTGTTACACAACCTTTTGATACTACATTATTATTGGTGAACTATTAATCTAATTCTGATTATTCATATTTTTACCTAAATTAATTGTAATTTCGGAAAATCAACTAGAAACTATGAAATACGTTTTACTCATTTCTTTCCTTTGCTTTTTTTGTCTGCAATCTTATTTTGCACAAGATGTAATTATTCGAGGAACAGTAATTGAAAAATCAAATGGTGAAGCAATTATCAATCAAAAAGTTAAATTACTTCGTGCTGCCGACTCAACTGTGATTACGGGAGCTTATACCGATGAAAACGGCTTCTTTTCCATTCCTAAAGTCCCTAGAGGAAAGGTGATTATTAAAATAGAAAGTGAAACATATTCCAACACAATTTATCCGATTGAAGTAATTGAAGCCAAAGGAATTCTGAATTTTAAATTCGAAATGAAAAAATCTGAAAACATGAAGGTTTTGGATGAGTTTGTTATTTCTGCTGGTGAAAAACAAAAGAAAAACGAAGTTTTAACAGGAACATTTAAGTTAGACGCTAAAATGATTTCTACTATTCCGAATACAACTGCTGAGAGTGACTTGATTGGATCTGTAAGTGTTGTGCCAGGAGTAGTAACAACGGGAGATCAAGGAGGTCAGTTGTATGTAAGAGGTGGTACTCCCATTCAAAATAAAACAATTTTAGATGGAATGACCATTTACAATCCTTTTCATACCATAGGATTCTTTTCCATCTTTGAAACTGAATTAATTAAAAATGTTGATGTTTATACGGGGGGATTTGACGCTCAATATGGCGGTCGAATTTCATCTATCATGGACGTTTCATATAGAGATGGAGATCGTGTAAAATTTGGTGGAAAAGTTTCCACTTCTCCTTTTTTAGCAAAATTAATATTGGAAGGTCCTTTGCAGAGAACAAAAGATGGAAAACCTGGCGCAGGTTCCTACGTTTTCTCTGCAAAACACAGTTTGTTGGATTATACATCAAAATCTTTATATCCAAGAATCAATGATGGAGATGGATTGCCATTCAATTTCACAGATTTGTACGGTAAAATCACATTCAATGGTAATGGAGGTTCCAAATTCAGTGCATTTGGTTTTTACAATCAGGATAGTGTTAATTACAATGTGGCTGATTTGGATTGGAACGCAGGTGGATTGGGAATTAATTTTGTTTTGGTACCAAATAGTTCTCCTGTTTTGATTAAAGGTCATGTGAATGGAAGTAATTACCAAACAACTTTTGTCGAACAGAATTCACAACCTAGAACAAGTCAGATTGGTGGTTTTGATATGGGATTTGATTTCACGTATTTTTTGCCAAATGAAAGTGAAATGAATTATGGTTTTAACTTGAATGGTTTCAACACAGCTTTCAAAACATACAACGAATTACAACGAAAAATTGAACTAGTTAATTTTACCACAGAGATTGGAACGTATGTAAATTGGAGACAAAAAATAGGAGAAAAATGGGTGATTCAACCAAGTTTGAGAATTCAAGTATACTCTTCGCTTGGAACAGTTTCTCCTGAGCCAAGAATTGGTGTCAAGTATAATGCTACCGATAAATTCAGATTAAAATTATCCGGAGGAAGATTTTCTCAAAACTTTACTTCAGCTTCTTCAGACAAAGATATTGTGAATTTGTTTAATGGATTATTATCTGCTCCTACAAACGTTCAAGAGACATTTGTTAATGAATTCCAACAAGTTAGAAATACAAAAAATGGATTGCAATATGCGTATCATGCAATTTTAGGCGGAGAATATGATTTAGGTAAACGTATTACCATTAATTTAGAAGGTTATTACAAGTACTTTTCACAGTTAAGTAATATCAATCAAAATAAGTTATATGATGATGTAGCTGAGTTTTCACAAATTGATGATGTTTTTAAAAAGGATTTTATTTTGGAGTCTGGTCAGACCTATGGAGCAGACCTTCTTGTAAAATATAATTACAAAGGACTGTTTATCTGGTCGGGCTATTCTTATAGTTATTCCACTCGTTGGGATGGTTTTATGAATTATTTTCCGGTATTTGATCGAAGACATAATATCAATATGGTTGCTTCTTACAGTTTTGGTAAGAACAAATCATGGGAGTTAAATGGACGATGGAATTTAGGGTCAGGACTTCCTTTTACTCCGACTGCTGGATACTACCAAATTGAAAACTTCCAAGATGGTGTTACTACCGATTACGTTGGGAATAATTCAAACACAGTTACAACTTTGTTAGGTGGTTTCAATTCTGAAAGATTGCCTTATTATCACAGACTTGATGTTACGGTTAAAAAAAGAATCAAATTTAAAAATCAAACAGAGCTTGAAATTGTTGGAAGTATTACTAATGTTTACAACAGACAAAACATATTCTACGTGAATCGAGTAACAAATGACGAGATTTATCAGTTTCCAATTCTTCCAAGTTTTGGAATAAGTTATAACTTCTAATCAATTTTTAAACAAATGAGATACTTTCTCTTTTGTAGTTTTGTGTTGCTTGAATTTTATGGTGTTTCACAATGGAATGGTAATGACTCGCCTTCGTACACAGATTTAATTTCGTATTTAAAAAAATTAGATAAGGAACATAAAGAAATTAAGATGTTCAATATGGGGCGATCAGATTATGGATTGCCAATATATTTATTTGTTGTAAATGCTGACAAAGATTCTACGAAAACATTTAAGAAAGCACTCAATGGCACAACAATTCTAATCAATAATGCCATTCATCCGGGTGAGCCTGACGGTATCAATGCTTCATTAATTTGGATTGATGAATGGATATTAAACGGAAAGCCCACCAGATCAAAAGAAGGCAAATCCCTACCAGTTGTTGCTTTTATTCCTGCATATAATATTGGAGGAATGATGAATCGGACATCAACAAGTCGAGCGAATCAAAATGGTCCGGATGCATATGGATTTCGTGGGAATGCTCGCAATTTAGATTTGAATCGAGATTTTATAAAAATGGATTCTGAAAATGCATTCACATTTGCTAGAATTTATCATGCTATTGATCCTGATGTTTTTGTCGATAATCATGTTTCAAATGGAGCAGATTATCAATATACACTTACCTATATTTCTAGCTTGAAGGAACGATTAGCTCCATCACTAAAAGAATTAACCTATGTAAATTGTATACCTGATTTAGAGAAAAATATTGCTGGTCGGAAATTAGATTTGTTTCCCTATGTCGAGCTTAAAGGAGAAACTCCTGAAACTGGATTAGTGGCCTTTAATGATTTACCAAGGTATGCCATGGGGTATGCAAGTTTATTTCATTCATTGAGTTTTACAGTTGAAACACACATGTTGAAACCTTTCCCAGAGAGGGTACAAGCTACTTATGTATTTCTCGATGAATTAATTAATTGGTCACTTCATAATAACGAAGCAATTGAACGGGCTAGGGAAAGGGCATTTGAATGGTCTAATCAGCAAGAAGTTTTCACTTATAATTACTCTTTATCCGATATGAAGGATTCTATCCTTTTTAAAGGATTTGAATATAGCAAGCCAATTGATCCTACAACGGGCCTTCCTCGTTTATTTTATGATCGCTCAAAATCATATTATAAATTTATTCCTCATTACAAAACTTATTTTGCGAAAAGTAAATTTACTATACCGTCGTATTTTGTTATTGCAAATCAAGAAAAACAAACTATTCATCGTTTGCGTCAAAATCATGTTTCATTTTATGTCGTTCAATCCGATTCGCTAGTCAATGGTAATTTATTTAGGATCAATGATTACAAAAGTTTAGCGAAACCATACGAAGGTCACTTTAAACATCATTCGATCATTTCAGAAAAATTTGCCTCTAAAATATCTTTGAAACAAGGTGATATTATCATACCAACGAAACAGAAAGCTCGAAATTATATTCTAAATGCACTCATTCCCGATGCCGAAGATTCCTTTTTCTCATGGAATTTCTTTGATTCGTACCTTCAGCAAAAAGAATATTTTTCTTCCTATGTATTTATTGATCAAGTGAAGAGTATTTTAGATTCAAACCAAATTTTGAAATCCGAATTTGAAAAGAAAAAATTGGAAGATGAATCTTTTCGTAATTCAGAATGGGACCAACTATATTTTATCTATAAAAACAGTCCTTATTTCGAGAAATCATTCATGATTCTTCCTATTTACACAATAGATTAGTATGAAATCATCTATTCTTACAATGGAAACTTAGTAAAATCCATTATTTTTGTATTTCATTTTAGGAGTATGTTAGAAATCAATCGAATTAGACAAAACACAGAAGAAATTCTTGGAGGATTGGCCAAAAGAAATATAGACGCTAAATCAACATTGGAAGACATTTTGGTATTGGATGGCAAATGGAGAAATTGCAAAACAGAGATGGAAACGATTTCTGCTGAATTAAATCAATTGGCGAAAAATATAGGTGAATATTTCAAAGCAGGTCGTCAATCTGAGGCAAATGATTTAAAGAATAAAACCGTTGATTTGAAATCTAGAGAATCTGATTTGAAAAATAAAGTTGATTCTTATGAAAGTCAGATTACTGAATTAATGTATACTTTACCTAATGTTCCGAATGAATTGGTAAAACAAGGAAAAAGTGCTGAGGATAATGAAACAGTATTTGAACATGGAAATCCCCCGAAATATTCTTTTGCTCCCTTAGCTCATTGGGATTTAGCAAAGAAATACAATTTAATTGATTTTGAATTGGGTGTAAAAGTAACAGGTGCAGGTTTTCCATTTTATGTGGGTAAAGGAGCGAAACTACAACGCGCATTAATTCAATTTTTTCTTGATGAAGCGGAAAAAGCAGGTTATACAGAATACATAGCGCCATTCATGGTAAATGAAGCTAGTGCGACAGGTACAGGACAACTTCCGGACAAAGAAGGTCAAATGTATCATACCCCTGCAGATGATTTTTATTTAATTCCAACAGCAGAAGTGCCATTGACAAATATCTATCGCGATGTAGTACTTCCTTCAGAGGATTTTTCCATAAAACTAACTGGTTACACTCCATGTTTCAGACGAGAAGCTGGTTCGTATGGCAAAGATGTTCGAGGACTGAATCGTTTGCATCAATTTGATAAAGTTGAAATTGTACGAATCGAGCATCCATCGAAAACTGCAGAGGCTTTAGATGAAATGGTTGATCATGTCAAAGGATTATTGGAAAAATTAGGATTACAATTTCGAATTCTTAGGTTATGTGGAGGTGATATGGGATTTGCATCTGCCATGACTTATGATTTTGAAGTATTTTCAGCCGCACAAGAAAAATGGTTAGAAGTTAGCTCTGTTTCTCGTTTCGATACTTTTCAATCAAATCGTTTAAAGTTAAGATTCAAAACAGAGGATAAGAAAACCCAATTATGTCATACTTTAAACGGATCTGCTTTGGCCTTACCCCGAATATTGGCATCAATACTAGAAAACTTTCAAGATGAAAATGGTATAAACATTCCGGAGATACTTCATGCCTACACAGGATTTTCTAGAATAGATTAATAAAATGAAACACGTAACTTATTTTGCAGCTATTGTTTTTTTATTATTTTCTTGTGCTGATTTGCGTAAAGAAAAACAAATAAATTCTATTACGACTATTGAAAAAGGGTTGGATAGTTTGGAAAACTTGATGAAAAAAGAAAAAATTGATTCACTAGCGGATATGCGGCTGGCTTCTGAGGGTGTTGAATTTAGGATAAGAAATAATTATAAGCTTGATACAATTAATCTTGAATTTGGAAAAAAAATGGATGCATACAAAAGGATGCGTCGTGCAATTCCTAAATTAAGCGGTAATAAAGTAAAAGTTGAGAAAGGAATCGTTGAGCTAAGAAAATCATTGAAAAATTTAAAAATAGATATTGAAAACGGAAGCGGTAAAAGAGATAAATACGATGACTACATAAAATTTGAACGAAATAAGTTTAATCAATTATGCATACTTCATAAGGAATCACAGGATGCACAGATTAAAATTATGGAAACGTATTCTTCTCTGCATCCTGAATTATATAAATTTTCGATGAGTTTGATTGAAAACACACTTTTAAAATGAAGTATTTTATTATAATACTTTTTGTTATTGTTGGTCATTTGGGATTTTCCCAAACAGAAACGGATATTCAATTAGCTCAATATTATTATAACAACGGTGAGTTTGATAAGGCAGTTGTTTATTACCAAGGACTGTATTCTAAAAGTCCTACAAAAGTCTATTTTTTAAGGTATTATGATTGCTTGTTGAAAACAAAAAATAGAAAAGAGGCAGAAAAAGTATTGAAGAAGCAGATAAACTCAAATCGCAAAGATGCCGAATTGAAAATCATGCTCGGAATGTTTTATGAAGAAGATTCGAATTTGAAATCTGCAGAAAAAATTTACAATGAATTAATTGATGATTTAATCCCTTCTCCCAATCAAATAATTGATCTAGCCAATATATTTACGGCAAAGGGTAAAATAGATTATTCATTAAAAACGTTGATTAAAGGAAGGAAATTATTAAAAGATTCCTATCCATTAAATGTCAAGTTTGCCGAAATCTATGCTTTGGCTGGTGATTTTGATAAAATGTTTCAAGAATTAATTGGTTTACTTGATATCAGTATGACGCATAAATCAGATGTTCAAAATACACTTTCAAGATATGTTGATTTTTCTGTTCCCGAAAGCAAAGAGTATCTTTCCTTGAAAAGTATATTACTGGAAAAAAATCAAAAAAATCCGGATAATTATGTTTATTCTGAAATGCTTATTTGGTTTTATATTCAATCTGATAATTTTTCTGCTGCCGTCACTCAAGCAATTGCTTTAGATAAAAGAATGAATGCATTGGGAGAAATTACATTAGAAACTGGTAAAATTGCTCTAGAAAATCGTAAATATGAACAAGCAAGAAAAGCTTTCAAACATGTGATTTCTTTGGGAGAAAGCACTCCATTTTTTGTAGATGCGGAACGGTTAAATTTACAAGTGCGATTTACCGAATTAACCACTAATAGGAATTATACCAAAGAAGAAATTGCATCTACAATTGCGGAATATCAACAAACAATTGACCGAATAAAGTCAAAGCGATCTGTTTTTGAGTTAGGTCTTGAATTATCCTACATCCAGGCATTTTTTGCTGATCAATCAAAAGAGGCAATTGAGTTGCTGAATGAATTAATGAAAGCTCCTGGAATAACAGATATTCAAAAAGCTTCTGCCAAAATGCAATTAGCCGATATTCAAGTATTAGCAGGAGATATTTGGGAGGCGAGTCTTTTGTATATGCAAATTGATACTGATTTTAAGTACGAAGTGATTGGTCAAGAAGCAAAGTTCAAAAACGCACGAATTTTCTACTATGATGGAGAATTTGATTTTGCTCAATCGCAATTAAGTGTTTTAAAAGAATCGACCTCTCGTTTGATTGCTAATGATGCAATTCAGTTATCTACGTTGATAACCGATAACTTTGGTTTGGATTCTAACTTTCAAGTTATGGGCTGGTTTTCTCAAGGAGATTTGCAGTTAGAACAACACAAATATGATATGGCCTTTGAATATTACGATAGTGTATTGCGTGCCGAACCTGGTCATTCTTTAGAAGATGAAATATTATTTAGAAAGGCTAAAGCAAGACAAATGCAAGGAAAATGGGATGATGCTATTCCGTTTTTGGAAAAAATAGCTCAAAATTTTGGAGCTGATATTTTGGCAGACGATGCATTGTTTTTGCTAGGTGAAATATACGAAGTTCAGAAAGGAAATAAAGAAAAAGCACTTGAGTATTACAAAAAAATTGTACTCGATTACAAGGGGAGTTTATTTACAGCAGAGGCGAGAAAAAGAGTTCGAATTCTTCGTGGTGAAAAAACTATGGAAGAGGAATTTGATGAAAGGGAAAATTGATAATGGGAAAACTTGTTCTAATACCTACACCAATTGGAAATCTTGAGGATATTACAATGCGTGCTATTCGTATTTTGAGTGAATGCGATTTTATTTTGGCAGAGGACACAAGAGTTACGAAAAAACTTTTGAATCATCTTGAAATTTCAAAACCTATTCAGTCTTTTCACATTCATAATGAGCATAAGGTTTTAAATAATTTTATCGAGAAAATTCAAAATTCAATCTTGGTGGCATTGGTAAGTGATGCAGGGACTCCCGGAATATCTGATCCCGGTTTCTTATTAGTTAGAGCATGTATTGAAAACGAAATTGAAGTAGAATGTTTGCCTGGGCCTACAGCATTAATTCCTGCTTTAGTTGTGAGTGGTTTTCCAACAGATCGCTTCATTTTCGAAGGTTTTCTTCCGCACAAGAAGGGAAGGCAAACGCGCATTCAGGAAATATGCAAGGAAGAACGAACAACAGTATTGTATGAATCACCTCATCGAATAAATAAGTTATTGCTTCAATTGAAAGAGTATATTCAGCCTGAAAGACAAATCGCCATTGTGCGCGAAATCTCAAAATATTATGAGGAGGTTTTGAGGGGTAATGTTGATGACTTAATACAAATTGCCAATTCCAAAGAACTCAAAGGAGAGATTGTAGTTGTGATCTCTGCGTTATAAACAGTTTGCATTTTTTTTAAACATTTCTTTTAAATATCCTAGATATTTAATAATTTGTGCCCTTAAACTTAAAACTATGAAAAACAACTATTTTCGTTTATTTCTGTTATCAATTTCTTGTTTTATTTCTTTTTCATCTAGTACTCAAGAATGGGTTGAAATGATGAAAGATCCCAATGCAAATTTTTACGAAACCCAAGCTGCGTTCGAAAGTTATTGGGCAGGAAAAACAATTCAAAAAGGAAAAGGATATAAAGCTTTTAAGAGGTGGGAGCATTACATGAAGCCGAGGGTATATCCAACTGGTAATGTAACCTTACCCTCAAAAAATTACACAAATTACAAACAGTGGGAGGCAGATTTGGCTGCTCAAGGAATTCCAAAATCAACGAATGGAACTTGGTCTATTATCGGCCCTATCGGAAAACCAACTGGAGGTGGAGCTGGACGATTGAATTTTATACGCTTTGATCCCACAAATTCAAATACAATTTGGGTAGGAGCTCCTGATGGTGGATTGTGGAAAACAACGAATGGGGGAACAAACTGGACTACGAATACAGATCAGTTAACAACAATAGGTGTTTCTGATGTAGCTATTGACCCAACAAATACTCAAATAATGTATTTAGCCACTGGTGACAGTGATGGTTCTGACACTTACAGTATTGGATTATTGAAGTCAACGGATGGTGGAAACACATGGAATACTTCTGGATTAACATGGGCAACAACGTTAGGAAGAACAATAGGTAGAGTATTGGTAAATCCAAACAATCCGCAGATAATTTTGGTCTTTGCAAGCAATGGTATTCACCGATCAACAAATGGCGGAACAACATTCAGTCAGGTTTCAACAATTGGTGTTAGTGATGGTGAATTTAAACCAGGTGATCCGAATACTGTTTACGCTTGTGGTACAACCTTTCGTCGTTCTACTGACGGCGGAGCAACTTGGACGGCGGTAACTTTGCCACTTACAGGAATTGGAAGACTTTCAATGGCTGTTAGCGCCGGAAACACTGCCTATGTTTATTTATTAGCAGCCAATAATACGGATAACGGGTATAAAGGATTAATGCGTTCTACCAATAGTGGAACAAGTTTTACTTCTCAGTCAACTACACCGAATATTTTGGGATTTGATAACGGTGCCGATGCCGGAGGGCAAGGTTGGTATGATTTAGCAATAGCTGTTTCACCAACTAATGCTGAGGAAGTAATTATTGGAGGAATAAATCATTGGAGATCTACCAATGGAGGTTCTACTTGGACGATGATTTCACATTGGTATGGTGGGTTTCAGAAACCTTATGTTCATGCTGACGTTCATGATATTCAATTTTTACCGGGTTCTGGAACTACCATTCTTTCCGCAAATGACGGTGGATTCTTCAAAACTACCAATAGTGGGGGGAGTTGGACAGATTTAAGCTCTAACCTGGCAATAGCTCAGCAATATCGTTTCAGTTTATCAACTTCTTCCGCAAGTATGATATTAGCTGGTCATCAAGATAATGGTACCAACAGAACGACAAATTTAACAGCTTGGACAGAAGTTGGAGGAGGTGATGGAATGGATTGTTTTATTGATAGAACGAACAATAACAGACAAATTTCTTCGGTATATTATGGGGATTATTCACGCACTCTAACGGGAGGGGCTACTTTTGCTGACATCGCAGATCCTGCAGGACAAGGGGAGTGGGTTAGTCCCATTCATCAAGATCCAGTGGATGCTAACATTGCCTATACTGGTGGAAGAGCTGCTTTTTACAAAACATCAAACATTTGGGCTTCTTCAGTTACTTGGACTACAATGGGGACACCACCTCCAGCTGCTGGTACAATCACGGAATTTGCCATTGCACCATCTAATAATCAAGTGATTTATGCTTTGAAAGATGGTAGTGGAGGAGTATCTAAATCAACAAATGGTGGAACAGCTTTTACATCGTGTGCGACACCTACCACCGCAGCCTCGCCCACTTGGGTGGCTATTTCTAACACTGATCCTAATGTTGTGTTTGTTGTTTATTCAGGTTATTCAGCTACCAATAAAGTGTTTAAATCAACAAACGGAGGAACAAGCTGGACAAACATTTCAACTGGTTTACCTAATGTTCCAGTAAATTGCATCGTTTATCAAAATGGAGCTGCCGGTGGAGATGGAGTTTATATAGGTACAGATGTTGGAGTCTATTATCGGGATAATGGTACCAATGGTTGGATTGACTTTAGTTCAGGTCTTCCTAATTGTGCAGTTACCGATTTAGAAATTTACTATGCTACTAATCGATTAAGAGCAGCAACTTTTGGAAGAGGTACTTGGGATTCAGATTTGTATAGTTCAGTTCCAACAGCTCCCGTTGCTTCATTTACGGCTAATAATACTACTATTTGTGTTGGACAATCTGTACAATTTACAAATACATCTACCGGTCAGCCAACTTCATTCAACTGGACATTTACAGGAGGAACGCCAGCAACAAGTACTGCTCAGAATCCAACAGTTACCTATAATACTGCTGGAACTTATGATGTGTCACTTACTGTTTCTAATGCTAATGGTTCCAATACAAGCTCGCAAACAGGTTTTATTACAGTTTTAGCAGGAACAGGTACAGCATTACCGTTAACAGAAGGGTTTACAACAACAACTTTTCCTGTAACAGGTTGGACAATTATCAATACTGATTTAGGAGATACAACTTGGAGAAGAGCCACTAATGCCGGAAATACTCCAACAACAGGTAATTCTGCGGTATTTTTGAATTTTGCAGTGAATGACGTAGGAAATCAAGATGAAATGAGAACACCTAAACTCAATTTTACCGGGTTATCTGCTGCACAAATGACATTTGATGTTGCGTACGCAGCCTATAACGCAACTTATGTTGATGGCCTAGAGGTTCTTATTACAACGGATTGCGGGACAACTTGGACGTCACTTTATAACAAAACAGGTAGTACAGTTGCAGCTGGGAATTTACCAACGGCAAATGCAACAACAAGCAATTTTGTTCCAACATCCAATCAGTGGAGAACTGAAACAATAAATTTAAATTCTTACATCAACAATACAAATGTTCAATTGGCATTCAGAAATTTAGCGGGCTACGGTAATAATTTATACATTGACAACATCAATATTACAGGAACATCAGTTCCAACTCCTCCTACAGCAAGCTTTACATCGACACCATCAGGAACGGCATGTACTGGACAAACGGTTCAATATACATCCACTTCATCAGGAAGTCCTACTTCATATTCCTGGTCTTTTCCTGGAGGATCGCCTGCGACAAGTACATCACAAAACCCAACAGTAACATATAATACAGCTGGTACATACAATGCTTCATTAACGGTAACTAACTCTTTAGGTTCTAATACATCAAATCAAACAAATTTTATTACAATTAATCAAACTCCTTCAATAACGGGAACAACTCCGGGTAGTAGATGTGGGCAGGGGACAGTCAATCTTTCTGCTTCATCTTCAGCGGGTACAATCTCATGGTTTGCGAATGCTACAGGAGGAACGGCTTTAGGAACAGGAACAACGTTTACCACTCCTTCTATTAATACCAACACAACATATTATGTTGAAGTAACCGCTAATGGATGTACCTCAGCTCGTACAGCTGTATCTGCCACGATTAATTTGAATCCAACAGTTACAACGCCATCCAATCAAAATGTTTGTATAGGTTCTGGAACTACAACTGTTAATTTTACAGGAAATAGCGGGAATACCACCTATAACTGGTCAAATTCAAATACGGCAATTGGCTTAGGTGCATCAGGTACAGGAAATATTGCATCATTTGTAACGTCATCTACAGGAACTGCAACTATTACGGTGACTCCAATACTTGGGTCTTGTACAGGTTCCCCTGTTACATTCACCATAACGGTTAATTCAATTCCAGTCGTAACTTTTGATTTATCAAATGTATCTTCTCCATGCGTGAGTGATGCGTCAATAACATTGCCATCAGGTACTCCAGCAGGTGGATCATATTCAGGTCCAGGTGTTACAGGAAATACATTTAATCCAGCGACTGCAGGTGTTGGGACACATACTATCACATATTCGGTTACCCAAAATGGTTGTACAGGTACTTCTAGTTCATTTATTGTTGTGGACGCATGTTCAGACCTCATTGAGAATGAAAACAATTTGGTTGTTGTTTATCCAAATCCAACTTCTGGATTGTTAAGTATTCAAGGTATTATTTCAGATGTACAAACTATTGAATTAATTGATGCAACTGGTAGAATTTGTAAATCATGGAATGCTTCATCGACTGAAATGCAAATTGATTTAACAGAATTTGCAGTTGGTTCTTATACCTTAAAATTCAAAGGAATGAATTCATCCTTTATTAAAAGAATTGAAATAAAGAGATAAACTCGCAAATTGTCATTAAAGAGGCTATTCATTTGAGTAGCCTCTTTTTTTTTAACATGTATTTTGTTTAAAACTTGAATTAAAAAGGTGTAATCTTCGAGGTATTCTTGGATTATAGATATTAAATTTGTTTAAATTTTTTCGCATGCTGAGTAGATTTGGTTTTCTTGTTTTCTTATTTTTCTATTCTCTTAATTTGTTTTCGCAACCTTCTCAATTAGATAGAAATAAGGATTCATACAATTGGATGTTAGGAGCAAGTTGGAATTTAGTTTCTCCAATGAATGATTTTGGAAATATTAAAGGTTATCAATTTCCAACTCGTTTTTTTGTCGATAAACATTATTATTCTGGATGGAGTTGGGAAGGAGCTTTGGCTTTTGGTAAATTTGATACAATTGCAGTACGTCCAGATTCATTAAATACAAGTACATCTTTCTTTTCATTTGACGCAAATATTCGTTATAGTTTTCAGAAAATGTTGTATCCAAGTACAGCTATCGATCCATATATTTCTTATGGACTTGGGCTAACAAACAGATCTATTCTGGGAACTCATGTTAATGGAAATGTAGCCGTGGGAATTAATTTTTGGTTTTCAAGCAATTTAGGAATACAACTTCAGTCATCTGCCAAAATTGCTTTAACTTCTGGAATAATGAAGCCAGACAAACACTACTTGCAACATACGATTGGATTGGCTTTAAGAATTCCTGAAGGAAGTATTACAGATAATTCTTTTAATAAAAGAAGATACAAGAAGATTAAAATTATTCGTGATAAACCTAAAAAGAAAAAGAAAAAGAAAAAAGACAGTGACGCATAATATTTCTTTTTTTATTAATTCGTGTCTTTATATTACAGTTTTAATTTCGTGCTCTGAGGAAAGTAAAAAAGTCGTCAAAGACTTTGATGACATAGTACCAAAGTCACACTCTACCCCAAATTCGACAAGTCAAGATGTTCAATTAGGAATGGATACGCAAAAGTTGAATTATTATTCCAATTTAACGAATTTTAAAATTGACAGTATTATAGATTTTGAACAAAACTTAATACCAGATAGGTTCAATCCAATTTCAAAGCATAAGGAAATAATTTATTCAAACAGCGACAGTACTCTCTTTTTGTATTGGCGGTATAAAGATACAGTTGATTCGAAAAGAGCTTTCTTTAATTTATTAGATTGTTTTGAAGAACCCTGTAAATCAATTAAATTATTTGAGAAAAAAACCGTTAGTAAGTCGAGTTTTATTATTTTCGAAGAAATGAATTCTTTGGTTGTTTTAAAAAGTAACAATCCTATTAATCTTGATAGTTGGATTCAATTCTTAGTGGAAAAAGAAATATTTAACAACTTCGATTTCATTATTTCACAGAAAGGCAGAAATATGGTTCAATGGTTATCTTTTAAGGACGGTAAGATAAAAGAAATTCGAAGATAATATGATTTTAGATAGAGGGTATATTTGTTTGGAAGTAACTGAAATTTTTAAAGATTGGTCTAAGAAAAATAGTGATAATCAGGTTCTAAATTTTGATGAATGTGAACCCACTATTTATCTAATTGAGGATGATTTTTTGGATGATGATTTGGTAATCATAAAGTATTTTGAAGAAATATTCATGTATGAACTTGAAAGTACAGGAATTCATGAGTCCTTATGGCCATCAATTACAATTGAAGTATTTCAAGCGTTTTTCTCTGTAAAAGTAGGAGTATCAGTAATCGATCTCAAATCTAAATAAGTAAATAATCCATGCATTTTTTACAAAGAAAAGATATTGATTGTGAAAAATGGAACCAACTGGTTGATCAAACGCCGAATGCATTAATTTATAACAAGTCAATTTTTCTGGATGTTTTAGCGGATAATTGGTCTATTTATGTGAATGATGTGTATTCAAAGGGTATTGCGATTCCTTTCACAAGAAAAATGAATGTAAATACAGTATATACTCCTAATTTTATTCGATCTTTGGACGTATTGGGAATTTCCTCTGGTAATATTCTAAATGACTTTATTAATTCAGAATCACTAAGATTTAGTGCAGGCAATTTAATGCTGAATACACAAGTTGAGAGTGATGGTACTAATCGTAAAAAATTCCAAGAAATTCTTTTTCATAATGATTTTGAAATTAATACTTTGGCAAAGAGAATGTTGAAAAAATTCGATTCATCAGAATTTGAAATAACACATTCTGTTTCCTTGGATTTAGTTTTAGAGCTTTTTAAAGTAGAGTTGTTTCCACGAATTTCGAACTTAAATAAAAAGGATTTTAATTTGTTTACAAATCTTTTAATTGAACTAGACAAACAAGGTGTTCTAAAAACGAATGGTGCATTAAACAATAAAAATCAATTAATTGCTGTTGCCGTGTTTGTGGAATACAAAAATAGAGTAACTTACATGAAAGGTGTTGCGAATAAAGAATTTATGAAATGTGGGGTAATGTACGCTCTCCTCAATAATCAAATTTTGAAAACAAGAGAGAGAAATTTTGATTTTGATTTCGGTGGCTCTAATCTTGAGTCAATAGCAAGGTTTTATAAAAATTTAGGTGGCACAGACCAATTTTATTCCTGTTATGAATGGGGAAAATTACCTCGATATTATACATTAATAAGAGGCATTTATCATAAATTAAACAAGAAATAAGATGAGAAAGAAAATTGTTTTGCTTGGATCAGGTGAATTAGGTAAAGAATTCGTAATAGCTTGTCAGCGATTGGGTCAATATGTGATTGCTGTTGATAGTTATCCGAATGCACCAGCCATGCAGGTTGCACATGAATCAGAAGTTATTGATATGTTGAATGCAGAAGAATTGGATGCATTGATTGACAAGCATAATCCGGATATTATCGTTCCTGAAATTGAGGCTATTCGAACGGAACAATTTTATAAATATGAATCGAGCGGAATTCAAGTGGTACCCAGTGCAAAGGCAGCTAATTTTACGATGAATCGAAAAGCTATTCGAGACTTGTCAGCTAAAGATCTTGGATTGAGAACGGCTAATTATTCATACGCAACAACATTGGATGAATTGAAATACGGGGTTTCAAAATGCGGTATTCCCTGTGTTGTAAAACCGTTGATGTCTAGTTCTGGTAAGGGACAGTCCGTTATTAAAACAGAAGAAGATATTGAAAAAGCATGGAATTATGCTATGGAGGGTTCAAGAGGTGATTTGAAAGAAGTCATTGTAGAATCTTTTGTGAATTTTGATTTTGAAATTACACTGTTAACAGTTACCCAAAAAAATGGAAATACGCTTTTTTGTCCACCCATTGGACATCGTCAAGAAAGAGGAGATTATCAAGAAAGTTGGCAACCTCAACCAATGTTAGAAAATCATTTAAGGGAAGCGCAAGAGATGGCAGCAAAAGTTACAAAGGCTCTGGGTGGCGCTGGTATATGGGGAGTTGAGTTTTTCATCACAAAGGAAGGGGCTTATTTTTCAGAACTTTCACCAAGACCTCATGATACAGGAATGGTTACATTAGCTGGAACTCAAAATTTCTCAGAATTTGAACTTCATGCAAGAGCTATACTTGGATTATCAATTCCTTCTATTGAATTATTGACAAACGGTGCAAGTTCGGTTATTCTAGCTTCTTCATCTTCTGAAAATTGGCCAAAATTTGAAGGATTAGAGATAGCATCAGAGATTTCAAATACCGATTTTAAATTGTTCGGCAAACCAACAACAAGACCATATCGAAGAATGGGTGTTGCTTTGGCTTATGGGAATGAAAATGTGGAAGAATTAGTTGAGCTTGCTAAAAACGTTTCAAAAAAAATTGTTGTACACTAACGAATATAGTTTTTATATTCAACTTTGTTAGATTCGAAGGTAAATAGTTCAATGAGTTCTCCCGCTTTATCACGATTTGACATTCGATCAGATAAGTATTTTGCTATATCTAAACGATTAGATTCAAAGGTTAGAATTTCAACAATTTTAAATGCCTGGATGGATGTCACACAAGTAAATTCAAGATCTTTTTTAATTGCTTCAACTTGATCAGACTCGAAAGACAATTCTTTAATTCCATTCAAATAATTATCAAAATTAGAAAGTACTTTTGAACAATTAATTCTCGCTGATCCTTTAATTGAATTATTCTGATTTGGTGCTGAATTATTTGAATTTGAGTTTGAGATTGTTTGATTGTTTGGAGTTGATATTTGATTTGATTGTCCTGTAGTGGTAATAGTCGTAGAAGTGGTTGTAACAGTAGTTGAAGAATGTGATTGAGTATTCGTATTTGAATTTCCAACTTCGCTCATATTCATATTTACATTCATATTTATGCCCTGACCAGTTAATGGGTCAACTACGTTCATATTCATACCACTCCCATCAATATTCAAATTTACATTTCCATTTGATGTAGTTTGATTTGATGTATTTGTATTCGTTTCATTCATTCCAATACTTAAATTAATGTTCCCATTTGTTGGAGTTTGATTTAAAGAATTTGTTGTCGTTGTTGTAACTGTTGTTGTAGAATTATTACTATTATTCATTGAACTGTTGCTGGAAGAATTTATGTTTGAGGAATTACTTGTATTATTTAATATGGTTTCTTGATTTTGAACTGTTTGTTGGTTTTGATTAGTTATTGGGGCGTCTCCATATACTACAGAATCATTAGGTCTAAATGCTAGAGAATTAACTTGCGCTCCTTTGGTTGGTTCATAACTGATTATTTTCAATTTCCCTACTCCCTTTTTAAACTCAATAGACATTCTTATATCTGAAGGTTCATTCAAATACAATTTTTTATCTATATCTGCACTTGCTCCATTAGCAAAAACCACTTTCAGCGCATGGCCTCCTGAGCTAATATTTGAAATTGTTACATTTTTTTGAGGGAATTGATTTTGTTTTATTCCGTTCAACATAATATGAAACGCATAATCGCCATTATTGAAAATGGACAAATTACTTTGAGAAATTAAGCAAAATGGGAAAGAAAGAACTAGAAATGCGTAAATAAAAGTTTTCATAGGATTAAATTTATTAAGATAAAATTTTCATAAAGGTCTTAAAAATTATTTTTAGATCATGAAAAAGTGTTGGATTTGCTAAATACTTTTCGTTAAGTTTGATTTTGGCGGGCATTATTTCCTCAATATATGTTTTTTGAGGATCTGTAGCTTGCGCTAATAATTCATTTTCTTTGAAATAATAAAGAGAAGCATAATCTGTAATTCCTGGTTTTACATCTAGTACTTTTCTTTGCTCTTTTGTATATAATTGCACATATTCCTGAACTTCAGGGCGTGGACCAACAATACTCATTTCCCCTTTTAGTACATTGATAAATTGAGGAAATTCATCTAATTTGTATTTGCGAATAAAATAACCGATTGGGGTGATGCGTGGATCACGCATTCCAACAGTTAGTTTTCCTTTTTTATCCGAATCATTTCGCATGGATCGGAATTTGAAAATTCGAAAAGGCTTTCCGTTTTTTCCAATTCGTTCTTGTCGATAAAAAATTCCACCAGGAGAACTAAAAATAATTAATGTACTAATAATCAAACCAAAGGGTAAAAATAGTAGAAGTACAAGAATTGAAAATAAAATATCGAATAATCGTTTTATCATTATTTTAGTACGGAATTTACAGCATTTATTACAGCTTCAATCACGATTTCAACTTGTACATTCGTTAAATTGAAATATACTGGTAAAGTAATTTCATTTTGGTATTTACTCCATGTTTCAGGATAATCCTCTATTTTGTAACCTCTTTTTTTGTAGGCTGTTAACGTTGGTAGTGGAAGGAAATGAACGTTAACAGAAACATCTTGATTGAATATTTCTTGCATGATAGCATCTCTTTGCTCTTCATTTGCTCCTTTAATTCTAAGTTGATACAAATGATAGCAACTTTCTTTAGATTCCGTGGAATATAGAGGTGTAATAGCCCAATCAAAAATTTTAAAACCTTCATCATAACGATGAAATATGTCCTTTCTTCGATCTAGATTTTCTTGGTATCGTTCTAATTCAACAAGACCAATAGCGGCTTGAAGATCAGTCATGTTGCATTTGAAACCAGGCTCTTCTACATCATAGCGCCAATTTCCTTTTTGAGTTTTCGCTAAGGCATCTTTATTTTGACCGTGCAGAATCATCGTACAAAAATCTTTGTAAATCAAATCATGATTAAAGCTTTCTGGTAGATTAAAGCAAAGTGCACCTCCTTCAGCTGTGGTTAGGTTCTTAACTGCGTGAAATGAAAAAGCGGTAATGTCAGTCAGGGCTCCAGATCGAAAACCGTTTATTTTTGCCCCAAAACTATGTGCAGCATCACTAATGACTAAAATTCGGTTAAGTTTTTCCTGTAAATCATTAGATGGTTTAAATTGTTCTTGAATTGTTTTTTCTCGAACTAAAGCATTAATTAATTCATAATCACAAGGGAAACCTGCAATATCTACCGCGATTATTGCCTTAGTTTTAGTTGTAATTGCCTTACGAATTGCATCAATTGAAATATTGAAATCTTTAGGATCAATATCAACCATAACGGGTTTTGCTCCGGAATGTACAATAACATTTGCACTTGCACAATATGTATAAGCTGGAAGAATTACTTCATCACCTTCACAAATTCCCCACCAGTTGAGAAGAACCTGCATTCCCATGGTCCAAGAGTTGACAGCTACAGTTGTTTTACAACCACAATATTCAGTAATATTTTTTTCAAATTGCTTTGTTTTTGGCCCTGTCGTTATCCAACCACTTAATAATGCGGCATTGACTTCGTCTAGAACTCGTTGGTCAATTCGGGGGGGAGAAAATGGAATCATGCAACAAAATTAATTAAAATTAAAAATGGAAGTATTTTGTTTCAGTAATGTTATGAACCGGATTCATTGAGAAAGAAAAATGGCTTTTACTATTGTGATAATAATTCATCTAAAAAATCAAGAGCAATCTTATCTCTATTAAAATGTGCCGAAACATATTTTCTCGCATTCTCTCCCATTTCTCTCAATAGTTCAGGTGTATCAAGCATAACGCACAGTTGATTCGCAAGGTCTTCACTGTTTTCAGGCTCAAAAAATAAACCTGCTTTTCCTTTTTCTATAAAATGTTGTTTAGCCTCTCCATCTACGCCGAGTAATAGCGGTTTTTTCATTGCTAAAGCTTCAAATACTTTTGAAGGAATAGCACCTTGAAATAAGGGAAGGTTTCTGAGTGGAACCAAAGCAACATCAATTGATTTTAAGATCGAAGGCATTTCGTTTTTTGGTACCGGATTTAGAAAATGTATGTTTTGTAATTTAAGTTCTCCTTTCAAGGTTTCTAATTTTTCTTTTTCCGGTCCGAATCCTTGAAGAATAAAGTGGATTTCTTCTCTTGATTTTAATTTCTCAGCAGCATGTATAATAACTTCGAGTCCTTGAGCATGCCCTAAGATACCTCCGTAAAAAAAGAGTTTATCCTCTGCAGTAAAACCGTGCTTTTCTCTAAAACCTCCATCGATGATTTTTTCGGGGTTAAAGTAATTAATATTTACACCATTTGGTAACCAAAATACCCTTTTGTTTGGAAAGCGATTTTTTATATCATCAACAATTCCTTGAGTTTGACCAGTTATTAAAGCAGATTTTTTATAGCATTTTGCTTCAAGTTTATAGGCCATTTTTAAAAGTTTTTGATTGGTCACAATTCCAAGTTTTTCAGCACTTTCAGGCCAAAGATCACTAACATTGAAAATTAATTTCGCATTTAATTTTTTTGCAAGTTTAATTGCTGAGTAGCCCAAAAATAAAGGTGGACTTTCTACCAAGAGAAAATCAAAATCGTTTAATTGTCTTCCACGCCAATACGAAGACCACACAAAACTAAAATAGTTCAGTAACCTAGAAATTATTCCTTTTGACTTCGAAACGTAAATCCATGAACGGTGCACTTGAATTCCATCAATAATTTCTTCTCGATTGAGACCTTTTTTATATTGATTTTGAATTTCCATTTTAGGATAATTTGGAAGAGCTGTTAAAACTTCAATTTCAATTCCATTAGCTTTCAAACGAATAGCCAATTCATGAAGTCTATTTTGAGGAGCACCAATCTCGGGTGGGTAATATTGAGATAGAATTAATAAACGCATATTAATTTTCCATTAGTTGAATTTGGTTTGCTTTTTTTCTGAATCGAATAAAAAAACACATAAAATACAGAACAAGACAATGCCTGCTTGAGTTTCAAGAAATGATTCTACCATGAAATTGATAAAAAAAACAATCAAAATTGAAATCCTCCATATACTTGTAGGATAGGTCAATATTGACGAAATGAAAATCATTACAAGAATAATAAATCCAAAAATACCTAATTGAACACCAGAATTTAAAAATTGATTATGAGAGTTTAATCTTTGTTTAGCAATTCCATGATTTCCTTTTGTCAAATTTTTCAGAGTCAAAATATCATCATAATCACCTGTTCCTGTTCCAAATATCAGATTTTCTTTCCAAACGTCTAAAGATGAGTTCCAAATCATCAAGCGAGCTGCATTACTTTCCACGGAGGGGTTATTTGATAATTTAGTAGACTCTAGGGCACTAAATAAAGTAAAAAATCTTGATTTCCCTCGTTCTCGGTTTATCAGAAGTACACTAAAAACGAGCGTCAAACAAATTATGGTTAACAAGCTAAGTTTTTTATTATTGGTTATTAATTGCGTGAAAGTAAAAAGAACAAAAACAATGATTAAGCTAATCACGCCTGCTTTTGAGCCAGTTTGCAAAACACCCAAACTAAAAAATAGAACAAGAAAAATGTACCAATTATTATTGTTTTTTTTAAATTCACTAAGGACCATAATTATTCCTATGACAAGGTAACAAGCAAAATAGCTTCGATGCATAATTATACAAAAATAGGGATCATGAAAATAGGCAGCTGCGTTTGACGATTCAAAAAATAGTGCACGAAATAATGCAAATATTTCCAAGCTAAATAAAGTTAGAACTAATGCAACGGTAAATAGTTTTTTAAAAGTCTGAATCGAAATGGTAATTTCAGAATTTGAAAATAGAATAGGGAAAAGTAAAAAAGTCAATTTATTTTCAAGCTTACTAAGACCAAATGCCGTGTTTTCAGACCAAATCATACCCATAATTAATAGAAAATAATAAGCTAAAAACCACTTTTTATTACCAAAAAAAGTTTTTTTAAACAGTTCGAATAAGCTTATTTTTTTCCAAACTAAAATGCTAATTAAGATCCAAAAAATAAACCCTACGGGTGCTAGCTTTTGATAGAAAATTGAAAAGAAAACAATCCAAATTAATGCATAATCTGAAAGAGTCAAATTCAAAGTTTTAATATTTTTGAGCCAATTAATCATTCATTTTTGATAAACTATTTTTTCCTAACCAAGGCATTTTAATATGTTTCGTTGACCAAATCCAAGTTAAAATAAATTGTAAAAACATGGCAGTCATAGTGGAAATTGCAGCGCCTGTAATTGAATAAACAGGAATTAACCAAAAATTCATTCCTACATTAATAATTGCCGAGACAAATGAAATTATTGCAAGTTGATTCGTTTTTTCTAAATAAAAGAAATATACGCTGACCATTTTGTACATTCCATTGAAAGCAAAACCAAGTGCTATCCAAAAAACCAATGAAATACCAGAATAAAATGACTTTCCAATCATTGAGTAGATAATCGGTGCACACAACCAAAGTAATAGAGTCAATACGACTATTCCAATAAAATAAAAATATGTGTAACGAACAATTTTTTGTTTACCATGTGATTCATTTTTTTTGAGCACGTTGAAAACCCAAGGAACCCAGGCTTGATTAAAAGAATTTTGAATCAAGCCGATAACTTGTCCTACCATAAAACCAACTGAGAAAATCCCATTTGCCTCAACATTTATCAAAGCAGATAACATAAGCTTATCTGTATACATTATTGCTACACTACTAAGTACATGAGGAATTAGCGGTAATCCATATGAAAATAGATGTTTAATGTGTTTAGATTTTATCGAGAAAATAAGAATCTTTTTTTGAAGCATAAAAATTATGGCCACCAATGCACCAATTCCATATGAAATTGAAATAGCATGAATGGAACCTTCAAAATGAAAATCATAGACAATTATTAATATGACAGCGATACTAAATTCCAAAAGCGTTCTAGAGATTCGAAAAAAACCGTAATTCATTGCTTTATCTTCCATTCTCCAAAGGGCTAATAATACTTCCACAATATTATTATAGGTAGCATAAATTGCAGTTAGATAAATGAATTTTATTGGGATACCTGTATAAATCGAAATATCATTACGAAACAAATAGATGATGTATGACAAAATTAAGGCTAATACTAGATTTATAAATAACCCACTTGTAATGTAGCTACCTATGTCATCTTTTCTTTTTACATAAATAATTTGTAAAGAAGACATTAGATTAACTCCAATAAAAGGAATTAATAAGTTTATAAGTGCATTGTAGTTTGTTAGAATCCCGTAATCAGATGTAGAAAGATGATTCGTTAATATTGGTAATAAAACAAATGGAATTGAGGCATTTAATACATTTGAAAATGTATAAATCCCAATATTTTTAATTAAATTATTCATCTCGTACCGGCAAAGGTATTAATTAACTTCTCAAGATTTGATTTGTAATTTAATGCACACAATCTGCTACTCTCTTTACGAACTGCTTCTATGCTCGGAAGTGAATAATTTTCAAGAAGTGATGTTAAATCACCTTCATTATTTATGAAAAAACAATATGGGTTTAACCCTATTTTTTCGAAGAAGACGTCTTTAGACTTTAGACTTGAATCATAAAATATATTTGGTTTTCCCAAGGAAAGACTTTCTAGAGCAGAAGTTGAGTAAACCGTGATATGAATGTCTGAACCAATGATGTTATCATAGATATTTCCTTTAAAGAAATGAAAGTTAGGAGGGAAAACGAATTTCTTTCTATATTCATTTTCACTTGTTCTCCTTCGTTGCAGATAAAACTGATATTTATCAGGCATTAATGAGTTAATATCTAACAGAACTTGAATTAATTCATCACTAATTCCTGCATCTTGAAGAGAGACGCAGATTTTTTCAATTTTTGAATTTTGAATCGCGTTGTTTGCGTAAAAATCAATGATCGGCCTTCCAATTGCAAAGACTTGATTAATGGGTATCATAGATTTTTTTGAAATAAAGTTATTTTCATCTTCTCCCCAAACTGCAATTGCATCCGGGAAATTATATTTTTCTAATTCAGCCAGATAGTTATACGCTTGGTGGCCTTCAGAAATTACCCCATGTTGCATTTCAATTACAGGAATTTTTCTTTCTTTCAATGCTAGGATATAACCAAAGTTTGAATACCCAACAGATACAAATACTAACTTGGGATTTTTTAATATTGTTAACCAAAATTTCATTACAGAATATTGAGCAAGTACTTTACGAATAATTTGATTTGAATTTACTTGAACGCCCATAGTAGTAGATATTTTATCTAACAAATGAGGATTTTCAATGTGAACTTTTCGAATAAAAATTCTCGAAATTAGTTCTTCTTGAAACATGAAAAAAGCTTTCGATACAATGTGTTTGGAATAAACTTTATTACGCTTGAAATTTTTGAATAGTTGAAGTTCGATTAGTAAAATTTTAAAATTAGCTACTTCATTAAAACCATCAAATATTTTATCAAAGTATTTACCCCTAATTTCGATTCTTTCTTCAGAATTACTGAATGCCCAGGCATCATATTTTTTAAATAAATTGAAAAAACCATAGAAGAAAAGACTTAATTGTCTGAAAAACATTTTTTGGTCTTTCTTCGCTAGGCTTTCATCTCCTAGGGTTAGTTTATAAAATAATTTGGCCTTGATCCATGGGTAAATTTGAAATGTTTTACCTTGAAAGAGCACTTTCAATGAGCTTACATCATTCTCGGTTTCAATCTCATGAATTTTATCACTTATTTTCATGATATAATTGAATTGGGCTAAGTACAAAAATCATAAAAACAACATCAAGAATCGAAATACCCCAAAAAATACCGTATTGAAAAAAAGAGAATAATAATATGGTAAGCAGAAAAATAATATTCTTTTTTTTCCATATCAAAAACAAAATGGACAGGAAAAGTGCAGTAAGAATTAATCCATTAGATGCGATTATTTCAATGAACGAATTATGAGCATGTACTAATTTTTCAGCCCCTGTATTTGGATCTTTTTCTCTAAAATAAAGTTTGTCCGATCCATTGCCAAACCACAAATTTTCCTGAATAAACTGAAAATAATTCGCCCAAATTAGTGTACGCCCTGAGGTATTGACATTTTTGGTATTCTTTATTAGTAGACCTGTCAAAAATAGATTTTTATTCAGCTCACTTCCTTCTTTCATTTTTGGTTGTAATTTAGAAGAGCATGTTAATCTTGACGAGCTTTTAACATAGCTTTTAAATGCAACTGCTTCTAACTTGTTTTTTTCCGGTTTGTTCTTGTTGAGTTCAGTTAAGAAGAAATGCTTTGCAAATAATTGAAAAATGGCTAAAAAGATTAGTAAAGGAATGGGCGACGTTAAACTTTTTTTAATCGCTGATTTGTGTCTCCAAATGGAAGATAATGTAATAATGAAATAAAAGAAAAGAATGGCTAAAATGAGTGCTCGATTAAAAGTAATGATCGATCCAATAAACAATAAGCTTAAAACAGAATAATAAATAGATTTAGGTATTTTTAAAGATTCAATTAATAAAATTGCAGCGAATATTTTAAAGGAGACAACAGATGAATTCACGCTCAATCCAAAAACTCGGTAGTCATAAATGAAATCACTTGTTTTGTCAATTGGAGGATAATTATTTAGAAAAAAAGTTCTGGTTCCCGAGTAATATTCTGCTAAACAAAATATAACTTCTAAGCAAGTTAAAGCGATAAAATATTTCGCAAATTGAAGGTTTTTTATGTAAAGAGAGATGAAAATTAGGATTGGAAATAGAAGAAAAGACGCGTAATAATCTTTCAGACAATTTATGGGCAAACCAAAACTTAATTTATTTGCGAAAGATAATCCCAAATACGCTGTAAGTAAAATAATAATTGTTTTGTTTTTTTTGAGTGCTTCTAAATCAAATAGTTCTTTGCCAACTTGGTTCCTTTCTATTAATAATATGGCTATTGGCAATAACAGAAAATAATTTTCATTAAACCAAACCAAGGATGGAATAAATAACAAAAAAGCATAGATAATATGCTTTAAATTGGATGAGTTAAATAAATATTTGTATGCCTTCAAGAAAGAAAATATTTCGTAAAGATAAAACAATAATTTATGTAGTTACTGAATGCAAAAGTTGGCCAAAATTTCAAAATAATTTGATTTACAGACAGATAATTCTTTGATAATACAGGTTACCCATAATTTGTATCAAAATCAAAAAAAGCAGTATTAGTTTTCTTCTGAAAAATCTTCCATGTTTGTATGTTCAGTTTTTGATTGTAAATCACTCGTGAGTTTGTGAATTTTCTTGTTTAGTTTTTCAATTTCATTTTCTTTTTCAAGCCTTGTTTTGTACGAAAACAAGAATGAAATAATGTAACCTGCAATTACAGAAAGTAATATTGCAATTGACAATTTGACTTTAATGATCTTGAAAATAAAATGTATTTCTTGGTCTTTCCAGTTTAACGTGGCAAATATGACTACCAATATCCCAGCAATTACACTGAGAATGAATTTTATTTTTTCTTTAATTGGTAATTTATTCCAAAATTCTTTCATATTATTTTTTTTGCAAAGTAAATGAAAATAGTACAATTATAACTTTAAAATTCATTTAGGAATAATAAACTTATATCTTTGCTTCTGAAAAATTTTTGAATTTATGGCAACTACAGCAGATATTAGGAATGGATTGTGTATAAAACACAATGAGAAATTATTTCAAATTATTGAATTTCAACACGTTAAACCCGGAAAAGGCCCAGCTTTTGTTCGAACAAAAATGCGTCAAATTGAAAGTGGTAAAGTACTAGATCACACATTTTCAGCAGGTCACAAAATTGAAACCGTGCGTATTGAAAATAGAGAATACCAATACTTATATCAAGAAGGTGATTCTTATGTATTTATGAACAATGAAACTTTTGAACAAGTTAATATACCACTGAAAATGGTCGAGAAACCAGCTTTTTTACAAGAAGGAATGGTCGTTAATATTCTTTTTCATGCAGATGAGGAAACTCCATTAGTTGTTGATTTACCAATGTATATTATATCCGAAGTAACCTACACAGAGCCGGGCATTAAAGGAGATACAGCAACCAATTCCTACAAGCCTGCAACTATAGCTACAGGCGCAGAGGTTCGGGTTCCTTTATTCATTGATAATGGTGAGACGATAAAAATTGACACGCGTACAGGAATGTATGTTGAGAGAGTAAAGAATTGATTTTTTAGAATATAACCAATTAGTATAATTATCATGAAGAATACCGCGTTAACCCAAAAGCATATTGATCTTGGTGCCAAGATGGTTCCATTTGCTGGCTACAACATGCCCGTTCAATATGAAGGCGTTAATATTGAACACGAAACAGTAAGAAATGGAGTAGGGGTGTTTGATGTTTCGCACATGGGTGAATTTGAATTAAAAGGTCCAAATGCACTGGCGTTAATTCAAAAGATTTCATCGAATGATGCATCTGTCTTGGTCGATGGTAAAGCTCAGTATAGTTGTATGCCGAACGGTAAAGGAGGAATTGTGGATGACCTGATTGTTTATCGAATAAACGCTGAACATTACTTTTTGGTGGTAAATGCCTCTAATATCGAAAAAGATTGGAATTGGATTGCTTCTCATAATGATTTAGACGTTGTGATGAATAATTTATCTGAAGATTATTCTTTATTAGCAATTCAAGGTCCTAAAGCAGCAGAGGCTATGCAATCTCTTACGGATATTGATCTTTCCAATATGGTTTATTATACTTTTCAATTTGCAAAGTTTGCCGGTATTGAAAACGTCATGGTCTCAGCTACTGGGTATACTGGTTCAGGAGGTTTCGAAGTTTATGTTCAAAATAAGGATGCTGAAAAATTGTGGAATAACGTTTTCACCGCTGGAGCTCCTTATGGCATAAAACCTATTGGACTTGCTGCTCGAGATACGTTGAGGCTTGAGATGGGTTTTTGCTTATACGGTAATGATATTAATGATACAACTTCACCTCTTGAAGCAGGATTGGGATGGATTACAAAATTTACAAAGAATTTTGTGGATGGAGAGTTTTTGAAGAATCAGAAAGAAGAAGGTGTTATGCGGAGACTAGTAGCTTTTGAAATGATTGACAGAGGAATTCCTAGACATGATTATCGAATTCTTGATTTGCAAGGTAATGAAATTGGAATGGTAACCTCAGGAACAATGTCTCCATCTTTGAAAAAAGGAATAGGATTAGGATACGTTTCAACATCTGAGGCATCTTTAGGTACTGAGGTTTATATTGAAATTAGAGAAAAAGGAGTTAAAGCACAAATTGTTAAATTACCGTTCTATAAAAAATAATTTAGGCATACTTATTGAAAAGGGCGATTGAAATTTCAATCTTTGTATAGTTTAAAGTATTATAAATCAATAAATTAATATGATAAATCCAATTAAATTTTTCTTTTTTATATCATTAACATTACCTTTTTTTAGTTGTTCTCAGGTAAATGATGGAAAAAATTCTGAAATTAAAAATAATAAAACCAAACAAACCGTTTTTGATTTATCTGATTTTCTTGAAGAAAATAAAGATTTAGATGAGAAGGTAGAGATTCAAATGAGTAAAATGTCTGATTCTGCTCTTGTTTCTCAATTAATTATGCCAGCAGTGGGAAGATTAGGTTTGCCTAAAGAAGATATTCTTAAATTCACTGATAAAGGTTTAATCGGGGGAGTTCTTATGTTAAATGGAACAGTAGAAGAATTTACATCTTGGATAAAAGAATTTGAGAAATTAAATAACAAAAAAGGTCATTTGCCTTTTCTTTATTCAGCTGATGCTGAACCAAGCCTTGTGAATCGAAAAATTACAGGATCTACCCCAGTAAAAAAAGCTCAAGAAGTCAAATCATTAGATGAAGCTGTAGAGGTTGCAAATTTGATTTCAAATGATTTAACCAAAATTGGAATAAACTATAACTTTGCCCCAGTAGTTGATGTTTCAACGAATGCTACTGTAGGATATCGAGGTTTTGGGGCAAAAAAAGAAAACTTGTTGCCCTGGTCAAAAGCTTTTATATCAGAAACTCAGAAACATAACATCGTTGCTACAGCTAAACACTTTCCAGGTCACGGATTGGTTTCCGGAGATACGCACAAATCATTACAAGTCATTGATGGAGAATTGAAAGAACTTTCTAATTATCCGCCATTAATTGAAGCAGGAGTTCTATCTATCATGATCGCTCATATTGCGATTCAAAATAATAAAGATTACGATACAAAAGGTTTACCGGCTACAACATCCGAAAATATTGTTACAACTTTACTTCGAAATAAATTAGGATTTAAAGGATTGATTGTTACTGATGCCATGAATATGGGAGGAGTCAACAAAGTTCCTAATGCAGCTCAAAAAGCAGTTAGTGCAGGTTGTGATATCGTTTTGATGCCTTTAGATGTTGTAAAGACATACGATGAACTTTATCAAACGATGATAAAAGACAAAAATTTTCGCAATAAAGTTGAACAAGCAGCACGAAGAATCGTGAGAATGAAAATTTGTTTGGGACTGATTAAGTAATTTCATGAAGATATATACTAGAAAAGGAGATCAAGGTAAAACCGGTTTAATCGGCGGTACACGCGTTTCAAAAGGAAATCAGAGGATTGAATGTTATGGTATTATTGATGAATTAAATTCGTGGATTGGTGTAGTAAGAGACGGATTGATTGACTCTGAATATCAAAGGCAACTAATTGAAGTTCAAGATCGTCTATTTACTATCGGTTCAAGTCTTGCTTGCGATCCTGATAAATCCAGTATGAAAATACCCGATTTAAGAGATGAGGATATTGTATTGTTGGAAAAATGGATGGACCAGATGGACGAAAAATTAGAACCAATGCGTTCTTTTATATTACCTGGAGGAAATCAAACTGCTTCATTTTGCCATGTTGCACGATGTGTGTGCAGGAACGCAGAGCGAAACGCAGTAGTGTTAAATGAAACAGAATTTGTTGCTGAATTGGTTCTTAAGTATTTGAATAGATTGAGTGATTATCTATTTGTCTTGGCGAGGAAAATTGCTCATGATAATGGAGCAGCTGATCATCCATGGAAACCGAGAATGGATTAATGTCCATTTTCAATATTTGTTGTAAATGTTAAAAAGATTGTTTAACTTTGTTAATAACTAAATTTAAAAGTATGATTAAGTTTATCCTTGGTTTATCTGTAGTGTTTACCGTATTTATATTCTCATCTTGCATTAAACATGAGGTTATTCCGCCGCCGACTAGCACTGTTGATTTGAACTGTAGTTTTATCGGCTACGTAAACGGAACACAGACTGAACTTACTCAAAATGTATTGGGATATAATGCTTTCCCAACCAATGATAAATATATTTACGCAGGAACTGTATTATCAAGAATGCTCTATATAAGCGAAATAAGATCAATCTATCAACCTCAATCTTTTAAACTTATTTTGGGTTCTCAGCTTTGGGATGCTGCAGTTGCAACAGAGCCTACACTATCAATGTTCAATGATTTTCACTCTACAAATTCTGGAATTTCTCTACCCTTTAAAGATTACGCTACAATGGTAAATGCCAACCCTTCGGTGGTTGGGGTTCAAGTGGAATATAAAGATAACAATGGTGTTGTATGGAAATCAAAAGAAACAGATCCAGGGCAAATTGCAAACTTTACAATTTTAGATCAAGCTTCTGATAATACAGGGGATTATTCAATTTTTGAATGTTCTTTTTCTTGTTTGGTTTGGACCTATGATGTTCAGTTAGGTCAAGACGTATCAATTCCTATTACGAATTCTAAATTCAGGGGTTGGTTCAGAAGATAAATTCTTTCTTCACAAAGTAATGAGTGATTCACTCAAAATAGCTGTTATTGGAGATTATAACTTTACTTATAATTCTCATCAAGCGACAAATTTATCACTCGATCACGCTGCTGATTTTCTCGAATTAGAAATTAATTATTATTGGTTGAAACCTGCTGATGCAATTCAACAGAAACCATTATATTTTGATAATTTTGACGGATTTCTTTTCGCTCCTGGTCCATATCAAAACGTATTTTACTTAAATAGTTTAATTAGGACAATTCTCAATTTGAATTCTCCAACTCTTGTAACAGGTGAATCCTATAAGGGGTTTATTGAAGTTTTAATTCAATTATATCACTTACATCAACATAGTGAGAAATTGATATCAGATAATTTAATTTCTGGGAATAGCTTTGAAAAAATAAACATCTTTCCTCATTCTAAAGAATTTATCCAACTGTATGATAATTTTTCTAAAATTGAATTGAGTTCTTCGAGATACAGTTTGTATCCACAATTAATTAATCATCTGAGTAGCGAGGTCATTAACATAGAGGCATGGAATCAATTTGAAGAACCTGAGATTTTGAGCTTAAAACATCATCCTTTTTTTGTGGCATGTGGTTTTTGTCCTCAGATTTCTTCTACTAGAGAGATACCTCATCCTATGATTTATACTTTTTTGAAAAGTACTTTATTGCGACGAAATAATCTCCTGAACTAAAACAAAGCCCTTAATTCCATTCCACCTGAATGAATTATTCTATTTCCTTCGGATTTTCTCCCCAAATATTGTAACGATAATTGGAGGTTTTTTGACAATAGTCTTTGATAATTCAATGTCCAAACATAATTAACTCCCGGTTTCAATCCTTCCAGTATTTCAAAGCCGATTGCTGAATTAGGATTTCCAAGAAATGAATTAATAACGGTTTTATAATCCATGAGAAAGCTTCCTTTTTTGGATTCATTATACTTGCCATTGATGCTGAGTTGAATAGTTCTTCCCGATTCAGCACCATAGAGTTCAAGATTTTCTTTTATATTGTATTGTCCAATTAACCCTATTCTTAGGTTTGTATTTGGTTGAAAGGCAATTTCAGACTGGAAATTTTGAAAGTTAAGTTCGTAATTTCTATTCACTGTGTAATCAATTATTGATAATTTATTTCCCCTAGAATATTTCCCTAATAAAGAAATGGTCTTAGAGGCATTCCATCGTATTGAAAGTTCATGAGAACCTAAGTAACGGGAATCAAATCCACTGGCTAGTAAGTTTTTAGAACTTACTTTTTGAAAATTATATTCCATTCCAAAAATAGGTGAGTTCCGGTTGAAGAATAATGAATTTTTTATACTTGAGGACGTTGAAATTAAATTAGAATCCCTAATTTCTGATTCAAAAGGATTGAAAAGTTCATTGTAATTTAATATGTTTATTTTTTTTATAATTCGAATCCTTGTTTGATTTGAAAATAAACCAAGTTTATTAATTATACCTGTTCTTTTTTGCACTATTTTTTCTGGTCTAAAATAAATGCTTCCATTCATTTCATTGGTGTATGTTTTTATATAGTCTGAACTCGGTATAAAAATTCGAATGTAACTTGCTTGATCAACAAATTGAGCTACTTCAAATTCATTTAGATCTTCGATTCCATCTGCATCATAATCAATCCAAGTATATACTCCTTGTCCGTCATTCACTTTTAAATAAATGAAGTCCCTTTTCTGTTCCAGACCGGATCCAATTTCATAAAAGGAATTAATTGTTAAAGAATTTCGCCAATACTTCGCATCGTATTCAACTCTACCAATAAGAGTATTCTCTGGTTTTTCATTGATAATGGTTGAATCTAGGACTTGTAAACTCCTTATTCCAGAAATGAGTTTTAACGTATTATTTTTTATTGATTTTATGTGAAATTCAGCAGCTGAAGTAGTGGCCTTAGCAGCCTTTTTTAATTCAGAGGTAGTTGGTTTCCAATCGATACGCTCACGGTAGCTAATTTTGAATGAATTTTTTGAAGAGTCAGAATTAATTACAAAAAATTGATAATCGTAGAATTGGTAATTCCTCGAATCTAAGGACAAATTATTTGTATTAAATGTATTGAACTCATGATCGTCTTTATATCCAAATTGAAAAATTCCCATACGTTTTGAAATATTTGATCGATGTCTGATAAAATTGTTTTTTTGTATTGAATTTGAATTCAAATAACTAGCATCCCAATTTAAACTCCAACCTTTTTGCTTCCAATTTCCGTCTGAATAAATTCGTTTTCCGTTGAAGTTGTTTCCAATGGTAAAATACTGTAAATCAAGAGAAATAATACCGTATTTGGCGTTTTTTATACGATTTTCACAATACAAAGAAGTTTGATTACCCGTATAATTTTGACCGCGAATATTCCAATCCCTGTCAAATTCTACTGCTCTGAATTGTTCAATTGGACTGAATGTACGATTTAAAATTTCTAAACGTATTTGATTTTCGAGATAAAATGAATTGATCGTATCACTTTTCAAATCTGTTCTGTTTTTCCATTTAACGATTCCAGCATATCCACTGTTGTCTGTGTTTCCAATTGATGAGAATGTATTTCGATCCTCGTTAGATAACGCAAATTCTATTTCAATGGTTGATTTTTTCGAAATAGGGACAAAAACACCTGAAGATAAAAACTGTTTCTTTTTAGGTGTTGCAATTAATCTTGAAGGACTGAAATCTCCTTGAGGAATTCCGTTAATTGGGGCTATCCATTTATAGATTTTTCCCAAAGCAATTTGTTGATCTAATATGTAGTTACCCTTATTGGCTCCAACATTCATAAAAACTGCATTAAATTTTGCAGAATCAGGATTTATTGTAAAGACCAAAATAGAATCGTAACCTAAACTGTCGACTAATTTATACAATATTTGATTGGGAAAATAACCAACAGAATCAATACTTGAGATTCTTGCAAATTGAATGCTATCTCCAATTGAGGATAAAAATTGTTTTTGTTGATTATCCAATTTTTGTTGTAGCGATTGATTTTTAGAATCTTGCTCAGAATATACGTTGAACCAAAATTTAATTCGTTTTGATTCGTAAGAAAGAGAATTTTGAAATAGAGATCTCGCATAATTTTGATCAGAGTATTGAAATTCGGCTACAATTCTGCTATCTTTCGTGATTAAATTACGTGATGTAAAGGTTATTTCTGAATTGTTATAATCAATAATGTAATCCAATTCTTGGCCTCGTTCTAAAAGTTTTCCATCAATATAGATGCGTTCGGTACCAGAAAGTACAATAATAAAAGGTTCATTATCGGCACCCCTAAGCCTATACGGTCCTTGATTGGATTCAATTCCTTGTATGATTTGACGATTGAATTTCCCCTTGGACAAAGCACCGCTTATTTGATTTTTCCAAATACCTCCATATCTATTTTTTATGTAAAATGAATTTGTTAATCCTTGAGCTCTTTTTTTGTAATTCAGAAAATATCCATCGGGTTTACTTAACCAAAAGTCACCACCAATTAATTTGAATTGGTCATTATATAGTTGAATATAAAGTTGATCAAATTCTTGAAGCTTATTAGTTGTACCATCTGGTTGAATGGGGATATTGGCATCAGAAATGGAAGCTAATATTTTTATTTGAGGAGAGATTTGACCAGATAATTCTAGGTTTAACGATGAATTTATTCCTAAATCTTGATTGTTGCCGAATGAAACACCTCGTGAAATACTCCCTTGTTTTGATAACTCTTTTCCTCCAAAAACATCATCTACTGAATAAGAATTCGTAATCAAATATTTTTCACGATCATTTTCAATTCCATTGAATAAAATCGATTCACTTCTCTTTTGGTAAGGTTTTGTAAAAAGTGTACTGAATACTCGATAATGAATTATGATCGTATCACAAATACTATTTTTTATTTGCAATTGTGCTTTAGCGAAATCTATTAAGTATTCATTATTTGAAATTAATTTGTCGGCACAATACATTTTAAAAGAACTCGGTAAAATGCTTAATGTATCGATTTGAATGACATTTGATGTGAAGGGGATTTTTTTGACTTTAAGATTGGTTTGGCTAAATAAATGGCCAGTACAAATAAAAAATACGCATAATATCAGTATTTTAAGAAACTTATTATAGGTCATCACTTAATGGAGAATAACTGAATTTATGCTTGTATATTTCAACGAATCAAAATTTGTTTTTATTTTTCACTAAATTTACTAATCTAATTTATAAGTTATGAAAAAAGGAACTATTCTTTATTCGATTTTGGTTGTTTCAGGAATGACATTTTTAAGTTTTAAAAATTCTGACACCGTTACAAAATGTGTGAAGGTTAAATGTGGTAAAAAGGGATATTACGAATTAATGACCGGTGTTGATGAACAAGACATTGCGAATCAGTTGAAAGTCAAATATAATACTTGTACGTATCAATATGTTGACAAGAAAAAATGCAAAAATCAGTAAAACAGAAAATATATAAATTTTTATTTTTTCTATTCGTAACCACCTCTTCATTTCTATTGAGGGCTCACGATTATTATTTTGCTTTTGCAGAAGTAGAATTCAACGAAAAATCTTCGAAATTAGAAGCAACATTAATTGTTACTGCTCATGATTTAGAACTTCATTTGATTAAGCGAAACATAATTAATACTTCTATTGAAAAAGCGCTTTTGGATTCTTCACAGGTTCGAGGCTTCATGGCTGAAATAAATAATCAATTCATGATTGTTCCTGAAAATCAAGGTATGCCATCAATAATTGATTCTAAGGATTTTTCTTTAAATTCCCAATCTTTTCAATTGGATGGATATAACATACGTCTAGATGGTAATCTCGAATTATATTTATCAAAAAGTATGGATTCAAACCCTAAAAAATTGATTATAACTTTTAGTTTAATGATGAATCAATTTCCAGACCAACAAAATAAACTAACTTTTATTAGACAATCTAAAAAATCAACTTTTAATTTTACTTTATCTAACTTTATTTACTCCTTAGATTTTTATTGAATATGAAAAAACTACTAATTTTCACCATTATTCTTTCTTTTACTAATGGATTCTCTCAAAAGAAATTCGCTCAATTAGATCACGAACTTCCTACCCCCAATGATTATCGAACAGCCTCGGGTGCACCAGGACATGCCTACTATCAGCAAAAAGCGGATTATAAAATGACTATTACAATAGATGATGAAACCCAAAGATTGTATGGAACCGAGACAATTACCTATACGAATAACTCTCCTGATTATTTGAGTTACCTTTGGTTACAATTGGATCAAAATATCTACAGTCAAGAGTCGGAATCTAAATTAATTGAAGTAGAAAAAATGGAAGATTTTCGATCAATTGGAGACATTCGGAAACGAATGTTTTATTATGATGGTGGATTTAAAATTGAGGAAATTAAAAGTTTAAGTGGAGCGAAAATGAAATATTCCATCAACAAAACGATGATGCGAATCGATTTAGAAAAACCATTAGCTCCCAAAACGAGCATATCGTTTCAAATCAAATGGTGGTATAATATTAATGACAGAATGGCTGTTGGTGGGCGTTCAGGATATGAATATTTTGAAAAGGATAAAAATTACTTATATACCATTGCCCAGCATTTCCCTAGGATGTGTGTATATAATGATGTTACGGGTTGGCAAAACAAACAATTTCTGGGACGAGGAGAATTCACGTTACCTTTCGGGGATTATGAAGTTTCAATAACGGTTCCTGCTGATCATATTGTAGCAGCCACTGGTGAATGTCAAAATCTAAATACAATTCTTTCGGCTGAGCAAAAGAAAAGATTTGAATTGTCTAAAAAATCTAGTTATCCAGTTTTAATTGTTAATCAAAAAGAAGCTGAAGAAGCTGAAAAAAATAAGTCTAAATCTACTAAAACATGGATTTTTAAAGCAATTAATGTTCGTGACTTTGCCTTTGCAACTTCTCGTAAGTTTATTTGGGATGCACAAAATCAACGTGTTGGAAATAAAGATGTTTTGTGTATGTCCTACTATCCAAAGGAAGGAAATCCTATGTGGGAAAGATATTCAACTAAATTGGTTGCACATACAATTAAAACATATTCCAAATATACTGTTGACTATCCCTATCCAGTCGCAATATCTGTACATTCTAAGTCAATTGGAATGGAATACCCCATGATTTGTTTTAATGGGGGAAGACCAGAAGCAGATGGGACATATACTGAAGGAGAAAAATATGGTATGTGGGGTGTAATTATACATGAGGTTGGACACAATTTTTTTCCAATGATTATCAATTCTGATGAAAGGCAATGGACATGGATGGATGAGGGTTTGAATACATTTGTACAGTATCTGACAGAACAAGAGTGGGAGAGAGGTTACCCTTCTCGTAGGGGGCCTGCCTATTTAATTGCCGATTATATGAGAGGTGACAAAAAAACAATTTCCCCAATTATGACAAACTCAGAATCTATTCAACAATTTGGAAATAATGCATATGGTAAACCAGCAACAGCCTTAAATATTTTGAGAGAAACAATCATGGGGCGTGAATTATTCGATTTTGCCTTCAAAACATATTGTGAGAGGTGGAAGTTTAAACATCCATCACCTGCTGATTTTTTCAGAACAATGGAGGACGCATCTGCTGTCGATTTGGATTGGTTTTGGAGAGGTTGGTTTTACAGCACAGATAATGTAGATATTTCATTAGATGATGTAAAATGGTATCAATTAAATACCCAAAATCCCGAAATTGAGAAGGAATTTCAAAAAATACAAAAAGATAATAGAGATAAATTTATTGGTGATGATAGAAACAAATCATCTATCGATCAAACGGTGAATGAACGTGATTCTTTGATTGATGACTTCTATGCAAAAAGAAATATTTATTTTGTCGATACGCTTGATAAAAAAGAGTATTCTGAATTCAAATCAAAAATGGATCTGAATGATTTAAAATTATTGAACTCAAATAAACAATTTTATCAGCTCTCTTTTTCGAATTTAGGTGGTTTAGTAATGCCATTAATACTAGAATTTACTTTCGTTGATGGAACAAAAGAAGTTAAAAGAATTCCTGCTGAAATTTGGAGGATATATGAGGATAAAGTTACTAAGTTGTTTATTTTCGATAAGGAGGTAGAATCTATACGTTTAGATCCGTTTTTAGAAACCGCAGATACAGATTTAGACAATAATAGTTGGCCTCAAGAGAAACAACCAACAAGGTATCAATTGTTTAAGCAGCAAAGTACAAATAAGGAGAATCCTATGCAAAGACAAAAAAGAATAGATCAATTGAATGGGAATAAGAATTAAATCATACCGCGAATAACTCCTTTGTCCGATTTTTCAATAAAATTAAGAATCAAATCTCTTGTTTGACTCTTTGCGATTAAACTTTTAACTTGTTCAATTGCTTTTGAGATATTACTATTTTGTACATATAAAATCCGATAAATATCCTCAATTTCTCGTACGTTTTCATCACTGAATCCTCGTCTTCGAAGACCAACCGAATTTACTCCTGCAAAAGTAAGCGGCTCTCTGGCTGCCTTAATGAAGGGGGGGATATCTTTTCGTAT